>Ga0308158_10001028_pt1 | contig 33236 bp, 27 predicted proteins | sample PhyBR2_FD_201038 | JGI IMG/M metagenome (GOLD analysis project Ga0308158, IMG submission 201038) | Phyllosphere microbial communities from UC Gill Tract Community Farm, Albany, California, United States - DLSLB.R2 | ecosystem: Host-associated > Plants > Phyllosphere > Unclassified | place: USA... | reverse complement strand
GGCCGGAGGTGTTCTCCGAGCGGAAGTCCTCGTCGATGATGACGATGGGGAAACGAAATTTCATGGACAGCTCCAAAGCGAAGCGCCGTGGGGAGCGGCCGCGCCACAACGGATCATTCCGAAGTGGGGCAGGGCCGCCGCGCACGGCACCGTAGAAAATGAGTAGCGGATTTTCGCAGAAATTGCGGGTTCCGGTGCAGGTTTTTTTGTCAACTTAACTGGCAGCGTGTTTGCCAACTTGCTTGCTACAGTACCCACTCGCGGCGATCAGTGTCGCACCCTAGCTGTCCAGGCGGCGCCCGGCGCGCCGGCACCCTTCGGTCAGCAGTGCCGCGGCCAGCGCCGCGCCCAGCGGAACGGGCGACAAGGCCGTGGTGCTGCCTTCCAGGAACGCAAACAGGCCCAGCGTGATGCCGAACGTGGCAACGGCGCCGGTCAGCGTCAGCAGCCAGGTGCGGCGCGCCAGCAGCGTAATGGCAGCCAGTGAAATCGCGATCTGCTGCGCCACTGATGCCGCGGACCACTGGCGCTGGCGGTGCAGCGCTTCGTCGGAGCGCTTGTTCCAGTCGCGCGACGATGCCTCCCAGCGCTCCGCTTCCTTGCGGATGACGTCTTTCTCGACCCGATAGCGCTCGACGTCCATCGTGTAGCGGCCCGTGTCGACGCCGGGCAGGGTGGCTGCCAGTTCGGCCAGGTTCTGCCGGCTCGACTTGGCCTGGTAATGGGCCCAGGCATTGGCCGCGCTGGTCTTTTCCATCGCAGCGGTGGTCTTGAACAGGCTCGCGTCGTTGTGGGACGACGTACCCAGGAATGCAAACAGCGTGCCCACGGTGGCCAGTACCGCAATCAGGACCGCGATGCGGCCGGCAAAACCGTCGCCGCCGCGCGAACCGGTGGGGCGGTGTGCGTTGTTCATGGTGTGTCCTTGCCGGCGCGGCGCTGGTACGTGACGTAGGCGTAGTCGAATCCCGGTTCGCCGGCATCCTGCGGCTGGTGATGCGGGTCGCGGGCGGTTTCCTGCCACAGCGCCGGGTCGATCGGCGGGAAGAACGTATCGCAGGTGAAGCGGTGGTCGATGTGCGTGACGATCATGGCGTCGGCCAGGACCATCGCTGCATTGAAGATCTGTGCGCCACCGATGATGCTGGCCGGTGCGCCGTCCAGCAGCGCAATGGCGGCGTCCAGCGATGGGGCGCGCTCGGCACCGTCATGCGACCAGTCGGCATTGCGGGTGATGACGATATTGCGCCGGCCCGGCAGCGGCCGGCCAATCGAGTCAAATGTCTTGCGGCCCATGATCACTGGCTTGCCGAGCGTGACGCGCTTGAAGTGCGCCAGATCCTGCGGCAGGTGCCACGGCATGCGGTTGTCGATGCCGATGCCATTGTCGCGGTCGATGGCCACCACCAGGGTCAGCTGCGCGGTCATGGCAGGGAGCGCGCGGCGGTCGCGGCGTGAGGAACTGGCATCGGTGGGTCCTGTGTTGGCTGGTGAATCGAGACCTTGCATGATACCAATATTTATACGGTTTATCGACGGCCGTGGGGTCAAACTCACAGGTATTGACCGTATTGACAACAGGTTTGCGCCCCGTATGCAACTGCAGCACCGGCATCACGTTGTCGTGTGCGCCAGAGGACGGCGGTTCACCGTATCGTTGAAAGAGTAATAAAAAGTAAGCAGTATGTACTGTCTCCAAGTGGCCGGGGTAAGGTCGCTGCCAGGTTGGTGTCGGCGGCGCAGGCCGCCTCGCCCATGCCACTTCGGGCCATATCCAGGCATGACAGCGTGTCACATCGATGCACGGCAGGCATGGAATCTGAGTGGCTTGCAGCGAGGGAAATTCCGTTGCTAGTTGTAATTTATATATTTTGCTGCGTCGCGTCAAAACTAATGACTTTGAAGCTCAATTAGCATATAGTCTAGTTATGTTATTGATGTGCATCAAATGATGCAAAAATATTTTGCTCAAATTTTTGGTGCAGTCAGTTTCATTTTTTTCTTTTTGAGTGGTACGCGTTTCGCGGCGCTGCAGCAAACAATTGGATGAGGCAAGCAAATCCAGCGCCATGACATGCGTGGAGGCGGTTTCCGGTAATAGCAATGCGCGCTGCGCACATGGCCAATCGAGCCTGGATTGTGGTCGCAAGCGTTCGCGAAGGTGCTCGTACGACGGCGCGCCTGCCGGGAAATATTGCGCACCTTATTCAATTCATGATGATTGGATCTGTCACGATGAATAACTTCGACCCTGCTGCAACTGTCGGCGAGCACGACAAGCATCGATCGCAAGCCGCTGCTGGCGACCTCGGTTCACTGCTGAAAAAGGGCAGTGCGCAATCGTCCGCCAGGTACTGGCTGCCGTTTTTCATCAATCTGCTCAAGGTCTCCGATATCGTCGTCCTGCTGTTCGCGGGCTTCGGCGGCTTCTTCGTGCGCTTCGGGCTGGACGCCAAGCTGTCCACGGCAGGTCACCTCTTCATCTATCTGAGCACGCTCGTCATCATCGTGTCGCTGCACTGCGCACAGGCTTATCGCGAGCGCGAAATCCTGTCGCTGAACTCCCTGCTGAGTACGCTCGGCCTGGGTTTCTTCGGTGGCCTGTCCCTGATCACGATCGTGGGCTACCTGTCCGGCACCTTGTCGGGCTACTCGCGCGTCTGGGTCGCAACCAGTGCCTGCGCCTGGTTCATCCTGCTGCTGGCGAACCGTCTCATCCTCACACGCATGATCTATCGTGCGCGCATGGCGAACATGCTCGACGAGTCGATCATCATTGTCGGCGCCAACGAGCGCGCCGAGCTGATCGTCAATGCGATCAAGCGCAGCGGCCACGCGAACATCCGCGTGCTGGGTGTGTTCGACGACCGCGTCGAGCGCGGTATTCCTTCGACGCTGCTCCCGCACATGCTCGGGTCCACCTGCACGATGCTCGATTACATTCGCGCCAATCCCGTCGACCGTGTCGTGGTAGCGCTACCCTGGCTGGCGACGGAACGGGTCGAAGCCTTGCTCACGAAACTGCGCACGGTCCCGGTCCGGATCGACCTGGTGCCAAACAACGTCGTCTGGCAATTCCCGTCCATTAATATGGAGCGTCTTGCGGGCGTGCCGGTCCTGACCATTGCCAACAGCCGCGTCGGCGAGCAGATGGGCCGCCTGAAGCGGGCCGAAGATCTGGTGATCTCCAGCATCCTGCTTGCCCTGGTCAGCCCGGTGCTGGCGATCATTGCACTGGCGATCAAGCTTGACAGCCCGGGTCCGGTGATTTTCAAGCAGCGCCGCCATGGCTTCAATAATCAGGAATTCGAAGTCTGGAAGTTCCGCTCGATGAAGGTGGACGACTGCGCCAGCGGGGAAGTCAAGCAGGCCACGCGCTTCGACAGCCGGGTCACCCGCGTCGGTGGCTTCCTGCGCCGCAGCAGTCTGGACGAATTGCCGCAGCTCTTCAACGTGCTGTTCGGGCATATGTCGATCGTCGGTCCGCGGCCCCATGCGATCAAGCACAACCTGGAATTCGGCGCCATCATTTCCGAATATTATGCCCGCCACAACGTCAAGCCCGGCATTACTGGCTGGGCGCAGGTGAACGGGTTCCGTGGCGAGACCGATACGCTGGACAAGATGCAGCGCCGCGTCGAGCACGATCTGCACTACATCGAGCACTGGTCGCTGATGCTGGACATGAAGATTCTGGTCATGACGGCATTCTCGGTCTGGTTCCACAAGACCGCGTACTGACACACGGGCAGCGCGCTGCCCGGCCGCTGCCCGACACGCCGATTCAGGCAGCCGTATCGAACGCGCGTTTGTGAATCGATGTAGTAGAATTGCAACTTATCCTGATAAAAAGACATGTTTGCCCACGGGCTCATGCTGTCTTGATTGCGCTGATCAAAAGGTGTACGGCGTGCATGTGTTGCAGGCGGGCAGGAAGAAGCGTGAATAAACATTATTTGGGATGGGATTCTTCTTGTACTTACTGCGAACCTGCGAACGTCCTGTTGGCGCCATTGCTGCGCGGTCGGTATTCCGGCTGCCGGTTGCCAGGCCGTGGCTGAAGCTGACTGCGGCGGCGTGCGTGGCGCTGGTGGGTTCCTTGTCCAGCACGCCCGCAGTGTCCGGCACGATTCAGCCGTTTGTCAGCGCCGGCGTCGAACATGACGACAACCTGTTTCGTGCGTCAGAGAACGAGGCAGCGCGCGCCGACACCTACCGCAGCGCCGGTGGCGGCCTGCGCTTCGAGCGCCCCGTCAGTCGTCAGTTGCTGACGGCGTTTGCTGATTTTTCGTCGGTGAAATTTGATCGCAACAGCCAGCTGGATTATCTGCGCAAGGACATCCGCGGTGACTGGCACTGGTTCGTCGCATCGCGCTTCGACGGCCATATCGGCGGCTATTACCGCCAGGAGCTGGCGTCGTTCGCTGATTTCGACGTCGTCCAGCGCAACCTGCGGGTAAGCAAGAAGCGGTACGCCGACGGCCGCTGGCGGTTCCACCCGAGCTGGCAGTTGCGCGGCGAGGTGTCGAAAGAAGAATACGCCTACGAACTGGCATCGCAGCGCGCCAGCGACCGTACCGAGGATTCCTGGGTTGCAGGGTTCGACTATCTGGCACGCAGTGGCAGCACAGCCGGTTTCCAGCTGCGCCGGCTGGAGGGCAAGTATCCCAACTGGCTCACCGCAGGCAACACGGGCATGTTGATCAACGGCTATGACCAGGACGAAGCGAAACTCAATGTCCTGTGGCTGGCAACGGGGAGCACGCAACTGCTGTTTCTCGGCGGCTGGGTGCAGCGCAAGCAGATGGGACAGTCGACGCGCGACGACAGCGGCACGAATGCGCGGCTGATCGTGAACTACACGCCGGCGGGGCGCATGAAGGTCACCGGCCAGGCCTGGCGCGAATTTGCTGCCATCGACGGCGCGCTGATCGGCAGTGCCCTGGCGAACGGTGCCAGTGCACAGGTGACGTGGGAGTTCTCGGCAAAAATCCAGGGCGAAGTGGACGTGCGGAAAGAAGAGCGCGAATTCAAGCCGTTCGGCGGGGCAGCGCAGCCCGTTGTCGCCGCTGATCTGGCCAGCGACAGCCGCGATACGCGGTCGGTGGGCCTCGTGTACAAGCCGCTGCGTAACATCACGATCAAGGCGAGGGCATTCCAGGAGCAGCGCTCGGGAAGCCTCGCCGCAGGAACCAATAGCTACAAGGCAAATGGCGCGTCCATCAACGCCACGTTGCAATTTAACTGAAACATGGCAATGAACGGGCCTCATCGTCGTGGATGGTTGTCACAGGCCTCGACGAATGATCTGAACTGCACTATCGACACTTTGCGAATGGAATGAACTTAACATGAAACAAATCTTGCTTGGTATCTTCGCCGTCTTGCTGGCATGGAGCATGGGAAGCGCGCACGCCGAAGAGCTGGTGCTCGGCGGCGGAGACGTCGTCAAGATCTCGGTATTTGGCAACCCCGATCTGGCCGTGGAGACACGCGTCAGCGAATCGGGTTTCATCACCATGCCGCTGGTCGGCCAGGTCGCCGTCGCCGGTCTGTCGAGTGCCGCAGCCGAAGCGAAAATTGCCAGCATGCTCGAGCGTGGCAATTTCGTGAAAAAGCCGCAGGTCAACCTCTTGATCACGGCGCTGACGAGTCAGCAGGTGTCGGTGCTGGGCCAGGTCAAGAAGGCAGGGCGCTATGCGATCGACGGTCGCCGCAGCGTGCTGGACATGCTGGCGCTGGCCGGCGGGATCGACACGAACGGCGGCGACATCGTCACCGTCGTGCGCACACGTAACGGCAAGGTCACGAAGGACGCGCTGGATACAGCCGAAGTGATGCGCACCGCCGACATGGCGGGCAACTACGATCTGCAGGGCGGCGACGTCATCTTCGTCGAGCGCGCACCGCGCTTCTATATCTATGGCGAAGTGCAGCGGCCGGGCATGCTGCGCCTTGAGCGCCAGATGACGGTGCTGCAGGGCCTGTCGGCCGGCGGTGGCCTCACGGCGCGCGGTACCGAGCGCGGCCTGCGCGTCAAGCGCCGCGACGCGAGCGGCAAGATGCAGATCATCAGTGTGAAGGGCGACGATCTGCTCCAGCCAGATGACGTCGTGTACGTCAAGGAAAGCCTGTTCTGACGGTGTGCCGTCGCCCTGTCCAGCGAGCGCCGCACATGCGCGCGCCATTGCACCTTATTGAAAGTCAACCATGAATCCAAGCCTGTTGTTACTCGCCCTGCGCGCACGCTACAAGATCGTGCTGCTCGCGCTCGGCGTGACGGTGCTCGCTGCCGTCGTCTTCAGCATGATGCAGCCAAAAAAATACGTCGCCACCGTGTCGATGGTCGTCAATTACAAGGGCGTCGATCCGGTCACCGGCCTGAGCGCACCAGCGCAGCTGATGCCCGGCTATATCGCCACCCAGGTCGACATCATCAAGAGCAAGAGCGTGGCGCTGAAGGTCGTCGACGACCTGGGGCTGGCCAATGCGCCGGACGCGCAGGCACGTTTCCAGAATGCCACCGGCGGCAATGGCGGCACGCTGCGCGAGTGGCTGGCCGATTCGCTGCGCGGCAATGTGGATGTGGTGCCGGCGCGCGAAAGCAGCGTGCTGACGATTAACTTCCGTGGCACCGACCCGCAATTCGTGTCGAAGGCGGCCAATGCGTTCGCCAACGCCTATCTCGACGTCAGCGTCCAGCTCAAGACCGATCCGGTGCAGCGTGCCAGCAGCTACATCACGGCCCAGATCAAGAACCTGCGCAACCGTTACGAGCTGGCGCAATCGCGCCTGTCGAAGTACCAGAAGGACAACAACATCTACAGCGCGGACAACCGCCTGGACGTCGAAACGGCGCGCCTGAACGAGCTGTCGAGCCAGCTGGTGGTCGTGCAGAGCCAGAGCATGGACGCTGCCTCGCGCCGCAGCCAGGCCCAGGGCAACTCCGGCACCTCGCCCGACGTGATGAACAACCCGGTGGTGCAGACCCTGCAAACGAGCCTGTCGCTGGCCGAAGCGAAGTTTGCCGACATCTCGCAGCGCCTGGCGTCCAACCACCCGCAGTACAAGGCAGCCGAGTCCGAAGTGGCCAAGCTGCGCTCGAACCTGGAACAGCAAAAGCGCATGTCGTCCAGCAGCGTGGTGGCCTCGGCCGACATCAGCGAGCGCCGCGAAGGCGAGCTGCGCGCCGCCGTGGCAGCGCAAAAGGACCGCGTGCAATCCCTGAACGGCGCCCGCGACGAATTCAACCTGCTGACCAATGAGGCGGAAAACGCCCGCCGCGCCTACGAATCGGCCAGCCAGCGCCTGAACACGATCAGCCTGGAAGGCGAGTCGAAGCAGGCCGATATCGCCGTGCTGAGCGAAGCCACGCCACCCCTGCAGCCGGCCGGTCCGCGCGTCTCGCTCAACATTGTGCTGGCAATCATTGCCGGGACGATTCTGGGCCTGGGCGCCGTCCTGGTCCTGGAACTGCTGGACCAGCGGATCCGTTCGGCCTCGCACCTGACCGACGCATTCGGCCTGCCGATGCTGGGCGTGATCCAGCAGCCCCGCGTGGCATCCAGAAAGAACAAGTCCTTTCCCAAGTCGCCTGGTGCCAAGGGTACCGGCAACATGACGCGGCCGACCTAAATGGCGCATCCGCATATTGACCAGCATGGAGCGTCAACGATGAATTCCACTTCCCCGGCCGTCGCCTTGACGGACAACGCCGCCCGCACCGGGTCGGACGACTCGATCGGTGCCATCCTGATCCGCAACGGCCGCCTGTCGGTGGCCGATGCGGACAAGGTGATGCGCTTCTCGATCGAACGCAAACTGCGCTTTGGCGACGCCGCTGTCGAGATGGGCATCCTGACCGATGCCGACATCGAGCTGGCCTTGTCGCGCCAGTACGATTACCCGTACCTGCTGGCCGGCCAGAGCGCCATCAGCGACGAAGTCGTCGCCGCCTACGAACCGTTCACTGCGCGCGTCGAATCGCTGCGCGCGCTGCGCAACCAGTTGCTGTGGCGCTGGTTCGAAACGGGCGACGAGCGCCGCGCACTGGCCATCACCAGCGCCGAATCGGGCGACGGCCGCAGCTTCCTGGCCGCCAACCTGGCCGTCGTGTTTTCGCAGCAGCACCAGCGCACCTTGCTGATCGATGCCGACCTGCGCGCGCCGCGCCAGCATCAGCTGTTTGGCCTCGAAAACCGCGCCGGCCTGTCGGGCGTGCTGGCCGGGCGCAGCGGGCACGAGGCGATCCAGCGCGTACCGGCGCTGGTCGACCTGTCGGTCCTGACTGCCGGCGCACTGCCGCCGAACCCGTCCGAACTGCTTGGCTCGCCGGCGTTTGGCAAGCTGCTGCGCGAACTGGGCACCGATTACGACGTGATCCTGATCGATACCCCGGCCGGCGCCGAGTATGCCGATGCCCAGGTGGTCGCAAGCCGCGCCGGCGCCGCCGTGATGGTGGCGCACAAGAACCATAGCCATTTTAAGAAAATGCGCGATCTGGTGGACCTGCTGACCGACGCGCGCGTGCATTTGGTGGGAACAGTACTCAACGAGTACTGATCGATGATGATGACGACGAGCCGCCTGATGAACCGCCGCCTGCGCCCGCTGGCATTGATGCATCCCGTGTCGGGCTGCGCCGTGACGGGCATGGTGCAAGGTTGAGCGTGCGTATCGCGTACCTGATCCTCGCGCATGATCAGCCGGCGCATCTGCAGCGCCTGGTTGCGCGCCTGGCCGCACCCGGCGCAGCGTTCTTTGTCCACATCGATGCCAAAGCGGATCTGAACGCGTTTGCCGGACTCGCGCAGGCTGTCACGTTCTGCAAGCGGCGCGTGAATGGCGCGTGGGGCGATATCTCGCTCGTGAAGGCGACGCTGGAACTGATGAAGGTCGCGACGGCGGAGGCCGGGCGCTTCGACCGCTACGTTTTGCTGAGCGGCGCCTGCTATCCGCTGCAGACGCCGGCATATATCGAAGGGTTTCTCGCAGATCATCGCGAGACGGAGTTCATTGAGACATTTGCACTACCCGATACGACCTACGGCAAGACGCTGGAACGCATCAGCCGCGTGTCGATCCGCAAGAGCAAACCACTGGGGCGCTATCGCTGGCCGCTGCAGCATTTCCTGAATCGCGTGCTGCCCCCACGTGACTACCGCAAGGTGTTGACGGGCGACCTGGTGACCGGGTCGCAGTGGTGGTGCCTGACCGACGCCGCCGTGCGGTATGTGCTGGACGTCACGGCGCGCGCGCCGCAGGTGTACCGCTACTGCAAGCTGGTCGACTGTCCCGATGAATTCTACTTCCAGTACATCCTGTGGAATTCGCCGTTCCAGTCAAACATCAGCCACAGCCTGACGTTCACCCGATGGACGCCGGGCAAGACGGGCCCTGACATGCTGGACGCGAGTTATCTGCCGCAGTTCCAGGAGCCGGTGGTACGCGCGTCGGCTTTCAAGAACAGCCCCGGCGAGCGGCGCGAAGTGCTGTTTGCGCGCAAGTTTTCCGCCGCATCAGCGCCCCTGCTCGACACGATCGACGCCCTGGCGGCGCAGCGCCAGCCCTACATGCCTGGCGACGAAGAATCAGCTTTAACAAAGGTACAGAATGGCCCGAATTGATATTTTGCTGCCGGTGAAAAACGGCAAGGACTACCTGGCGGAAGCCATCGACAGTGTCATTGCGCAGACCTACACCGACTGGCGCCTCCTGGTGCTCGATCACGGGTCGACCGACGGCAGCGTCGAAATGGCCCAGGCCTACCATGCGCGCGACCCGCGGATCGAAGTGCATTCGTTCCCGCAGGCGAAAGGCTTGTCCGGCCTCTTGAATTGCGGCATCGACATCGCCGACTGCGAATTCATCATGCGCCACGACGCCGATGATATCTGCCTGCCGGACCGGATGGCGCTGACGCTGGCCGCGTTCGAGGCGCAGCCGGAATGCATCGTCGTCAGTGGCCAGGCCGACGTCATCGACGCCGCCGGCAACAAGCTCGAGGATCTGCGCCTGCCGGTCGGCACGGCCCGCATCGGTGCGGCCAGCCTGTTCCGCAATCCGGTATCGCATCCGGCCTCGGCATTGCGGTTCGACCCGGTCCGGAAGATGGGCGTGCGCTATGGCGTCGACATCCTGAAAGTCCTGCCCGAGAACGAGCGCATCGATGTGCCGTCGCTGGCGGAAGACTATTTCCTGTTTGGCCAGCTCGCAATCCTGGGCAAGGTGACGAATTTGCCGCAGAAACTGCTGAAGTACCGCTGGCACGGCAAGAACGTCAGTATCACCAGTTTCACCGAACAGATGGAAGTCTCGCTGGCGATTTCGCGTTCGCTGACGCGCTCGTTCTGCACGATGCACAACTTGCCGTATTTCGATCCGGCGCCGTTCTGCAATCACGGCGGCATCCTGATGGACGTCGGTGGCAAGCGCAACTTCGACGCGGAATTCGAGGTCATGGCGCGCAGCGTGCGCAAGGTGTTCGGCGCATCGCCCGAAATCGAACGCGAACTGCGCTATCGCAAGGCGATCTCGACCCGTAACTGGGCGTCGCTGCTGTGGCGCTACAACCGCTTCCGTTCCGGCGACGTTACCGAAACGGGCGAGTGGCACGCAGTGCGTGGCTGGCTCGTGCGCCGCTATCCGGGCAAGCGCCGCATCCGCGTTGCGCCTGAACTGGCCTAGTGGTAGCAGGAAATGTTGAACAGATCAGCGCGCATGCTTGACTGGCTGAGGCAGCCTTTCGGCGTCCCGACCTGGACCATACTGGCCCTGGTCGTTCTGAGCCTGGCCGTCGGGGCCGTGATTCCCATGTTTGGCGACAGCATGGGCTATCAGTTCGGCCGCCTTGCGGCCTTGCCCGCCGTGCTGCTGCTGGGCGTGCTCCTGATCTACGACTATAAAAAGCTCGTGATGCTGATCCTGCTGTTCCGGTCCGTGGGCGACATGGTGCTGGAATCGACGCAGTTCGGCATCGGCAGCGTTCGCATGGGTATCGGCGGCCTGATCAACCTGTTCGTCATCATCATCGCCTGCATGATGATCATGGAAAAGCCGCGCGAATTCCCTGGCAAACTGGCGCGCTACTGGCTGCCGTTCCTCATGATGATGAGCGTGGGCCTGGTGCTGTCGTATGAAAAGACCAATGCGCTGAAGATGTATCTGGGCATGCTGTCGAACTTCGCGATCTTCATCATCGCGATCTACATGGTGCGTTCGAACGAGGACTTCAACAAGGCGATTCGCCTGGTGCTGTATTCGTCGCTGCTGCCCACGCTGTATGCCCTTGTCGATATCGGGCTGCACATGCGCGACGGGAGCTTCCGCCTGCAGTCGACGTTCTCCCATCCAAACGTGCTGGCCTTCTACCTGACCCTGGTGCTGGTGCTGGGCCTGTACATGCTCAAGAGCCCGCTGTACAACATCACGCCGCGCGCCCGCGTGGCCGTCTGCATCTACATGCCGGTACTGATGCTGCAGCTGCTGCTGACACAGACCCGCAGCGCCTGGCTCGCGTGCTTCCTGGTGTTCGTGCTGTACGCGCTGCTGTTCAAGCGCAGCTACCTGCTGTACCTGTTTTTGTTGCCGCTGCTGCTGTTCGTGCCGGCGGTGAACGAACGCCTGATGGATCTGGGGCAGGGCAATGAAGTGGTGCGCAATGCGCAGCTCAACTCGTTTGCCTGGCGCGTGCTGCTGTGGGAATCGGCGATCGGCTGGATGGAAACGTCGCGCCTGCTGCTTGGCTATGGCCTCGATGGCTTCGGCTATCACGTCGCGACCTTCTTCCCGGCCGACCGCACGATCCGGTGGGATGCGCACAACGTGTATGTGCAGTTCCTGTTCGAGATGGGCATCGTCGGCGTGCTGTGCTACCTGTGGCTGTACGCCCGGGTGCTGGGCACGCTGCGCGCACTGGCCCGCATCGATCGCGTGTCCGGCTTTTTGATGCTTGCGATCGTGGTCCAGTACCTGATCGTGTCGTTCTCGGACAATATGTTCCGTTACCTGGTGTTCAACTGGTACCTGTGGTTTGTCGTCGGCGGCGCCTGCGCGCTGGTGCACCTGCACGCCGGTACCAGGGCAACTACGGGCAGGGCCGGCGCAGCACGCCACCGGGCCGGCAGCAGCACGTCGGGCCTGCCCGGCAATCATGAAGGAAAAGTATGAAAATCGCGTATCTGGTGAACCAGTACCCCAAAATCAGTCACAGTTTCATCCGACGCGAAATCCTGGCGCTCGAGCGCCAGGGCTACAAGGTGCAGCGCCTGGCCGTGCGCGGCTGGAAAGACGAGCTGCGCGACGAGGACGACGTGCGCGAGCGCGCCATGACGCGCTATGTGCTGCAGGACGGCGCGCTGGCCATGGCCATGGACGTGCTGCGCATGGCCGTCAAGCACCCTGGCCGGTTCGCCAAAGCCCTGGGCCTGGCCTGCAGGATCGGCCTGCGCGCCGATCGCCCGTTGCCGCTGCACCTGATCTACCTGGCGGAAGCCTGCAGGATCGTGCCGTGGATGGCGGCGCACGGCGCGCGCCATCTGCACGCGCACTTCGGCACCAATTCCACCGAGGTGGCAATGCTGGCGAGCATGCTGGGTGGCCCGGCCTACAGCTTCACCGTGCACGGCCCGGAAGAATTCGACAAGCCTGAACTGTTGTGGCTGGGTGAAAAGATCCGCCGGTCGGCCTTCGTGGTCGCGGTCAGCTCGTTCGGTCGCAGCCAGTTGTTCCGCTGGGCTGCCTACGCGGACTGGGCCAAGGTGCAGGTGGTTCACTGCGGCATCGATCCGGGCTTCCACGCCGTACCGCCGCGGCCGAGCCCTGCCGCGCCGCGCCTGGTGTGCGTGGGTCGCCTGTGCGAACAGAAGGGCCAGATGCTGCTGGTGCGCGCGGTCCAGGCCGTGGTCGCCAAAGGCATCCCGATCCATCTGGTGCTGGCCGGTGACGGCGAAATGCGCCCCGAGATCGAGGCGCTGATTGTCGCCAACAATCTGGGCAACCACATCAGCATTACCGGATGGATCAACGGCGACCAGGTGCGCGAGGAAATGCTGGCTGCGCGCGCCATGGTCTTGCCGAGCTTTGCCGAAGGGCTGCCGGTCGTGGTCATGGAGGCGATGGCACTGCGCCGGCCGGTACTGACCACCTATATCGCCGGCATTCCGGAACTCGTGCGGCACGGCGAGACGGGCTGGCTGTTCCCGGCCGGCGACGTGGATGCACTGGCCGCAGCACTGGAGGCTTGCCTGGCGGCGTCGCCAGCCCAGCTCGAGACGATGGGCGAGGTCGGCCACCAGCGCGTGCTGGCGCGCCACGCCGTCGATACCGAAGCGGCAAAGCTGGCGCAGCTGATGCGCCAGTCCATGGCTTGACGCGCATCAGCGCTGGCCCGACGGCCCGCTGGTGCCGCGCGCTCACGACCGCAATTTTTTGGCACTCCGAGAACACGATTGATGATTAGCTGGACAAGAGATATTTACCTCAAGCTGCGCTGGCGACTGAAGATGCTGGCGCTGCATACCGAGATCGAACTGAACTGGCTCAAGCAAGGCCGGCGCTATGCGCGCGCGAAACGATCCGGCAGCGGTGTCATCGTATCGCTCACGTCGTATCCGCCCCGTTTCGGCACCTTGCACCTGACGCTGAAATCCTTGCTGTCGCAGTCGCACGTGGCCGATCGCATCATCCTGTGGATCGCGCGCGGCGACATGGCTGCGCTGCCACCGGCGGTCACCCGGCTGCGCGCCGCAGGGCTGGAAATCATCGCCTGCGATGACCTGAAGTCGTACAAGAAAATGATTCCGCTGCTGCAGCAGGGCTGCAATGCGCCGATCGTGATTGCCGACGACGACGTCCATTACTGGCCCGACTGGCTGGGGCAACTGGTGCAGGCGCGCGATCCGGCCAAGCTCGAGGTGATCGCCCACCGCATGCATCGCGTGAAGCTCGACGCCAGCGGGCTGCCCGTTCCTTACAACGAGTGGGAGTTCGAGACCGCCGATCGCACCTCCAGCCGGTTGAATTTCCCGACCGGCATCGGCGGCGTGCTGTACCCGCCGAATGTGTTCACGCCTGAAGTCCTGAATGTCGAGGCCTTCACGACCCATTGCCCGCGCGGTGACGATATCTGGTTCTGGTGGATGGCGCGGGCGAATGGCGCCACCTTCAGGCGCGTGCCGCATCAACAGGAAATCCATTGCTGGGAAGGGACGCAGGAAGTCGCACTGTGGAAAGACAACCTGGGCGCGATGATGAACGATAACCAGATCCGGGCCATGATCGGCGCCTACGGCTTTACTGCGGAAAGAACCACCACCTGATGTCTGCAATGTCCAACGCGCGATGGCTGACGCTGTCGCAGGCTTCAAGAATCATCTTGCAGCTCATTTCCCTGACGATTCTGTCCAGGTTGCTGCCGCCGTCCGAATACGGCCTGCTGGCGATGGCCACCGTCGCCACCAATTTCGCGTTCCTGCTGCGCGACATGGGGACCGGCGCCGCCGTGGTCCAGAAAGAAGACCTGACCGACCAGACCACGAGCACCGTATTCTGGCTGAATATGGCGATGGGCCTGTTCCTGACCCTGGCGCTCGTGCTTGCGTCGCCCTTCCTGGCTGCGTATTTCCGTATCGACCGGCTGGCGCCGGTGCTGTGCCTGTTGTCGATCGTGTTTCCGATCACCAGTGCGAGTGCCGTCCACCAGTCGCTGGTGGAGCGCCGTTCCGGCTTCAAGACGCTGGCGCGCATCGAGATCGTGTCGTCCGTCATCGGCCTGACCGTGGCGATCACGCTGGCCCTGCTCGGGTATGGCGTGTACAGCCTGGTGTGGAATTCGGTGATTTCGGCGCTGTGCTCGTCCACGCAATTGTGGCTGGCAAGTCCGTGGCGTCCGAAGAAGGTCTGGAGCGCGTCCGAACTGCGATCGCTGTGGGGATTCAGTGGCAACCTGACCGGTTTTAACTTCATCAACTTCTTCGCGCGCAATGCCGACAGCATGGTGATCGGCCGCGTCCTGGGCTCGGTGCAGCTGGGTATCTACGGCCAGGCCTACAAGGTCATGATGTTCCCGTTGCAGAGCATGAGCTATGTCGCCGGCCGGGCACTGTTCCCGGTCATGAGCCGGCAGCAGGCCGAACGGGACAAGATGGCGCAGCTGTATTTCCGCGCGCTGGCCATGATCGCCACCTTGACCGCGCCGATGATGGCGGGCCTGTGGGTGCTGCGTGAGCCGTTCGTGGCCATCGCCCTGGGCAAGCAATGGGCACAGGTGCCCATCGTGCTGGCCTGGCTGGCGCCCGTCGGCTTCCTGCAGTCGCTGATTTCCACGACCGGCTCGGTCTTCATGTCGACCGGTCGCACCGACCTGATGATGCGGCTGGGCCTGCTGGGTTCCGTCCTGCAGGTCGGCAGCTTCTTCATCGGCGTGAACTGGGGTATCCAGGGCGTGGCTGCCTGCTACCTGATTGCCAATATCCTCAACGGGCTGCCGCATTTCTATTACGCGACGCGGGAATTGCATACGAGCCTGGGCGCCTTGCTGCGCGTGATCTGGCAGCCCGTGATGTTTTCCGGGGTGATGGTCGCGGTGATCTATCCGTTGTTCAGCGTGCTGTCGAGCGCCGGTTATGCGCCGCAGACGATCCTGATCTCGGTGACCGTGACCGGCGCCGTGATCTACGGGGCATTGACCATGATGTTTTCGAAAGCAGTGGTGCAGAGCTGCAAACAAATGATTGGCATGAAAACCGGGTGATCGTGCCCGGCATGCTGCCAGTCCCGCGCTGTTACACCTTATCGAGATCGACGACGTTCCTATGGAAAACCTGATTACCGTTTATATCCCTACCAAGAACCGCCTTGATCTGTTGAAGCGCGCCGTCAATTCCGTCCTGTCGCAGACGCACCGGCCGATCGAACTGATCGTTGTTTCCGACGGTTCGGATGATGGCACCTGCGACTATGTGAACGGGCTGGACGAAAACATTTCGATCGCGCTGATTCACAACGACACGTCGGTCGGCGCCTGCGCGGCGCGCAACCAGGCGATCGACGTGGCGCGGGGCGAATTCATCACCGGTCTGGACGACGACGATATTTTCCTGCCGCACCGGCTCGCGACCTTCCTGGCCGAGTGGCGTCGCCAGCAGGAAAAGGGTGTGCGATTCTCGTGCCTGTTCGACCGCCGCATCGTCAATGCCGGCGACAACATCGCATTGTGGGACACCGAAGCGACAGTGTCGGCCGAGCAGATCGTGCAGTCGAACGCCGTCGGCAACCAGGTGTTCACGACGCCGCAGCGCATGAAGGATGCGGGTCGCTTCGATCCGGCGATGCCGGCGTGGCAGGACTGGGACATGTGGGTGCGGCTGATCAAGACCGGTGGACCGGCGTACAGCATCCAGGCGAACACCTACATCATGGATATCTCGCACGAGTTCGAGCGGATCACCAAGAAGTCGTCGGAAAAAATCATCCGCGCGGCGCACCTGTTTTATCAGAAGCATTGCCAGCGCGGCGACCTCGCCGGCATGCTGTATTCGCTGGCGGGCTACGATCAGATCCGGCTGACCCTGCGGGACATGAGCGTCATGCTGCGGTCAAAGCATGCCAGATTCGCGCTGCAGAAGATCAGGGCCGGCAAGTTCCGGATGTCGCTGGACAGCTCGATCCGCTAGCGCGGGGCCGGTGCCGCGCGTCAGACCTGGCGGCCGATCATTCTTTTCACCTGGCGCTTGATCAGCGCCTTCGTTTGCTGCCTGAAGTGACGCAGCCGGCCGACGACGGCCCAGAATGTGCTCAGTGTGACGATCGATTCGGTCAGCCGGTAATAATGCGACGTGAACAGCTTCGCGTGGCTGCGCTGGTTCAGGATCGAATACACGAGGCCACTGTCGCGACTGTCGATGAGTCTGCAAGGCTGCGTCGCGGTCAGCGGATGAATTGCCAGTGTGTAGGCGACCGGCCCTGTCAGCCGGAACGTGCCATGCGCGCCCGTGTCATGCTTCCAGGGCAGATAGCGGTCGATATTGGCCAGCACGGCCAGGATCACGGCGCGCAGGAACGGGTGGCCCGGCACGCAGATGATGTGCCATTGCTGGTACTCGCCCTTGTCGACGTGCGCGATTTCCCGGTGCATGCCCCAGCCCAGACGGTCCAGGTTATCCGGATCATCCCATTGCCCCAATAAATACCGGTCCGACGGCGTGATGAAGTCGTCGAATGGCCGCGTCATCGTGCTCTTGATGTCCAGATAGGCGCCACCGACTTTGTACATCAGCAGATAGCGGAACAGGTCAGCGCGCGCCGCGCCGTAGTTCGGGTTGATCCGCTCGTAATAGCGCAGGATCGTGGCGCCGTAGTGTTCAAGGATGAAGTCTTTCATCATGGGCTCGTCGTACCGCGTGTGCGACCAGCCCGGATTGAGCGCCCTGATATGGTCCACATTGTTCGCCAGCTCTTCGGTGAACGTGCGCGCACCAAAGAAGCATTGGTGTATCCGCTTCGGGATGGTGTCACCCATCGCAATGACAGGAAGCGGATATTTTTCACCGCGGCTTGCCATTGCGGACGTCGAATTCAACAGATCTTTTCCCATGCCGGTGGTACGCCTTCAGTTGCTGTTACTGCGTGATTGAATGGTTGCTCGTTCGTTCGGGCCGTGCGCCAGCTGCGCATCCATGGCCTGTAACAGCGCCGCGTCGCTGTCACTGAACTTGCGCGCGAAGATCATCGGTCCGCTGCCGTAGACATCGTCGGCAGCGAACTGCGTGTGGGTGCGAAAGTAGTCCACGTGCCTTGCCGCCATGGGGGCCGGGCTGGCGCCGCCCGCGCTCCAGTCGGTGTAGGTCAGGTTGCGCCTGACGTTCGCCATGAACGGCGAATTCCCCAGGAGCGTGTGCAGGAACGTCTCGTCCGCATATTGTGTTCCCTCGAAAAAGCGCACCAAACGCGGGTTGCGCGCCACATAGTCGACGAGGTAGGTGCATGCACCACGCGTCAGCGCCCACCAGGTGGAGCCGCCGTACGGTGTCAACGATCCCAGCGCGCGCGCATGATCGCGCTGGCGCGGCATGATCCGGGCTTTGAGCAGCACGCGCAGCACCAGGCGGTGCAGGGGCGACAGCGTCGGGCGCAGCGTGAACATGTTCAGGCGTGCCAGCGGTTTGCCCGCTGCTGCGCAGGGCATCGGCACGAGGTTGATGTACTCGGCATCCGGCTGCGCGGCGAAGAAGGCGTTGATCGACGCCGTTGGCCACAGCGGGTAATCGACGCCGCTGAGCAGGACCAGGCGTGTGAAAGGGCCCGCAGCCAGTGCTGTTTTCATCAACAGCAGGATCGCCTCGACCTGGGAAAAGTCGCCCCAGTGCACGGCAACCGGCGCCGGCACCAGTGTCACGTCAGCCGCCGCCAGCTGGGCGAAGGGGCGCCCGTCGGCTTTCTGGTCGACGTGGATGAAGAATGCCGTTGCGTCCGAGCGCAGGCGCGCGATCAGCCGTTGCAGGTGTGCTGGGTTGCCATGCGCCAGCAGTAAATAAGCGATCAATTCGGTCTCCGGTGAAAGGGCGATGACGGGCAGGCGCCGGGAGCCAATCCGGGCCTGGTCAACTGCAGCGATGGTTCAGTCAGGGCGTGGCAGTCGACTCGCCAGCTGCGTCATCAGTTCCGTGAGGCGCGCGGCGGCCGCCGGAAACGTGAATTTCTCGAGCGACGCCTGGCGCGCGTTGCGTGACAGGGCGGTGCGCAGGGCGGCATCTTCCCAGACCGTGCGCAGCGCGCTCACCATCGCGGCGACATCGTTCGGGGCCACCAGGATGCCATCGACGCCGTCGACGACATAATCGCTGGTGCCGGCGCAGGCCGTGGCCACCAGCGGCACGCCGCGCATCATCGATTCGATCACGGTCACCTGACCGGAAGGCGCATTCACGTCCGCGATCGGGATCACGTTGATGCGCGAGTACAGCGCCAGCTGGTGGCACTCTGCGAGCGTCAGGTTGGAGCGGAAACTCACGCAGGGCGGCGCCTGGATGTGGGCAGTGGCGTGCGTACCCGCCACGATGATGGTTTTGTAGCCAAGTTGGCCGGCGGCGGCGGCCAGCAATGCGTAGTCGCGGTTGGCCGTGCCCAGGGCGACGATGTACGGGTCATCGGCCTGTTCGGTCCAGGTGGCCGTATCGCGTATCTCGGCGCTCAGCGGCACGAACACGAAGCGCTCGCGCGGCAGCTGCAGCCAGTTGCTGTAGATCTCGATCTCGGCCCGCGAGTGCACGACGAACAGGTCCACCGCTGGCAGGCAGAAGCGTGCCAGCTTGCCCTTGATGCCGCCGTAGGGTTGGGCCAGATTGAAGCACCAGGCAATCAGCGGCACGTTCTTGCGGCCACTGAGCGTCTTGAGCAGTGCGACGATGACCGCCAGTTGCGGGAATGCCGTGACGACACCGACCGGCTGCCTGCCGAAGGTCTGCCTGAAACCGCGCCAGCCGTGGCGCAGGTAATCGAGCCACTGGCGTCCCGAGGACACCGCGCGCGAGCGGTCGTGATCGTAGTCGGCAGGCACCTGCCGGGTACGGTGCCTGGCCGGATCGATGAAGGGCATCAACCAGCCGGGGTAGGTAGTCTTAACGAACGGCGACAATACGAGCCAATCCATGCTGCACGATCCAATCAGTCTGAAAAACGGTGGTACTAGCGTTGCGGTGCGAGATCGGCGGCCGTGGCCGCAGGTACGGTCGTGCCGGGCAAGCCCTGCAGCAGAAAGTCGACATTCTGCAAACGCAGGGTGCGGCGCACGGAAGCGCCTTGTGCGTCCATGCTCAGGGCAGCGCCCACCTTGCTCTGGTGGCCATACAGCAACAGCAGCAGGCCGAGGGCGGCACTGTCCAGGCCACAATCGCCCAGCAACGCCAGATGAATGCGGCGCGGCCGTGCGGTGGCCCGCGCGAGTGCGGCCCGCAGCTCGCCGAGAGCCGCATCGCGCCACACGCCGCCCAGCGTCAGCGTGTAACGCTGGCCATCATCACTCTCTTGCAGTACCGGCGCCGCCGTGGCGCCGCGCAGGCGCCGCGCATCCAGCGCTGCGGGCAACGCGCGGGTGGTCAACAGGCGCACGAGCGCCACGCCGTCATTCCAGTAGCGCCGCCACAGTGCCGGTTCTTCCTTGATGCGCCACACCCACTCCAGGCCGAGCCGGCCCACGAGACCGGGCGCGCGGCTGACCGTCCCCGCGACGAAGTTGACCACTGCGCCCAGGTGACTGACCAGCGGCGTGTCCAGCGCATCCAGGTTGTGTTCGATCCACGCCTGACCGCGCTTGGCGCCCAGCGACACGACCAGCAGGTCGGCATGGCTTGCGTTGATGCGCTCGGTCATGGCTGGCGTGCTCATCTCTGCCAGTGTCCCGAAGCCGGGCGAACAGGCGCCCACGCAGCGCATGCGGCCTTCGCCGGCATTGAGTACATCCGCCGCCTGCTGCGCCACGCCATCGGGGCCACCGAAGAAGAACACGCTGACCGGCGTCGTGCGCTGGTCGCGCAGCCGTTCGAACACCGTTGCCCCGGCCACACGGTCCGTGAACGGCAAGCCCAGTAACCGTGCCAGCCACACCACCGGCATGCCGTCGGCCAGCGACAGCGACGAGCGCAGCACCGAGTCACGAAACGCCGGATCCTGCTGGCTGGTGATCAGGAAGTTCAGGTTGGGCGTCGAGAAGAAGCAGCGCTCGGCAGTGCCGATGCGCGCCACCAGCAGATCGACGGTCTGCTGCATGGTCAGCGCGTCGAACGGCAGGCCCAGCACGCAATACACGGGGCGCGTGAAGTCGGTGACGACAGGCGCACGCACCGGCACGGTCGGCACAATATTATTCACTGTCACGTTTTGACCTCACCCAGGAAACTTGACGACGGAACAAAAAGCGGAAATACAAAGGAATTTTCGCCAGGACATAGAAGGCAGCGAGCGCGAGTTCTTTCCCGCTCAGCACCGTGCGGCCATAACGCCACCACGACAGCAGGATCGCCATGGCAAGCGCCACGCCCGCCAGCACGCCCAGCAGCAACGGTGCAACGGGACCGCCGGCCAGGGCCAGCACCAGGCTCAGGCCGGTCAGGGCGCAGACCAGCAACACCAGCAGCGCCAGTGGCGGCACGCACAGGTCGAGGCCAAACGCAAACAGGCTGGCACTGCGGCGGCGCACAGCACCAAGCAGTGCGGCCGGGGCGGCGCTGGCAATCACGCTCAGATGGCCATGCTCCCAGCGCGTGCGCTGGCTTTGCACGCCTTCGGCGCTGGACGGGAAATAACTGTAGACCAGCGCGTGCGGACAGAACATCGGCGCGCTGCCGGCCAGCGCCAGGTCCAGCCCCAGCTTCATGTCTTCGACGATGTGACCGGTTGCCAGATGGGCAGAGCGGATCGTCTGCCAAGGGAAGGCCATGCCGGTACCCATCAACTGGCATGGCCAGCCCATCCGGAACCAGCCCAGTGGCCGCACCTTGTTCTTCACGATCCAGGCGAATTCGGCGATCTTTTTCAGTGGTCCGCTACCGGCTGGGGTGTGCATCAGGTAGAGCGCCTGCACCGGGCGCTGGTGCGCGGCCGCCAGCGCAGCCAGGCGCGCGATTGCACCTTCACCAACGATGCAGTCGGCGTCGACGATCACCACCACGTCCGGTGGGGCAGCGTTCAATGCCTGCACACCGAAGTCCAGCGCGTAGCCCTTGCCGCGCAGTTGCGCATGGCTGCGCTCGATGACGCCGGCCCCCGCCTGGCGGGCCACCTCGGCGGTTCGATCCGAGCAATTGTCGGCTACGACGAGGATGCGGTCGTTGGCGCTCAGCTGCGGTTGCAGGCTCGACAGGGTGGCAAGCAGGCCCGCCTCTTCATTATGGGCAGGGATCAGGACTGCCACGCTAGGACGCGGCCCCGGTACGGATGCTGCACCGCGCACAGGGCGCCACGCCAGCAGTGCCTGGGCAAACAGCACCATGACTGGCACCAGTATGATGCACAGCAACACGAGCAGGGCGATCGACAACGCTTGGATCAAGAGAATGGTTTCCTAAAATTGGATTGCAGGGGCAGGCGAGGCTGGACGCGGCGGCTGCGTCGAATGCCACCGGGTGGCACATCAGGCAGACATGAAACCGAATGCGTTATTTGCCGCTATTGTGATCAATAGCAATATCATAAGCGAAAATTCAGATGCATGAATTGTAACGGACGAAGATAGCGTGCGTGCTGGCATTGCCTTCCGAGGACGTTATCAGCGCCCAAAAAAAAAGCCACGCCTTGGGGGCGCGGCTTTCTGTCGGGGCAGCAGTACGGTCAGGGTGACGGAACGAGTTCCGCATTGACCGTCGACGCGCCGCTGGTGCCGCTGGTCGCGATCAGGACGATCGAGGCATTTTCAGGCCACAGGATCCGCACCGTTTTGCCATCGGCCAGGTCCCACGTGTCGTGCGCGAACGTGTTGCCGGATTTGACTTGCAGTCGCAATCTGGCGCCGCCGGTGGCGCGAACGGTGAAGTTGACATAGCTGCCCGCTTGCGGCCTGGCCCACTTGACCGGCGTCAGACCGGTGTTGTTCGCGTTGACATAGACCGTCTTGTTCGTCGTGGCAGCGAACGAGAACTTGCGGTTCATTGCATCATAGTCGCCGGTGCCCGTGCCGGACTGCCTGTACCAGCCGCCGCGCATCGACAGGATGTTCACGTTCTGCTGCGGCACGTTGCGTGCAGCGATCATGTCGCCATTGCCGTCCACCCAGGATTGTGCCGAGACGACCTGACGCAGGCTGGCGCGGATTTTGTCGAGCTGGTCGGCAATCGTATTGTCCCAGCCTTTCGGCATCAGGTTGAACGCAGCGTCGTTCTCCACATAGATGACGAATGGCGTCCCCGTATTCCGGTCCACCACGTAGGCGCCATACAATTTCAGGGTCTCGACGATCTTGCGCAGGTCAGGATTGACGATCGCGCTGCTGTCGAAGTTCGGTGGCAGCATCAGCAGCGAGCCTTGCGGGATCGCGCCGGTATTGGCGGCCGCCGTATTGTCGGCCGCTGTCGCAGGGAACACGTAGGCGGGGTTGCTGGTCCCGTTGGCCAGGCCGTTGAAGGTCAGCGACATGGCAAGCGCATGCGGATAAGCGGACAGACCGTCCTTGATCTCGTGCTTGCGTATCAGGCCGGCGGAAGCGGGAATGCCGACTGCGCGTGCGCCCTGGTAATAGTGCGAAGGATCGCCCCAGCCAGTCCCGCCCAGCTTGCTCCACGAGTACATCGACGCGGTCCAGCGCCCGTTCTGCTGCTTGAGCTGCCAGAAGGAGTGGACGATGTTCGTGACCGGATCGACGATGTCGGCATGACCGTCCGTGCCCGAGGCCGGCAATACGGCGGCTGGCCAGCGGGGCAGGGTGATGACGCGGTTCGTGCCACTGTCAGGGTCGGCGACGCCGACGGTGTTCGTGGCAGTCGAACCCGGGCCGACGATGGTCATCGGCGCATCGGACGCCGACGCGAGGAAGACGCCGGTCGAGTAGGCGCCCGAAGCGACGGTCGGGAAATAACTGGACTTCGGAATCTCGAACGTGCCGAACACCGGGTTGAGCGGGCGCGAGTTCCACAGCGAATTGGCCGCATACGGACGCAGGTAGGTGCCGAAGACACCATCCCCGGTGTTGGACGGGGTCGTCTGCGACACAGGCGGGGTCGTCGTTGGCAGCGTGGACGGGGTCGACGACGACGGCACCGACGGGATCACCGGGGTCGGCACGGACGGGGTCACCTTGACCGGGACGGATGGGGTCACCGGGACCGGCACCGATGGGGTCACCGTGGCTGGCACCGACGGGATCACCGGGGAGGTTGCAGGCGGCGTCGCAGCGGAGGGTGCCGTTTCAACCACGGGCACACCGGTGCTGGTTGTTGGGCCATCCTGCGCAGGCGAGAGTTTGGAGGCGCCGCCACCGTCAGTCGTTGGCGTGGTTACCGCAGGCGCTGGCGCCTGCACTGGTACTTGCACTGGTACTGGCACTGGTGCTGCGATATTCGAAACGGTCGATGCGGCGGTCGCCGAACCGTTGTCTGCGCCGCCACCGCCGCAAGCCGCCAGCGATGTGCATAGCAGTGTGGAGACGACCTGCACGGTGACCGTGCGCGAAAAGAGTGTCATATCGGTATCTTCAATATCAGGGAGGATCGGATGCGTATCAGGCTCTTCTCTCTCAGCCTGTCAGATGCCATGAATATTACTGTAGGGAAAAGAATTCCACACGGCAAATAAACGTTCCATGCATGAATTTTGGAGATTTGCAACAGAAGATTGCCCTTCTTGCTATGGGCATTAAAAAAGTGATACTGCTTACTATGGTCAAAATGAAATTCGAGACTTCAACCAATTGTGTTTCTGGTAAATGGAAGAATTGGTCGCGCGTCTTTACTGAAGAGTGGAGTATTCAGCTGTATTGACGGACCGTCAGCCTTGGCGATATCGACCGGGCATGCCAGTCGATGCGTGTTTCCATTCAGCTCGATGACTTGAATGGAAATTTCTCAATGGAATTAAAGACCAGTGTCACGGGTACCGCCCGCTGCCTTTGGCAGAAACACGGTAGGATGTTGAAGTTACAACAAACAGGAGGCGGTCAAGGCTGGCCTGACCGCGAGGAAAACGATGTCGAATCCCAAACAACCCAATGTGATCCTGATGTCTGCAACGATCACGCCGTCGAAGGACATGCCCGGTTCGACGAGAATGGACCCTGCCATCCGCATGAACGACTATATCGAAGCGCTCCGGTACTACGAGGCAGTCGCGCCGGAAGTGGCTGATCGCATCGTGTTTCTCGAGAATTCGGACACCGATCTGGCCCCGCTGAAAAACGCTTTACAGCGCAAGTCATTCAAGAACGTCGAATTCATCAGCGTCAGTTCGGATTATCCGCCGTCCAGAGGCAAGGGATATGGCGAATTCAGAATGTTCGACGAAGGTCTGCTTGCCAGTAATATCATCAAGCCCGATGATCACATCTGGAAAGTCACGGGCAGATTAAAGATTTTGAATATCGAGCAATTGATTTGCTCGGCGCCCGCCGACTACGAGGTGTATTGCGACTTGCGCGACGTGCCGCTGATCGGCGAATCACTGGGTGGTAATCTGTGGATGGAATTGCGCACGTTTGCTTTCCGCCGCGACGCCTATGATCGCTATTTCCGGGGCGAGTTTTCCAAATCGTTTGTGCTCGAAAAGAAATTCTTCCAGACGATGCATGACGAATTGCAGAAATCAAATACGCAGATCATCCCGCGTTTCCGTGTGCAGCCCATCATCGATGGGTATTCCGGCTATTCCAATGCGAATTACCGCAGCACGGGTTACCGGGCAAAAGAGACACTGCGGATGATCGCGCGCAAGATCGCGCCAGGCCTCTGGTTGTGATCGCGCCCCGTCCGGTATCAGGGCAATTTGACCAGCGACGCCCTGACTGACGACGGTCCAGCGGTGCCGCCCGTTGCCGTCAGTTTGACTTTGGCGTCGGCTGGCCACACGAAGCGTGTCGATTGTCCGTTTGAAAGATCCCTGGTGTCGTGCACCATCACGTTGTTGCTGCTCACCTGCAGCCGCAGCGTGGCGCCGCCCGTCGCACTCACCGACAACTGGACGTGGGTGCCGGCCTGCGGCTTGGCCCATGTCACCGGCGTCATGCCGGCATTGCTCGCATTGACATACACGGTCTTGCCGGGCGCCGCATCGAACTTCAGGGTCTGCCCGTGCGTGTCATAGGCAGCCGTCCCCGTGCCCGATTGGCGTGACCACGGCCCCCGCATCGACAGGATATTCATGTTCTGCTGCGCCTTGATCGCCGCAGTCGCCGTGTTGCCGTTGCCGTCGAGCCAGCCCTGAACCGACGTCACCTGACGCAGGCCCGCACGAATCAGGTCGAGCTGGCTGGCCACCTGGTTGTCCCAGCCCTTGGGCATCAGATTGAAACCGGCATCGTTCTCGGCATAAATCACGAATGGCGTGCCGGTGTTGTAGTCGACAACGTACGCGCCATGTACCTTGAGGGTCTCGACGATCTTCTTTAGGTCGGGATTGGTGATGGCGCTGCTGTCGAAACCGGGCGGCAGCATCAGCAACGCACCCTGCGGAATGGCGCCGGTATTGGCAGCGGCCGTATTGTCGGCCGAGGTGGCCGGGAACACATAGGCCGGGCTCTTGATGCCGTTGGCCAGGCCATTCTTCGTCAGTGACATGGCCAGCGCATGCGGATAGGTCGCCAGACCATCGTTGATCTCGTGCTTGCGAATCAGGCCTGCCGACGCCGGAATGCCGACCGCGCGGGCGCCCTGGTAATAATGGGCGGGATCGCCCCAGCCATTGCCCGACAGCTTGCTCCACGAATACAGGGCGGCGGTCCAGCGTCCGTCCTTCTGCTTCAATTGCCAGAACGAGTGGATGATCTTCGTCACCGGGTCGACGATATCGGCATGGCCGTCCGTGCCGGCAGCCGGCAACACACCCGCAGGCCAGCGGGGAATCGTGATGTCGCGGCTGCCGTTGTTGTCCGGGTCGGCAACACCCACCGTGTGCTGAGCGGTGGAGCCGGGGCCGACCACTGTCATCGGCTTGTCCGTTGTTGACGCCAGGAAGACGCCGGTCGAATAGGCGCCCGAGGCAACGGTCGGAAAGTAGTCCGCCTTCGGAATGACGAACGTGCCGAAGGTCGGATTGACCGGACGTGCATTCCACAGCGACGTGGCCGCGTACGGACGCAGGTAGGTGCCAAACGCAGCAGCGCGCGCGCCCGTATCCGGCGACGTTCTGGCCGCGCTGGTCTGGGTCACCGTGGCCGCATGCACGGACGTCACGATGGCGCTGCCCGCTTGCTGCACGGGCCGATCGGCACCGGTGGCTGGCGCTGCATGGGTCAGGGCGCCGTCGCAGGCGGCGAGCGCCGTGCAGAGCAGGGCCGGAATCAGACGCGGAATCAGGGGTGGAATCAGGCGCGGAATCAACGCCACAGGCGGGAATGTCATGGTGCTCCAGTCAGAATGCAGTCGTGGCCGGCGCGTTTGCACACGCCGGGCAGGCCGGCCGCCGTCAGACGGCCACCGGCGCCTTGATCCCCGGATGCGGGTCGTACCCGGTGATCTCGAAATCCTCGAAGCGGTAGTCGAACAGCGAGTCCGGCTTGCGCTTGATGACCAGTTGCGGCAGGGCGCGCGTCTCGCGCGACAGTTGCAGGTCGACCTGCTCCATGTGGTTGGCGTACAGGTGGCAATCGCCCCCGGTCCAGATGAAGTCGCCGACTTCCAGGCCCGCCTGCTGGGCCATCATGTGGGTCAGGATCGCATACGAGGCGATATTGAATGGCACGCCCAGGAAGATATCGGCGCTGCGCTGGTACAGCTGGCACGACAGCTTGCCGTCGGCCACGTAGAACTGGAACAGCGCATGGCACGGCGGCAGCTTCATCGACGGCACGTCCGCCACGTTCCAGGCAGAGACGATCATGCGGCGCGAATCGGGCGTGGTGCGGATCTGCTCGAGCACCTGCGCGATCTGGTCGATGTGCTCGCCGGTGGGCGTTGGCCAGTTGCGCCACTGATAGCCGTACACCGGGCCGAGGTTACCGTCGGCGTCGGCCCATTCGTCCCAGATCGAGACGCCGTTTTCTTTCAGGTAGGCGATGTTGGTCGAGCCCTGCAGGAACCAGATCAGTTCATGGATGATCGACTTCAGGTGCACTTTCTTGGTCGTCAGGAGCGGAAAGCCTTCCTGCAGATTGAAGCGCATCTGGTAGCCGAACACCGAACGGGTGCCGGTGCCGGTGCGGTCGGTCTTGGTGGCGCCATGCTGCTGGACATGGCGCATGAAGTCGAGATATTGGCGCATTGCGGGTTGTGGTGTGAAGGATCGAACAACCCGTCATTCTATCATCCGCTGCAGATGGGGGCGCCGGGGCCGCCGGAGGCTGGTGCGGCCAGCCGCTCGGCAAAGCGTTGCAGCGCCAGCAGCAGCACCGGGTCGGGCATCGCCAGCAGGTTGTCACCCACGTAGAGTTCGACGACGCTGGTATCTAGCAGCGCGCCATGGGCAGCGCGGTTGTACAGCCAGATGCCGTGTTCGGCCGCCAGCGCGTCGCGGATCGCCAGTGCCTGATCGCGGGACACGGGCAGGTGAAGGTGGAGCATATTGGCCTGCGGCGCGGCCGGGTTCACGCGGATCGCCGGGTGGGCGCGCAGCGCCGCGTACAGGAACCGGGTGCGCCTGAAATAATCGGGCATCGCCGCCAGGCGCGCATCGAAGTCCATCGCGGCTGCCACCACATACGGCGAGCGGTGAATCACGTTGCCACCCTGGCGCCGGAACCATTCGGCGCAGCGCGCCACGAATTCGTGACTGCCGGCCAGCATCGCGCCACCCAGGCCGCCCAGTCCCTTGTACAGCGACACGTACACGGAATCGAAGCCGGCCGCGATCTGCGCCGCGCTGCGATCGTACCCGGCCGCCGCTTCCCACAGGCGCGCGCCGTCCATGTGCAGGTGGATGCCGCGCTCACGGCAGCTGCGCTTGATCGCCTCGAGTTCGTCCCAGGGCGACAGCTGCCCGCCGATCTCCCGCATCGGAATCTCGAGGCCCACGGCGCCCAGGCGGTCCGGGACCGCCAGCAGGTCGGCGGACGACCAGGGCCGGTGCCGGTCGCCCACGGGCAGCGCCTGGAAGTGGTCCAGCAGCTGGTAGTTGGCGCGTTCGTGAACGAAGATGTGGGAGGTCGGATGCAGCGCCACCAGACGGCTGGCGCGCTCGAGGCAGGCCAGGCGCAGCGCCGTCACCTGCGCCATCGTGCCGCTGACGCAGAACACGGCGGCCTCGAAGCCCAGCGTGGCCGCCACCTTCGCTTCGAACGAATGAATCAGGTCGCCGTTGCCATACACGTCGTGATCGATGTCGTGCTGCTCGCACCAGGCGGCCATCGCTGCAAAATGTTCCGCAGGACGGCGCTGGCGGTGGCCGGGGAAAATGGTGTGGCAGCGGCGCTGCAGCGCGGATTCAGACAAGGGGCACTCCGAAGGAACAGGAACGCTACTCTACACCGCGCGGGGATGCTTCAGGAAGCGCCCGGCCGGATGGCCGGGCGCGCTGTGCTCAATCGGCCGACATTCAGCCGTGGGTCAGCGCCGCGCGGCGCGGGGCCGGTGCGGGTGCATCGTAGCCGAGGCTCGGGCCGTCTTCGGCCAGGCGGAAGCTGCGCACCGAGCGGGCGAGGGCATCGGCCTGCTCGTGCATCGCCTGCGCCGCGGCGCTGGCTTCTTCGACCAGCGCGGCGTTCTGCTGCGTGGTCGTGTCCATCTCGACCACGGCGCGGTTGACTTCCTCGATGCCCTGGGTCTGCTCCTGGCTGGCGTTGCTGATCTCGGCCATGATGGCCGTGACGCGCTGCACGCTCGTGAGCACTTCCTGCATTGTGGTACCCGCTTGCGCCACCAGCGCGCTGCCGGCGCCGACTTCGTGGTTCGAGGCGTCGATCAGGCCCTTGATTTCCTTGGCCGCTGCGGCCGAGCGCTGCGCCAGGTTGCGCACTTCGGACGCAACGACCGCGAAGCCGCGACCCTGTTCGCCGGCGCGGGCCGCTTCGACGGCCGCGTTCAGGGCCAGAATATTGGTCTGGAATGCGATGCCATCGATGACGCTCGTGATGTCGGAAATCTTGCGCGAGGCGATCGTGATCGAATCCATGCGGGCGACCACTTGCGACACGGTGTCGCCGCCTTTCTGGGCCACGCTCGATGCGGTGCGGGCAAACTCATTGGCCTGGCGCGCATTGTCCGCATTCTGGCGCACGGTCGTGGTCAGTTCGTCCATCGACGACGCGGTGGTGGCCAGGCTGGCCGCCTGTTCTTCGGTGCGGTTGCACAGGTCCAGGTTGCCGGTCGAGATCTGCTGCGAGGCGGCCGCAATGTGCTCGGCGCCGTCGCGCACCTTGCCGACCACGCCCGACAGGCTCTCGCCGATGTCGTTGATGGCAACGGTCAGGCGACCGATTTCGTCGTTGTTGCGGGGCGCGATCCGGGCGGTCAGGTCGCCGCCGGCGATGCGGCGGGCCACTTCTTCGACTTCGGCCAGCGGGCGCGTCACCGTCGCACGCACCAGCAGGTAGAGCAGCGTGGCCAGGACGGCCAGCGCGGCAATGCCGAACAGGATGAAGCGGTTGCGCAACTGGGTTGCGGCGGCGGTGATCTCGTCGACATACGTGCCGCCGGCGATGACCCAGTTCCAGTCCTTCATGTGCGTGTACGCCGCAAATTTCTCGCGCGCGCCGGTCTCACCGGGGTTCTGCCAGTCGTAGCGGACGGTGCCTTCCTTCTTCTCCAGCATCTCCTTGACGAACTCGTGCCCGTTGGCCGACTTGCTGTCGAGGATATTCTTGCCTTCGCTCTTCGGGTGCACGAGCAGGTCGCCGTAGGTCTTGCCTGGCGCTGCCGACAGCACGTAGAAGTAGCCGCTGTCGCCGACCTTGATCGCATTGATGCGCTCTTTCAGGAACGCGATGTCCTTGCTGATGTTGACGCCCACATAGAGTGCGCCGACGACCTTGCCGGCGGCGTCGCGCACCGGCTCGTACTGGGTGATGAACTGCTTGCCGAACAGCGTGGCCAGGCCGACGTAGGTGCGGCCTTCGCGCAGCGCGGCGTAGGCCGGCGCCGTCTTGTCGAGGGCGGTGCCGACGGCGCGTTCGCCGTTTTCCTTCTTGACCGAGGTGGTCACGCGCACGAAGTCGTCGCCAGCGACGGCGAACACGGTGGCGTTGGCACCGGTGCGCTCGGTAAAGCTGTCCGGGACCGCGAAGTCGAGGTTCAGTGGCTTGCCGTCCACGCTGAGCGTCGGTACCTGGCGCCCACCGATGTCCACGGTGGTTGCTTCATCGAGCGTGTAGGCGCCGGTCAGGCCGGAACTGAAGATGCGACCGAAGCTGACCGCCTGGCTCGATACCGTCTTGTTGAACAGCTCGACGGTGTTGGCAACACCCTTGAGTTCGCTGCTCACGCTTTGCATGGCGCGCTGTTCCAGCATGCTGGATGTGGAGAGGGTGATCGTGGCGATCAGTACGGCGAGAATGACACCTGCCAGGGCGAATGTGACCACACTGATGCGGGTGCCGACATTCCAGCTGGCTAAACTATATTTTTGGTTGCTCATGATAGTTGAGGGATGATGGAAGGTATAACCCCGGATCATACGCTGCATACTTTTCTTGAGGCAATAATTAGTGACTTTTGGATGCTCCTGATGGTGCTCCGATGCAACGTTACAACGGATTGTGACGTGAATACATGGCAAGCCTGGTAACTACGCCATCATTTCATCGCGACACCCCGCAGCTAGTCATGCTGCGACAGGCGCGTGCGCCTGGAATTGCAGCGCCGCCAGATTGGCGTACACGCCGCGCAGCGCAACCAGTTCGTGGTGCGTGCCCATCTCGACAATCCTGCCGCCATCGAGCACGACGATGCGATCGGCGCGCTGCACGGTGGCCAGGCGGTGGGCGATGATGATCGTGGTGCGCCCGATCATGGCAGCTTCGAGCGCCCGCTGGACGAGGCGTTCGGATTCGGCATCCAGCGCGCTGGTGGCTTCGTCGAGCAACAGCAGCGGCGGATTCTTCAGCAGCGCGCGTGCGATGGCGATGCGCTGGCGCTGGCCGCCGGACAAACGCACGCCGCGCTCGCCCAGGAACGAGCGGTAGCCTTCCGGCAGGCGCTCGATAAATTCGTGCGCTGCGGCCATGCGCGCAGCCGCGATCACTTCGTCGTCGGTGGCGTCGGGCCGGCCGTAGCGGATGTTTTCCATCGCGTCGAGCGAGAACACGACCGTATCCTGCGGCACGATGCCGACCGTGCTGCGCAGCGTCTGCAGCGTCAGGTCGCGCACGTCGACGCCATCGAGGCGGATGCTGCCGGATTGCGGATCATAAAAGCGCAGCAGCAGCTGGAACAGCGTGGTCTTGCCGGCGCCGGACGGGCCGACGACGGCCACCGTCTCGCCGGGCTGGATCTCAAGCGCCAGATGCGACAGTGCCGCTTCCTGCAGGCGCGATGGATAGGCGAAGGTCACCTGGTCGAGCGTCACACGCGCGCCGTTGGCGGTGCGCGCGGGCAGCGTGGCCGGGTGCAGCGGGTCCTGGATGTCCGAACGTGCGCCCAGCAGTTCGAGCAGGCGCTCGGTGGCGCCGGCGGCGCGCTGGGCGTCGCCCATCACTTCCGACAGGGCGCCCACCGAACCGGCGACGATGCCGGCGTACAGGATGAACTGTCCCAGCTCGCCCCCGGTCATGGTCCCGGCAATCACGGCGTGCGCGCCCAGCCACAGCACGAACACGATCGCGCCGAAGATCAGCACGATGGCCAGCAGCGTGAGCGTCGCGCGCGCGCGGATGCGGCGCATGGCCGTGGTGAACGCGCTTTCGACTTCGACGCCAAAGCGCCCGGCCTCGTAGCCTTCGCGCGTGAAGGCCTGCACGGTGGGCATCGCGTTGAGAATTTCACCAGCGACGGCCGATGCATCGGCAATGCGGTCCTGCGAATCGCGCGAGAGCTTGCGCACGCGGCGGCCGAACAGCACGATCGGCAGCACGACCAGTACCAGCAGGCCCAGGATGATCGACGTCAGGCGCGGGCTCGTGATGAACAGCATCACCAGGCCACCGATGAACAGCAGCGTGTTGCGCAGTGCGAGCGAGATGCTGGTGCCCACGATCGCCTGGATCAGCGTCGTGTCGGTGGTCAGGCGCGACAGGACTTCGCCGGTGCGCGTGGTCTCGAAGAACTCGGGACTCTGGCGCACCACGTGGCGATACACGGCGCTGCGGATATCGGCCGTCACACGCTCACCGAGCCACGAGACCATGTAGAAGCGCGCGGCCGTGGCCACTGCCAGCACGGCGGCCACGCCGAACAGCGCCAGGAAGGTCGCGTTGACATTCTCGATACCGCGCGCGGTGGCCGAGGCGCCGAATCCCAGGTCGATCATCTGCTTGAAGGCGGCCGGGATGGCCAGCGTGGCGCCGGCCGCGAACAGCAGCGCGATGCCGGCCAGGATGAACTGGCGGCGGTAGGGCGCCATGAACGGCGTCAAGCCCTTGAGGGTCGAGAGGCTGCTCTTGCGGGAACTGTCTGCGTCGGGGGAGGCGGTGGAGCTGGTGGTACGCGTCGTCATCGTGTCTTCGTGGGATTCTT
>Ga0308158_10001027_pt1 | contig 33290 bp, 27 predicted proteins | sample PhyBR2_FD_201038 | JGI IMG/M metagenome (GOLD analysis project Ga0308158, IMG submission 201038) | Phyllosphere microbial communities from UC Gill Tract Community Farm, Albany, California, United States - DLSLB.R2 | ecosystem: Host-associated > Plants > Phyllosphere > Unclassified | place: USA... | reverse complement strand
TCGGGGCGTAGCGCAGCCCGGTAGCGCACTTGCATGGGGTGCAAGGGGTCGAGTGTTCGAATCACTCCGTCCCGACCATTTATTCTAATGACTTAGCCCAATCTTCACAGGTTGGGCTTTTTCATGCGTGGGGACTTTTTCGGGACATCATCCGATTTTCCCGTCAAGACCAGCCCGCGCGAGTCGGTCGCCGATGGATCGCGCTGGTAGTTATGTGTCATCTCCTCGTCAGTATGGCAAGCGATCCTCTGCCCTCCCTCTCTGAAGCGCTTTTAGACGCGCAGACCGATTGCTTCAAGGCCTGGCGTTGATATATGTGTGGGGTGCATGCAACGCTGGGGGAAATTCGATCACCTTAGCTTTGTCAGCAGCGCAGGTATCACTGGGTGATATTTTTGAGAATGGGTCCCAAATACTGCTGCGCCATCCACCACGCAGCACCGAGCGCTGATGCTACAACCGTCGCCAAACCTAGGAGAGCCAGGAACGTTAGTCGTCCTTTTGTCACCATGTGATTTTCGATGTTAGCAAGTCGATTCTCTACGGCTTGCGACGACAGCTTGAGCGCTACGATATCGCCAGCAACGCCTTTAACATCGACCTTGATCGAGGAAATGTCACTGCGCACGTATTCCATATGACTTTCAAGCTTTGCAACTCTAGGTTCCACGTTATTGCCTCCGCTGGGTGGACCACCTCCGCCCCGCTTGGGTTGGTCCCGGTCCGTGTCATGGAGTTTATACTCGTCCTTCATCCAGCTGATGTTATCACTCATCGGTTGGATCTCCGGATACATTCCACGGATAGCGGCCGTCGTAGATCCTGCCCGTACGGGAGTCTATCTGCTCAAGGGCGTCAAAAACCTCTCGGAATTTATTCCAAGCGCTATCTGCCCTTTCCTTGGCCTCGCCTTCCAGTGGCATTGCTTTCATAGCAAGTAGCATATCGAGCGTAACTGAGGTCAAAACACCCACTGCAGATCTTAGGGGGCCGATTACCTGTGTCAGCGCAGAGTAGTCCACCGGGCCATCCAAAAATTTGCTCACGTGTTCAGGAAGGCTGTCAGGCCCTTTTTCATCTGCCATATGAGGCTCCTAGCCAAAAAAATGAATGTCACTCTTTTTTGCATTCCATCTCGTCAGAGCCGCGCCTGTTAACGGCCGCGTCATCGATGAGCACCGTTCTATTTGCGGTCATCGGGACACCAGTAGCTCACTCCACACGCATAGCACGCGCGCGAAAAATGTCTCTGCCCTCTACCTTCACTGCCATGGCCGAATGCATGACGCTGTCAGCTACTCTCTTCAGATATCCTTCCCAATGGCATGCGGTCCCTCCGCGTTCTAGAGCGTTCCAGGGCATCTATGTGTGATCTTAGCACTGCCCAGGACCGCGCTCACATCGACAATTCGGCCGGCGAGGTCTAAAAGTGTCGCAAGTTAATTGGGGAGGATGATGTTCGGTGATCGAATCGATGATCCAAGCACTGCGGTAGCTGGCAGCCCAGCTTTCTGAGCTTTTCTACAAGCCAAAGCCGCTTGTTGCGACCGCCTGCAATAGCTCGTAGCTTTAGTCGCTCAGCGTCATGGCGCTCACTGGCCAAGATTTGAATGCGGTCCACTTCTGCTGGCGAAACACAGAGAAAACCATCTTCGTCGCCAACGATCAGAGCACTTGGTTCGATCACCATGCCGTTAATAGCAATTGGTAGTGCAAGGGGTCGAGTGTTCGAATCACTCCGTCCCGACCATTTATTCCTAAGTGAAATCGGACAGTTAAGCCACTTCTCATAAGTGGCTATTTTGAGCCCGCGCAAAACTATCTGGTGATTTCTCTGATATCCAAGTCAGCGTCAACCTCTGACCAGACCGGCCCAGCCCAGCCCAGCCCAGCCCAGCCCAGCCCCCCAGACATCCTCAAAACCTGTTCACCGGAATCTTCAAGCTGCACAACCCGCTCTCATCCGCAGGTGGCAGGTTTCCGGCCCGGATATTCACCTGTAGTGCCGGCAGCAACAGCGCAGGGACCGACAGGCTGACATCCCGAGTGGTGCGCATGCGCACGAACGACGCCAGATCCGAAGCATCACTGACGTGAATGTTCTTCTCGCGCTGCTCGGCGACAGTGCTTATCCAACACGCTTCCCTACCAGCGGGAGGGTAGTCATGACACATGTACAGTCGGGTGTGCGAGGGCAGGTTCAGTAGCCGCTTGATCGATCCATACATCTGCTCGGCATCCCCGCCTGGAAAATCGCACCGGGCGGTGCCAACGTCTGGCATGAACAGCGTATCGCCGACGAAGACATGTAAGTCGTCGACCAGATAGGCGATGTCTGCCGGCGTGTGTCCAGGTACATGCAGAACTTTCACCGGGATCGCGCCGATGTGAAACGCCTCGTCCGCCTCGAACAGTCTGTCGAACTGCGAACCATCGGGCAGGAAACTGGGTTCGAGGTTGTAGATGTCGCGAAACACCTTCTGTACCGCTGTGATCTGCGCACCGATGCCGATCTGGCCGCCGAGTTTGTCCCTGAGGTAGGCGCTGGCGGACAGGTGGTCCGCATGCGCGTGGGTTTCCAGTAACCACTGCACCTGTAGCCGGTGCTCATTCACGAACGCGATGATACGGTCTGCACTATCGGTGTGGATGCGTCCGGCTTTGGCATCGTAGTCCAGCACGGGATCCACGATTGCGCAGGGGCCTCCCGAGGCCTCGAAAATGACATAGCTCACAGTTGCCGTGGCGGTGTCGTAGAAGCCTTCAATCTGCGCGGTCATTGCCAGCCCCTTGCTTAACGTCATTACACTATATTGAAAGATATACTATCCAATCGTAGACTGTCGATCTTCCACTGTCGGGGCTTGCCATGTCTGCTCAATTGTCCGCCGAGGAAATCGGTCTGCTGCGCGATTCAGCCGCCAAGGCGTGTGCCCTGCTTAAAGCGTTGGCCAACGAAGACCGTCTGTTGTTGCTGTGCCAATTGACCCAAGGCGAGCGCAACGTGGGGGAGCTGGAGGCACTGTCCGGGATCAGGCAGCCGACGTTGTCGCAGCAGTTGGGCGTGCTGCGTGAGGAGGGCATGGTCAACACCCGCAGAATGGGTAAGTACATCTACTACTCGCTGGCCAGTTTCGAAGTGGTCTCTCTGATGCAGACGCTATCGGGCCTGTACTGCGGCCAGGCGCTCAAGAAGTAAGCCTCAGCACTATCACACAGCGTACATGCCTGGAGTTTGCAATGGAGCAAGTGGTAAAGCGTATAGACGCAGGGTTCTCGGTGGCTGGCCAGCTCGATCCGGGCAATTTGTCTGAAGTGCGGGCCATGGGCTTCGCCAGCGTGATCTGCAACCGTCCGGATCATGAGGGTGGAGTGGATCAACCCGATCATCTGGCGATGGAGCGAGCGGCTATCGCGCTAGGGCTGGAGTTCCGCTACCTGCCTGTAGCGAGCGCGGGTGCCACGGCTGCGCAGGGGCAAGCGCTGAAGGCGCTTCTGGAGCAACTGCCCGCGCCTGTCCTTGCCTACTGCCGTACCGGCAATCGATCCGCCAAGCTCTACGAGCTGGCGACCCAGGGTAGCCCTGAAACCCGGCTGTACGATGTGGTGGTCATGGGCGGTGGTTCAGCCGGCATTGCGGTGGCGGCCAGTCTGCTCAAGCGAGATTCGTCGTTACGCGTCGCGATCGTCGAGCCGGCCAGCGAGCATTACTACCAACCCGCCTGGACGCTCGTGGGCGGGGGCGCCTACAACATCGATGACACCCTGCGGCCAATGGCCAGCGTCATTCCCCAGGGCGCGCACTGGATAAAGGCGTCGGTATCGGCGTTCGCGCCTGGCCGTCAGCGTGTGTTGCTCAGCGATGGTACCGAGCTGGGTTACCAGCAGCTTATTGTCTGCCCCGGCCTGCAGCTGGCCTGGGAGAAAATCGAGGGTCTCGAAGACACGCTTGGCAAGCATGGGGTGACCTCGAACTACCGACACGACCTGGCGCCCTACACCTGGGAACTGGTGCGCTCGTTGCGCAGTGGGAGGGTCTTGTTCAGCCAGCCGCCGATGCCGATCAAATGCGCGGGCGCGCCGCAGAAGGCGATGTACCTGTCCTGCGACCACTGGCGCAATGAAGGTGTGCTGGAATCGATTTCCGTAGAATTCAACCTTGCAGGTCCGGTGTTGTTCGGGGTTGCTGCATTCGTCGCCCCGCTGATGAAGTACGTCGAAGCGTACGGCGCAACACTGGCCTTTCAGTCCAATCTGGTCAAGGTCGACGGTCCCGGCAAGACCGCCTGGTTCGATGTCACGGACGCGCACGGCAATGTGACCCGTGTGCAGAAACGTTTCGATGTCCTGCACGTCGTGCCACCCCAGCAAGCGCCGGATGTGATTCGTCGCAGCGAATTGGCCGACAAGGCGGGCTGGTTCGAAATCGATCCGGCGACCTTGCAGCATCCTCGCTACCTGGAAATCTTCGCCGCAGGCGATGTCTGCGGCACCAGTAACGCCAAGACCGCTGCGGCTGCGCGCAAGCAGGTCGTGGTGGTCGCCGAGAACCTCATGGCATTGCGCAAGGGCCGGGAACTGCCTCGTCGTTATGACGGCTACGGCTCGTGTCCGCTCACTGTCGAGAAGGGCAAAGTCATATTGGCCGAGTTCGGCTATGGCGGGAAATTGCTGCCGACGTTCCCGATGGACCCTACCATACCGCGCCGGTCGGCGTGGTTGCTCAAGGCGCGCTTTCTGCCGTGGTTCTATTGGAACGGCATGCTCAAGGGGCGCGAGTGGTTCACCGACTGCGCCTCGAAGTGATCGGATGCTGACCTTCCTGCTGGGGGCCTGCGTGGGCCTGGTCCTGGGGCTCACCGGCGCAGGGGGTGGCATCCTGGCGATTCCGGCGCTGACCCTCGGGCTGGGTTGGTCGGTGACCCAGGCCACGCCTGTCGCCCTGCTCGCGGTAGGCAGCGCCGCCCTGATTGGCGCGATGCAGGGGTTGCGCCAAGGCCTGGTGCGCTACAAGGCGGCAGCCACGATGGCCGCGGTAGGCTGGTTGGTTGCGCCGCTGGGACTTTACATCGCCACGCGGGTCCCCGGCACAGCGCTGATGACCCTGTTCGCCGCCGTCATGCTGGTGGTGGCAGGCCGAATGTACCGACAGGCCAGGGCTGACAACGAAGCGCAAGGCACGTTACAGCGCAACTGCATGCTCGATCCTGCCACGGGCCGGCTCGACTGGAACGCCCGATGCGTGGCTACCCTGGCGTCGATTGGCGCAGCTTCCGGATTCTTGACCGGCTTGTTGGGCGTGGGGGGAGGGTTTCTCATCGTCCCCGCCTTTCGAAAATTCAGCGATGTGCGCATGCACGGTGTGGTGGCCACCTCGTTGATGGTTGTCACACTGGTCTCGCTGGGCACCTTGTGCCATCTGTTCAGCCAGGGGGTCAGGTTTTCTTCAGCAGGCGCCTTGTTCACCTTTTCGGCACTGGTCGGGATGGTCTGCGGTCGCCTTGCAGCGCCGAACGTACCTGAGCGGCTTTTGCAGCGAATGTTTTCTGTTCTCTGTGCAGGTGTGAGCCTGCTGATGTTGGGCAAGGTTTTCTATGGCATGGGTTGAAGGTCGAGGAGCGAGTGTTCAGGATTAAACTCACCTTCGCACGCTGAATGTCGATGCTGCGATTACGCTGGAATCGATATCCCGCATCCGCACCTCGCTGCTCAGCGGCGCACCGTTACCAAATGAACATTCGCGTTCAAGAATCTTTATCCAATCCAGCGGTCAGTTACTCCCGATGTACCCCGTGTGTTGCCATTTGCGGCAGACCAACCGAAGAACTGAATTGGGAGCTGCTGAGGCATGAGTGAACTGAGTATCTGGCTGGAAGCGATAATCCTAGGGCTGGTGCAGGGTTTGACGGAGTTTTTACCGGTGTCTTCCAGCGCGCACCTGCGCATTATCGGGCCATTGCTGCCCTCGGGTGGCGACCCAGGCGCAGCCTTCACTGCCATCACCCAACTGGGCACCGAGGCCGCGGTGCTGCTGTATTTTCGCAAAGACATCCTGCGCATCGCCTTGGCCTGGATCAGGTCGCTCGGCGACGCCGCGTACCGCAGTAACCCCGACGCCAGAATGGGCTGGTTGATCATCATCGGCACTCTGCCGATCTCGATCCTGGGCCTGCTGTTCAAGGATTACATCGAAGGAAGCCTGCGTAACCTTTACCTGACGGCGACCATGCTGATCGTGTTCGCACTGATCCTGGCGGCGGCCGATAAACTGGGGCGCAAGGAGCGCAAGCTCGATCAACTGACCTGGACCCAGGGCCTGATATTCGGCTGCGCCCAAGCGCTGGCCTTGATTCCCGGCGTATCACGCTCGGGCGGCACCATCACCGCCGGGCTGATCATGGGCTACACGCGTGAGGCTGCGGCTCGCTATTCATTCCTGCTGGCGGTCCCGGCGGTGATCGCTTCGGGTTTCTATCAGCTGTACCGCAGCTGGGGCGAGCCTGGCGTGTTCTCCGGCGGCCCCACGTTGCTGGCCACGGTTATTGCATTCGTAGTCGGTTACGGGGTGATCGTGGTGTTCCTCAAACTGGTTTCGACCAAGAGCTATATGCCATTCGTGTACTACCGCATCGCCCTGGGGCTGGGCGTGATGGCGCTTCTGGGCATGGGCGCTCTCAGCGCTGTGTGACCGCTGCGGAAGTGTGTGGGGTGGCTTGACCTGCGTGACACAGATGTACTCGCCTTCGTCGGGCTAGGCCCGACGAAAGCTCTACACCTGCACCAGACTCAACACCGCCTCCGCGAATTCAGCCGGTGCCTCTTGCGGCACGTTGTGCCCCACGCCCTCCAGAATCGATCTATGAACAGCCCCTGTGAACGGGCGCAGCGCCTGCTGCTCATCCTGCGCCGGTGTCACCCCATCGTCTGCGCCGGCCAATATGATTGTAGGTACGGCGATGCTGGGCTGCTCGGCCAGTCTTCGTTCAATGGCCGCATACTGCGGATCACCATCGACCAGTCCGAAGCGATGGCGATAGGAGTGCGTGACCACGTCCACAAAGTCGGGGTTGTGGAATGACTGCGCCGAGGCCGAAAACAGCGCGTCACTGAACGTCCACGTGGGCGACCACTGTTGCCACAGCAGCTTGCAGAACGACTCACGATTGGCTTCAAGGCCCGCATGGCCGCGGGCGCCGTGCAAGTAATACTGATACCACAGGCGGTGTTCGGCCTCCGGGGTCGCGGGGTGTGTGGCGCGGGCGATGTTCTGGATGTTGTAGCCAGGCTCGCAGCTGACCAGTCCGATCACGCGCTCGGGGCACAGGGCCGCCACCACGCAAGCTGCGCGGCCGCCCCAGTCGTAGCCGGCCAGCACGGCTCGCTCAATCTTCAATGCGTCCAGCAGGGCCAACAGGTCAGCACCCAGGGCCGCCTGCTCACCTGAACGAAGCGTGCCGGCGTCGGTGAAGTGGGTACTGCCGTAGCCTCGCAGGTAGGGAATGACGCATCGGCAGCCGGCGTTGGTAAGCCGTTCGGCCACCGAATCGTAGGCATGGACATCGTATGGGAAGCCATGAAGCAGCACGACGGCTTGGCCATCGGCCGGACCGATGTCCTGGTACGTAACGTTGAGCACGCCTGCTTGAATCTGTTTCATGGGCTCATCCCTCTGTAGGTGCCGAGGGTGTGACAACGCTGGAACGGACGCATCACCACGAAACAGAAACTGAGAAAAGATATGTTATATTGTATCAATATTGTTAATTGATGCGACATTTTCCATGCTCTCGACCCAGCACCATGCCCAGTCATCCGAACCCGACGTGCTCGCGGAGATCCTTCGTGACGACATCAATCTGGCCGTCTGGGCGCGACCTCTACCACCTGGGATAGCCCTGTTCAGCGAAACGCTGTTAGCTCGCGGCGATCCACTGTCCGAGTCGCGGGTGATCGAATTGCAGGGCGACGATCCCCCTCGGTTGCCTGGCTTGGCTGCGGCCTTGGCGCGATGCGAGGGTCATGCCGAGTTCGTCGAGGACGTCGCCTGGCTTACCCAAGCCTACGGGTGCTTGCTGGGCGCCGAGCGCATTGGCCTGCGCTTGCGGATTCTGGACAAAGCCATGTGCCCGCGTTACCACGTCGACTGGGTCTCCGTACGCCTGATCACGACGTACGCCGGCCGGGGAAGCGAATGGCTCGAAGAGGGCACGATGGCCAGAGAGGGGCTGGGTGACGCAGCGTGCGAGCCAACTGGCGAACCGGGTCGATTGCAGGCCGGTGACGTCGCCTTGTTCAAGGGCGAGCGCTGGGAGGGTAACGAGGGACGCGGAATCATCCATCGCTCGCCGCAAGTGGAGAGCGGCGAGCGCCGCCTGATCATGACGCTGGATTGGCTGAAATGACCGGGCGGCGCGTGAACTCAGTGTTGATGCGCCTTGCCGACGAAGGTCAGGGACGTGAAGAGGCTGCGCTCCGAAATGTCCTTGCGGTCGACTGCCGGTACCTTGGCTTGTGCGGCGATGACGTTGAGCCCGGCATTGCGCACGGTGACGCTGGCGCGGCCCTGTGCATCGGTGACGACGCTGCTGGCGTCCGACAAGCCTCGATAGTCATCGAGCAGGGCAATCCCGGCAGCCGGCTTGCCGTCGATGGTCACTTCAACCGGTAACCGATTGCCGACGCCGACGTCGCTGGGGTCTTTCAATGGCCGAATGACCATGGCCAGTTTCAACGCGGCGGGGACCTGGGCGTGTGCTTCGAGGATCGCCAGGCTGTACTTGTAGCTGTGACTGGCGCTGACGGCGCCGGGCACGTCGGCCATGGCCTTGTTCACCGATTCGCCCTGGGCGTTCTTGCTCCAGACACCGTTGTCCAAGGCAACGGCCAGCACGGCAGGCGGCTTCGCAGGGTGCAGGCGCGCGTGGTCGCCAAGCTTCTCCACCGTCACCGGGATCATTTGCCCGCGCGCGTCGTAAGCCCACGCGCCTTTGACCTTATCTGCCGCGTAGGCCAAGTCTTCTGCGCCGTGTCCATACACGACCTCCAACTGGCCGTAGCGCTGTTCCGTCCAGATGCCATGGGCATACGCGCCGTGGGCACTGAGAAGGGCTACCGCTGCAAACACTGGCAATGCAATTTTCATGGGGCTTCCTGATGGCTCTGAAAGGAGGGTGAAACGATGCCGAGGGGCATCACACGTTCAGCGTGGCGAACGTGCAGATGGCTTGTGGTCAAGGGTCTCGCTCGAAGGTATTATCGACACGTTATATCATAACGTAAAGGATGATTCATGTACGGACAAGGGAATCGTATCAGGCGTCTGACGATGGCCAGTGCAGCGCTGACGGGAAGTTTTGGCTTGTGCATGCCGTTGGCGGCGCAGGAGTCGGGAACGGCAGGGTCCACTGAGCTGGGGCCGATCGAAATTTCGGGCGGCAGGCAAGGCTCGGGAGCAGCGCAGCCGCTGCTGCGTGGCAAGATCGACAGCACTGCGCAAAGCCTGCCGACCGCTGTCACGACGATCACCGAGGAGGAGATTCGGACCCTTAACGTGGATCGCGATATTTCCAACATCTACCGGCGGGTACCGGGCGTGGTGGCCAACAATATCGATCAAGGTGACACCGGCAACGGCTTTCGCATGCGTGGGTTCGCCACCAATGGCACTCACGGTGCAGATGTGGCGGTATCCGTGGACGGCGTGCCGCAGAACATTCCTTCAAGCCAGGGTGGGGCCGGGCATGGTCCGGTGTTTCTGGAATGGCTCACGCCGCAGATGATCAAGCGCGTTGACGTCATCAAGGGCCCGGTGTCGGCCCTGTACGGTGATCAGAACCGTGCGGGCGCGGTGAACGTCGAAACCCTCGACGGCGGCGATGTCGCTTCGAGCGTCGGGGTGGATGTGGCCAGCTTCGATGGCCGGCGGACCAATCTGGTGCTCGGTGGTGAGCACGAAGGGTTGCAGTCACTGTTGGTGACCGACATCTACCGAACCCATGGCTACCGCAAGGCGGCTGAGACCGAGCGCGACAATTACTTCTGGAAACTTTCCAAGGTCGTTGGCGAAGCCAAATATTCGGTACGGTTCAGCCACTACGAATCGGACTTCAAGAATGACGGCTACCTGAACCTGCCTGCCCTGAAGGCAGGCACAATCGGCCGCCGCGACACCGATAACCTGTACGGCTTCGGTAACGCCCACCGCAACACCTACGTTTTCAATCGGGCGCCGGCCGATGGAGACGCGGGCCTGTACTACACCGCCTATTACGAAGACTTCAGGCGCGTGCGCGGCATCTCCAACGGTACGAACACGCATAACTATGGCAAGGACGACCGAGACATCTATGGCGGTCGCCTGGCCTACAACTTCGTGCATGAAGATACGGCATCGCTCATGGTGGGTACGGATGTGCGCCGCGACAAGGGCGATGCGTTCAGGCAGCAGTACCGAAATTTTGCGCCTACGCAGAACTTCTACTACGACTTCGACATGGACCTGATCACCTATGGGGTGTTTGCCCAAGGTCAGTACAAGCCAATCGATTCACTCAAGTTGTTCGCCGGCGTTCGCCATGATCGGTTCGATTACGCTATCGACAACCTGAAGTTCCGCAATGCCAGTACCGGCTACAACAGTTCGGTGACGACGCCCAAGTTCGGCCTGGTGTGGACGCCGTTCGAGCCGCTCGAGCTCTTCACCAACGTGGCCCAGGGTTTCCGTTCTCCGGCGGCGGAGTACATCAGCTCCGGCAGCGGCAGTGCGCTCCCGCTCAGGGACACGGGCGGGCAGATCAACGACAGCGTGCGGCCGAGCAAGGTCAAGTCCTATGACATCGGGTTCACCCTGCGTCCCAGCGATCGGCTGTCCACCACCACCGAGTTCTATTACATCCAGAACGACAGCGAGACGGTGCAGACCTCGCCAGGGGTGTACGAGCAAGTGGGCGATACGACGCGCAAAGGCGTTGAGACCAGCTTCAACTATCAAGCCACTTCCACCCTCAGCACCTACGCCAGTTACGGCCGTATCATCGATGCGTTGATCACCAACCCTGCACCAGGTGTCGGTGCGCGACTGGTCGTGCCGGAACATACCTACAAGGCGGGTGTTCAGTACCGGGATGGGTTCGTGGGCGGGCAAATCACCCTGAACGCCGATGCCTATCACTTGGGCGGCATTCCCTACTATGTGGGCACCGATAAAAGGACCATGCCGGCCTACACGCGCTATGACCTGCGCGCCAGTTACGACTACAGCGATTACCAGTTCAGCGTCTATGGCACCTTTCAGCCCCACCGGTACGGCACTGAAGTGGCCTATGGCACCAATAGCGGTCTGGTGATCGTGCCGCAGCCGTCCACGACCCTGGGTGCTTCGGTCAGGTATTTCTTCTGACGGTCGAGGGTGCGCTCACCATAGCGCTTGCTGGGTGATCACCTGGCGAGCGGCATCTCGATAGCCGAGCAAGACGTTGTAATCTTCCAGCGCCGTTTCCTGCACGGTCACGATGCCTGTTACAGCGGCAACCTGGGGCAGGTTGACCAACGCCGCATTCATCGCCTGCCGCAATGACTCCGGCGCCGGCCCTCGAAGGCTGGTGATGTACGGCAGGGTGGGGGCGTGGGCGGTACGACCCAGCACGCGCACGCCGTCCAGTTCACTGGGCGCATACCGGGTCAGATAGGCGAACGTGACACTGTCGACGGCGGCCAGGTCGGCGTGATGGTCGGACACCTGCGCGATGCTCTGGCGATGGCTGCGGGTCGCCTGGACACTCTTGAAGAACCGACCCTGCCGCGCATGGGGAATAAGGGCATGGCGCAACAGGTTCATGCCGCTGTTGGAATCGAGGCTGTTATAGGCGCCCCGGCAATCGAAGAACTCGGGCAGCGTTTGCCGCGCATCATCGCGCCGCGCGATCAAGAGACTGCAGTGCTGTCCGGCCTGGGCATCGGGCAGGGCGAAACAGGGGCGGCCGACCACACGGACCTGGTGCTTGAGTTCGGTGATCAGGGGGAAGCCACAGGTTTGCGCCAGCAGCAGTTGCGGGTGCAACCAGAGTTCCAGCAGTGAGCCGTGCCAAGCACTCGCCTGCTGAATACCCAGCAGTTTCAGGGTTTCGTGCAACCAGCGTCGGTAAGCCTCACCGACGACGGCGGGCGCCGGGTACATGGGCAGGTCGGCGATCACTTCGGTGCTCATGGCTGCTCGGTGCTCATGGTTGCGTAGTTCCACCTCGAGGGTGCAGGGGGCTGTCTACCGGGCAGATGGCGTATTGGCGAAACAGCTCGCTGTAGCCATTGACCAGGAAATGACCACTGCGTTGCAGCCAGTCGGCCCGTCGCTCGCGGTAGACACGCGGCAGGTAGTACCAGGGCAGCCCGGGCAGGTCGTGATGGACGAGGTGCAGGTTGAGGTTGAGAAACAGCCAGCGCCAGGGCCAGCCCGCCTCGTTGAGTACCGAACGGTGTTCGGGCGCGGCAGCAGGGCGATGCTCGTAGTAGGAACGCACCATGGACAAGGCCAGCGCCAGGACGCTGGCCAGCACGTAGTCGATCACCGGCACCCCGTGGTGGGCGATGAACCAGAACAGCGCCAGCACGCAGGCCAGATGAGTCGTCCACATCAGCCAGGCTTGCGCCTCGCCACGAATCAAGCGCCCAGACTGTTCCCTGACCAGACCCGCAAGCGCCAGCGCCGGGCCGACGCACAGGCGCCCGAGCATCGTCTTGTTCAGCCAGTGCAGCGCCTGGCCCGGCGCCGTGCTGCCGGACCAGCCCTGGGCATCGAGGTAGCGACTTTCAGGGTCGTGGCGTGGCACGGTGATGGTTTCGTCGCGGTGATGGGCCAAGTGGCTGTCGCGATAAAGGGTGTAGGGGTACCAGACGGCGAATGGCGCATAGCCCAGCACTTTGTTGACGGCGCGCCAGCGGGTGGGATGGCCATGGAGCAACTCGTGCTGCAGTGACATCCAGAAGGTCAGCAGCGGCACCAGCAGCAATACGGTAAGCGGGCGCCCGAGGTGTGAGCCCGCTTCGATGAGCGCCCACCAGCCGCCATAGGTGCCGAGCAACAGCAACCAGGTGGGCCAGTCGCTGCGGGCGGTCCAGCTGCTCTGCAAGTGAAGGATCGACTGACGGTGACGAGAATCGAGATAATTGGGCATAAGGGCGACATGACGGCTGATCGGTAGAGACCGACACTAGCACTGTCGCTTATGTCTGGATAATCACCAAACGCTTATAGGTAATGCCTGTCTGGAATAACGCATGGCATCTTGAAGCACCGAAAACTCAGGCTGCCTTTTCCATTCTCAGCGCGGTGCCTTTGAGATCCTCGATGGTCAGCGCCAGCGAGCCCGCCTGGTTTTCGACAAGCAGCACGTCATCGATCAAGTGGTCGATGTTTCTGCTGCGCAGGAACAGGGCATGGCCGCGCAGCATCTGGTAGATCATCTCCAGCTGGCGGGCGGCGTCATGGACGTCTTGCTGCATTTCCTGGATATGAGTGGTGGGCAAGGTATGCTCCATAGGCTCGATCGTTCTTCTGGCGTCCCTGGCCACTGGATGAGCGCTGCTATTCATGTGAGTGTGATCAGACTATCGGCTGAGGCAGGCAGAGCTTAAATAGTCTTTTTCGATGAAGGCTATAGGCCATCATGTTGCTGGATCGTCATGGATGGGCCAGCATCGCGGGGCTGGCCGTGCATGACCGGCATTCTTTCGCCAAAAGAGGATTTTTCGATGAGCGACGTCAGATACCGTCGCCTGGGCCGTCACGGTCTTCAGGTTTCCGAAATCACCTTGGGTACGATGATGTTCGGCGGCCAGACCGACGACGCCACGGCCAAGCGCATCGTCGACGATGCCTTGGAGCAGGGCATCAATGCCATCGATACGGCGAACAACTACAACGATGGCGCTTCGGAAATCGCAGTGGGCAAGTTGATCGCCGGGCAGCGTTCGCGTTGGGTGCTGTCGAGCAAGTTCGTCAACCCCAATCCTGGCGTTCAGGGGCCGAACGGGCGTGGCGCGTCGCGGCACAGTGTCGTCGAGTCGGTCGAAGGCAGTCTGCGCCGCCTGCAGACCGATTATCTGGATCTGTATTACGTCCACCGCGAAGACCCGTTCACACCTGTTGAAGAGACCGTCCGCGCCCTGGCCGATCTGATTCGCGCGGGGAAGATCCGTGGTTACGGGCTGTCGAACCACAGTAGCTGGAAGCTGGCGGAGTTCTGCCGCGTCGCTGACTTGCTGGGCGTCGAGCGGCCGACCGTCAGCCAGCCGCTGTACAACCTGGCCAACCGGCAGATCGAGAGCGAGCATCTGCCGGCGGCCGAGCACTACGGCATTGGTGTGGTTTCCTATAGCCCGCTGGCGCGCGGCGTGCTGACTGCCAAATACCAGCCTGGGGCCGAGCCCGGCAGCGACACGCGAGCCGGCCGCAGCGATCCGCGACTGCACCAGACCGAGTGGCGTCCGGAGTCGCTCGACCTGGCCCAGCGAATCAAGGATCACGCCCAGGCGCGGGGCATCACATCGGGGCAGTTTGCCTTGGCGTGGGTGCTGAACAATCGGTTGATCAGCTCGACGATTGCCGGCCCGCGCACCGAGGAGCAGTGGCGGGACTATGTGCCGGCATTGCGGTACAGGTTCACCGAGGAAGACGAGGCGTTCGTCGACGCTCTGGTCGTGGCCGGCCACAGCTCGACGCCTGGGTATACCGATCCGAGCTATCCAGTCACGGGCCGCCGCGTTCAGTTCTGAGCTGCGCTACAAACCACCACGGGCGCCTGAATGCTCGTGGCGATCGTGCTGCCTGCCTGGGGCGATCCATAGAGATAACCCTGCGCGTAGTGGCAGCCGTTCTCCGCGAGCCACTTGGGCAGGTAGGGGTGGTGAAAGTCTTCGATGCCTTCGGCCGTCACCTTCATTTTCAGACTTCGCGCCATCCCCAGGATGGCCTCGACCATGGGCAGGTGGTCGATGTTGCCGGCTTCGAAGAACGAGCGGTCGATCTTGATCTTGTCGATGGACAGCCGCGTCAGGTGGTAGAGGCCTGAATAGCCGATGCCGAAGTCGTCCAGCGCCACGCTGATGCCATAGCCGTGCAGTTTGCTGAGGTTGCGCTGGGCCGCTTCCAGATTGCCGACCAGCGCTTCTTCGGTGATCTCGACTTCGAACCGTTCGAACGGGAAGTTCTCGTGCCTGAGTTGCTCGACCAGGCGATCCGGAAACAGCTCATCGGTGATCATCGTGGCGCTGACGTTCAACGAAAGATGAAGGTCGTCGTCCCACAGGCTGGCGGCCCGGCACGCCTGCCTGACCAGCGAACGGGTCATCGCCGGTATCAGGCCCATGCGCTCCAGAAGGGGAATGAAATCGGTCGGCATTCCGGTGCTGCCATCGGGCTTGAGCCAGCGGGCAAGGATCTCGAAGCCGACGACCTGCTGTGACGGCAGGGTCACGATGGGCTGGAAGAACGGCACGATTTCTTCCCGATCCACGGCGTGCCTGAGGGCAAGATCCAGATCGGCTTGGGCCCGCAGCTGCCGTTCGTATTCGTTGTCGTAGAAATTGAAGGTCGAGCGACCGGTGTTCTTCCCTCGGTACATGGCAGTGTCCGCGCAATGCAGCAGGGACGATGCATCCTGCGCATCCACCCACGACCGGGAAATGCCGATGGTTGCGCCCAGTCGCGCGCACAGGGTGGTTTCGAGCACCGGTTCGCTCAGCCAGCGGACCGCCAGCTCGGCTATTTCGGCAAGCTCGCTCTCTTCCCTGTGGTCGAGGAACAGCAGGCAGAATTCGTCTCCGCCCAGTCGCGCGGCCGTTCCCGCGTGGATGGCGGCGATGCCCTGCAGCCTGTGCGCGACCTCTACCAGCACGCTGTCTCCCGCCGAATGGCCATGTTGATCGTTGATGGCTTTGAAATGGTCCAGATCGATCAGCAAGATGGCCAGGGGCCGCTGCAGGTCGAGCTTTTTGCGCAGCACGTCCATGAACACGCGCCGGTTGATCAGCCCGCTGAGCGAATCGTATTTGGCCAGGGTCTCGGTCTGCGACTGGATGCGTTGCAGGCGTCGATAGCTCGATTGTGTATTGGCGACCAGGCGCGTGAGCACCACCGTCGGGATGATCAGCGACAGCATCGAGAAGCCCGAAGCCGTCAAGACGAATCTCCAGCGTTCGGCATCTTCGAAATCGCCGTCATAAGGCAGATTCAGCCAGTGCATGACAAAGGCTTCGAGGTGGAATTCCCAGAGTATGGAGAGACCAACCACAGTGAGCAGACTCAGCAGCAGAAGCGTGGGCAGGCGGCACGGATTTCGGCGGTGTAGATCGGTCATGGTTGGCCTCGCAGGGCCATGTAGGGGAAGAGTGATGTCAGACCGCCATTATTCCACAAGCGTTCCTACCGCTGATCGGCATCTGTGTGCATCTGGTCGCCATGCAGCAGGCCGGACGTATGGCAAGCCACGTTATTCAAGCTTCCATGGCGGGTGCCGATAGAGGGCTCATACCACCCAAGACCCCGATGCGAAGTACCCGACGCCGCGGTGCTTTTCGGTCGACCTGACAGGACATCCGTATGACATGGCTCCGCGATGCAAAGTTATCCTCCAAATTGATCGCGGCCTTCGGGTTGTGCGCACTCATTACCCTGGCCGTTGGTGTACTGGGCAGTCGCGGTGTGAGCCAGATGTCGGACAGTCTCAAACTGGTGTTTTCCAATAACCTGATCTCGGTTTCCAAGACGGCCGAAGCCAAGAGCAAGGCCATCGCCCAGCTCAAGGATCTGTACGCCCTGATCGCCGCTCATGCGGAAAACGATTCGCAAAGCGTCAAGGACACCATTCGCCAAAGCATGAATACCAACCTTGCCGACAGCGAGAAGGCCTTTTCGATCTACCGCAAGACTCCGCTGGCGGACGACGAGCGAGCTGCCGGTGACAGGATGGAACGTGATTGGCCGGTCTACCAGGCGCAGATCCAGAAAGTGCTGTCGGTGCTGGACGCTGGCAATGTACAGGGTGCACGTTCACTTATGTCCGGCGAGATCCAGCAAGCCTATCGTACCGTGATGGATGAGTTGACCATCATGGTCGAGTCGAACAACCGGCAGATCAGCGAGGGCGCCCTTGACGCTGAAGCGCAGGAGCAGGCAGCGATCAGGGTGCTTTATATAGGCATCGCGTTGGCATTCCTCGCGGCGTTGGCACTGGGGCTGTTCATCAGCCGTTTGATCAGCCGCCCCATCGCAACAGCAGTGGCCAGCGCCAAGCTGATCGCCAAGGGTGACCTGACCCATACCATCGGTAGCTCGGCACGCGACGAGACCGGGCAGTTGCTCACGGCCCTGGGTGAAATGCAGGAAGGCCTCAAGGCCACCATTCACCAGATCGCCGACGCATCGAACCAACTCGCTTCGGCGGCGGAAGAACTCAATGCAGTCACCGAGGACGGCAGCCGTGGGCTACTGCGCCAGAACGACGAGATTCAGCAGGCGGCCACGGCCGTCACCCAGATGACCTCGGCGGTGGAAGAGGTCGCACGCAATGCCCTTTCCACTTCGGAAGCCTCGCAGACCGCCAGCAGCCAGGCCACCGACGGCCTGACCCAGGCGCGCAATGCGGTGGACGCCGTGAACAATGCCACGGTTGAAATCCAGTCCTCGACCACCATCGTCGAAGACCTGGCCGTGCAAGTGCGCGATATCGGCAAGGTGCTCGACGTCATCCGCGGTATCGCCGAACAGACCAACCTGCTGGCGCTCAACGCGGCCATCGAAGCGGCCCGTGCCGGCGAGCAGGGGCGTGGTTTCGCGGTGGTCGCCGATGAGGTCAGAGCCTTGGCGGCACGGACCCAGTCGTCCACGGGCGAGATCGAAAGCATGATTGGCGCTGTGCGCTCGCGGGCGGATCAGGCGGTGGCGGCCATGGGCAAGAGCCAAGGCCTGGTGGGCGATACTCAAGTGTTGGCCAAGGCCACCGGCGATGCGCTGCAATCCATCGCCACCGGGATCGCCCAGATCAACGACCGCAACCTGGTCATCGCCAGTGCGTGCGAGGAGCAGGCCCATGTCGCACGTGAAGTGGACCGCAACCTGATCAACATCCAGGACCTGTCTACGCAGACCGCGGCAGGCGCTCACCAGACCAGCGCATCGACTCAGGATCTGTCGCGCCTGGCCACTTCGTTCAATGATCTGGTGAGCCGCTTCCGTCTGTAAAATGTTCGGAATGGTTCAACGGGCTCGGCAAACGATCGTGACAACCCGTACAATACAGATGGGACGCATTCGCGTCTTTTATCCAGTACGGAGTTACATGTGTGGTCAAGTCGTTGAATCGGGCCCCTTCATGGGTGCTGTTGTGCTCAGTCCTGCCTGGCTTGGCCATCGCAGCCACAGAGTTGCCGTCCAGTGTCATCCAGGCCACCGGTGAAGGTGACGGCGCTGACAGCTACACTCAGGCCCGCGGGGAAACGGCGAGCAAGAGCGCCACGCAGAACCGCGACGAAGCACAAACCGTCAATGCGGTCACGGCGCGCACGCTCGACGATTACCAGGTCAAGGACCTCAACGACGCGATGCGCTTCGTCAGCGGCGTGACCCAGACCAACACCCTGGGCGGCACCAAGGATGCGCTGATCAAGCGCGGCTTCGGCAGCAACGACGACAACTCCATCCTGCGCGACGGCATCCGCTCGGCCATTGGGCGCAACCTGGGCGCGACCACCGATCATGTCGAAGTACTCAAGGGGCCAGCCTCGCTGATGTATGGCGCGCTGGAGCCGGGTGGCGTCATCAACGTGGTCAGCAAGCAGCCGCAGTTCACCCGCAGCACCACCTTGAGCGCATCGGGCTTCAGCGAGGGCGGCGGCTCGCTGTCCGTGGACACGACGGGTCCGCTGGGCGATACCGATCTGGCCTACCGACTGGTCGCCGAGCGCAGCCACGAAGACTACTGGCGCAACTATGGGACGGACGAGCACACCCTGATCGCCCCCTCGATCGCCTGGGTGGGCGAGCGCGCCAGTGCCTCGCTGGCCTACACCTACAACGACTACGCCAGCCCGTTCGACCGCGGCACCGTGTTCGTCGGCGGACGACCGGCCGACATCAGCTACCGCGACCGCCTCGACGAGCGCTGGGCCAAGACCGTGGGCATCAGCCAGAGCACCACGGCGAAATTCGAGTACCAGTTGGGGGACGCCTGGCGCAGCCGCCTGACCTACGGCTGGACGCAGGACCGCTACAGCCTGGCCATCGCCCAGCCCAACACACTCAACGGCAACACCTTGCGACGCATCGCCAACGGCGGTCATTACGATTACGAAAGCCGCTATACCGCGCTGGATCTGATCGGCGATCAACAGCTGTTCGGTCAGCGGCATGAAATCGTCGTGGGCCTGGACAACGAGTCGCTGGACAAATACCGCGGCAAGACCTACCGCAACGCCAACACTGCCGCCGGCAATATCGACATCCGCAACCCCGTTTATGGCCGTCTGGCCGAACCGAGCACGGTCAGTGCGGCGCAGAGCAATGCCGAGAACAACCTGGTCACCACCTCGTTGTACTTTAAGGACAACTGGCACTTGAACGACCGCTGGGTCCTGGTGTTCGGTGGCCGTCAGGCGCATTGGGACCAGTACAGCGACCAGGGGCTGGGCCGCTCGTACGCCCCTGGTGCGGATTCCAACGGCGACGAGTTCATCCCGTTCGGCGGTATCGTCTACCAGCCCACCGAAACCGTGGCGCTGTATGCCAACTACAGCCGCTCCTTCGTGCCCAACGACGCCGACGACGCAGGCAACAGCTTCAAACCGACCGAGGGTCGCAGCTACGAAGCCGGCATCAAGTACACGCCGACTGCCGCGTTGAACGTGAACCTGGCGGTCTATGACATCGAGAAGAAAAATCTGGTCAACAGCGTTTTGCAGAGCAATGGCGACAGCCTCGACGAGGCGGTCGGCAAGGCGCGGTCACGGGGTATCGAGCTGGATGTCACCGGTGAAATTGCTCAGGACTGGAGCGTGATCGGTACCTACGCCTACAGCCATACCGAGGTGCTGAAAAACGCCGAGGCGCCCGAGCAGGAGGGCAATCGTCTGCCCAATGCGCCGATGCACACGGCCAGCCTGTACCTGACTCACCATCTGGCCTTGCCCGCGCAGACCGGCCGGTGGCACGTGGGCGCAGGTGCACGCTATGTGGGCGAGCGGCCGGGAGACAACGCCAACAGCTTCTGGATGGACAGCTACACGCTGGCCGATGCCTTCGTGCGCTGGGACCTGCCCACCCAAGGCTACGAAACGCGCCTGCAGCTGAACATCGACAACCTGTTCAACAAGCAGTATTACCCGTCCACCACCGGCAGCAGCACGCTGCAGGTGGAAGAGGGCGCGCTGCGTACGGCGCGTCTCACGGCTAGCGTCAAGTTCTAAGCCGCACTTCGCCGACGACGCCTACAGCAGCCACAACGCGGCAATCAGGGCAGGGGGCATGACCACGGCGCCGAGTTTGAGGAACCTCCAGGCGCTGATCTGCACCCCCTCGCGACGTACTGCGATCAACCACAGCAAGGTCGCCAGGGAACCGGTGACCGACAGGTTGGGGCCCAGGTCCACGCCGACCACCAGCGCGCCGGTGACGTTGGGTGGCAGATGGCCCAGTTCGTTGATGGAGCCGCTGAGCAGGCCGACCGGCAGGTTGTTGCCGATGTTGCAGGCCACGGCGACTAGAATTCCAGCCCACCAATGGGCCTGCGCCGGTGCGTCTCGGGCGGCCTGCTCCAGCCACGAGGCCAGCTGCGCGGTCACGCCAGTCTGACCGATGCCTTCCACCAGCACGAACAGCCCCGCCACCAGTGGCAACACGCCCCAGGCGACTTCCTTGCACACCGGCCAGGGGTTGCTGCGTTTATACACGTGCACCACGGCGAGCGTGGCGAAGGCAGCCAGGAAGGTCGGCAAGCCCAGTGCTTCGTCCAGGGCCGACACGGTCAGCAGCAAGACGGCTGTCACACCCAGACCGGCAGCCGTCAGCCGTGCGCCGGTGCTCAGGCGGGGCAGCTGCTCGACGAGTTCGAGGCGCTGCTGCAAGTGCCGACGCTGGGTCAGGCGCAGCACCAGGTAGGTCATGGCGATGGCTGCCAGCGACGGCAGGCTGAACATGGCCAGCCAATCCAGCAGTGGTGGCATGTGCTTGCCGAATATCACCAAGTTGGCCGGGTTGGAAATCGGCAGGACGAAGCTGGCGGCGTTGGCGATGAACGCGCAGACGAACAGGTAGGGCAGCGGGTCGACCCGGGCCGCCCGCGTGGCCGCGTACACCGCAGGCGTCAGCACCACTGCCGTGGCATCGTTGGACAGAAAGATGGTCACCAGCGTGCCGAACGCAAACACCAGATCGAACAGGCGCTGCGCGCTGCCACGGGCCTGGCGAGCGGCAACGGTTGCCAGCCAGTCGAACAGCCCTTCGCGTCGGGCCAGTTCGGCGAGCAGCATCATGCCCACCAGAAACAGGTAGACGTCGACGCCCTTGAGCACTGCAGCCAAAGCCGCCGACCAGGCGATCAAGCCACCGGCGACCAGCCCGATTGCTGCCGCCAGTGCCCACACGTATTCGGGAATCCGCAGTGGCCTGGTGATGATGCCCAACGTCGCGAGGAGGCTGACGCCCCAGATGATCAAGCTGGCGTGGGGCAAGGTGCGGCTTCCTGTTCGGTGTCGTTGCGCAGGGTTTCAGGCATGGCGGTAAGCAGCAGCAGGAAGGACGCCGCGGCAATCCCGGCCAGGGTCAGGAAGGCTGCGCTGTAACCGGCTGCCTGGACGACGAAGCCGGCCAGGCCGTTGCTCAACGCGGCGCCCAGGCCGAAGGCCGTGGTCAGCGCGCCCAGGCTGACGTTGAAGCGTCCGGTGCCGTGGGTGAGGTCCTTGACCACCAGCGGAAACAGGGCCCCGAACAAGCCAGCGCCGATGCCGTCGAGCAGTTGCACACCGACCAGCCAATAAGGGTCATTGGAAAACGTATAGAGCACGCCGCGAATCGGCAGGATGAGGAAGCCGGCCAGCAGCAATGGCTTGCGCCCCCATTGGTCGGCACGCGCGCCTACCAGCAGGGCGGCAGGCACCATCACCAGCTGGGCGGCGACGATGCAGGCCGAGGTCAGGGGGGTGGCCATGCTCAAGTCGATCTGCGAAAGCTTCTGGCTGACCAGCGGCAGCATGGCCGCGTTGGCCAGGTGGAACAGCGCGCAACACACGGCGAACACCAGCAGAGCGCGGTTGCTCAGCAGCACCTTGAAACCGGAGGGCTGTTCATGCTCATGCTGGTGATGCGCTTCCAGCCCACGGGCGACGTCGTGGTCGATGGCGTCTGCGCTTACGCAGCTCACGGCCAGTACGCTGGCCAGGGCCATGGCCGCCATGAGATAGAACACCGCTACCGGCCCGAACAAGTAGGCGAAACCACCCGCCAGCAAGGCAGCGAAGGCATTGCCGGCGTGGTTGTAGGTTTCGTTGCGGCCCGTACGCCGAGTGAACGCTTTGGGGCCGGTGATACCCAGGGAAATCGCAGCGATGGCCGGTGCGAACACTGAACCTGCGATGGCGCCCAGCGCTTGCGTGGCGGCGACCAGGCCGAACGAAGTGATGAAGGGCAGCACCACGCAACTGGCGGTGACCAGCAGGGCAGCCACAACCACCACCGCGCGCTTGTGCCGGGTCTTGTCGATCAGGGCGCCGGCAGGGGTCTGGGTCAGCAACGCCGCCAGCCCCGCCAGGGTCATCACCAGGCCAATGCTGCCGGGGTCCCACTTGTGCACGGCCAGCAGGTAGATCGCCAGGTACGGCCCGAGTCCGTCACGGACATCGGCCAGGAAGAAATTCAAGCCGTCGAGAGACAGCGCGTTACGCCGCGAAGTGGCAGATGTGGCCAAGGCAGTAGTCTCGGATGAGGGCAGGCAGGTACAGAACTGAGTGGGCGAATCGGGCTTAAGTTCCAGCATCGACGGTGGGTTCGAGTGAAGATTTTGCTACCTGTGCCGGGACCTCGGAAAGATCGCCAGAAAGGCCGGTAGGGCGAAGGTGAACAGGGCGCCAGTCACGCCCATGACGCCCATGGCTGCACCGAACAGCGGCGCTCCGGCAGTTTGCCCGAGGGCCAGGCACAGGAACGGAAAACCGAGCCCCAGGTCGGGCCGATCCGGCAGCAGCGCGATGCCCTGGATCAGGTAGGTGCCCGAGGACATGATGTAGGCGGCGCCGAACAGGCTCATCGCCACGAAGCCGAAGGCGGCGTTGAACCCGCTTGCGGCCAGGGCCAGGATTGCCACGACGATGGCTGACAATGCCCCGGTATGCATTCGTGCGGTGCCGAAGCGGTCGATCAGCACACCGGTGGCCGCGCCGCTGGCGCCGGCAGTCCCCAGTGCGATCCAGGCCCAGGCGATGCCGGTGTCGCTCACGCCGAATGCCCCGCGCAGTATGTCCGCGCCGAAGGTCCAGATGGCCGTGCTCGACAAGCCCATGGCAAAGGCGCTGAAACAAAGCGTGGCCACGCCGGGGCGGCGCAGAAGGTCGAGGGAGATGCCAGCGGTGGATTCGTTGCTGCGCGCCTTGGGCACGGCGCACCACAACCACAGCGTCACCGCCGCACCGATCAGCGCGAACAGTCCATACAGTTCACGCCAGGCGCCGAAGGTCAGGGCCGCCGCCATGCCCGAGAACACGATGCCAACGGCCGTACCGGCATTGATCACCGCGTTCGCCCTGGCCCGGCCGTCGGCAACGATGTGCGCGGCGACGGCGCTCGCCAGCGGCGGCGAGGTCAGCCCGGTGCTCAGTCCGGCAAGCGCAACACCCGCACCCAGCACCCAGCCGGTCGAGGCAACCATGATGCAGGCCATTCCTGCCGTGGCGGCCAGGCCGGCGAACGCGGCAAGGGCGCGGGGCGTCAACCTGCCACCGCAGACGAAGGTCAGGACGATGCCGACGCAATAGGCCGCAAACGCGCTGCTGCCGATCCAGCCCGCGGCGGTGGCATCCAGAGACAGCTCCGCGCGGATCTGTGGCAGCAGCAGGCCATAGGCAAAGCGCGCCAGCCCGTACGACAGCGCGGTGAGGGCGAACGCGGCGGCAACCAGGTTGAGGCCGCGCTTCACGACTTTTCGGCCCTGGCGCAGGCCGTCAGAGTCAGCGCCGCCTGTTTCGCCCCGTCGATCACCGCCGCGCCGGCCACGCTGGCGGCGGCTGTGGCACCTTCGAACAGCAGCCAGACCTGCAAGGCCAGTGCAGGATGTTCACGGCCCAGGGTGGCCTGCACCCGGCGTGCGATCTCGGCGTGGAACTGCTCTTTCTGCTGCTGCACCAGCGCCACGATGGCCTCGTTGGCTTCGGCGTATTCACCGCGTGCGCGCAGCAGCATGCAGCCACAGGTGCCCCTGACGTCTACCCATGCCGCAAGCGTATCGAACAGCGCGGCGATCGGTTCGCTGCCTGCCGCTTCGTTGCCCAGCTGCGCCATGAACTGCTGATGGCGGTCTTCGAGCACGGCAAGCACCAGGCCGTCACGGGAACCGAAATGTTTGTAGAGGGTACGTGTCGAGGCGCCGGAGGCGGCCAGTACCTGATCGATGCCAACGCCACGCAGGCCCTGGGTTTCGAAGGTGCGGGCAGCACCAATGAGAATTTCCGTACGTTTGTCCATGGGTCGAGTGTAAAGCGATCGTTTTACATGTCAACCTGGCGATACAGTTGACTCGCGCATTAGTTTGATAGCATTTCGCTATTATTCCCGCCTGCATTACCAATTGGATTGTTCGTGGGCGGCGCCTTAAGGTCCGCCACTTCGGCGCGACCGCACTCCTGCAGCGCGCCCCTATTCAGTCCTTGCCGTGCCTACTGCCGAGCCTCCCATGAAAAGACCCTTGTCCCTGGCCACGCGCATAGCCCTGAGCTTCGCAGCCATTCTCGCGTTACTGGTGATGATCACTGCCATCGGCATCCAGCGTGTCGCGTTCATCGACTCGACCTTGAGCGACGTGAGCGAAAACGCCGCGAAGATCCAGCGCTACGCGATCAATTTCCGCGGCAGCGTGCACAACCGTGCCATCGCCATACGTGACGCGGTGCTGGTGGACAACGATCGCGACCTTGCCAAGCACCTGGCGGAAGTCGCCACGCTGGAGAAGGCTTACATCGATTCGGCAGCGCCCATGGACCAGCTTTTCACCAATGCCGACGTCACCGCTCAGGAACGCGAGCTGCTGGACGCCATCAAGGGCATCGAGCGGCAGACCCTGGCGTCGAGCCGCACCCTCATCGACCTGCGTCGCGGCGGTGACATCCAGGGTGCTCAGGCCCTGCTGCTGCGGCAGACCTCGGACGACTACAGCGAATGGCTCAAGCGAATCAACGCGCTCATCGATTACGAGGAAGCTTCGATCAAGGCCAAGCTGGGCGCCGTGCAGGCCACCGCCAGCCAGTTCAGCACGTTGATGCTGGTGGCCACCGCTATCGCGCTGTTGCTGAGCATTGTGCTGTCGATCGTGATCATCCGTTTCGTCAAGTCGACCCTGGGCGCAGAGCCGTCCGAAGTAGCTTTGGCGATCGAGCAGCTGGCTGCCGGCAATCTGAACCAGACAATCGTCACCGATCACCCCGGCAGCGTGATGGGGGTGCTGAAAACCGCCCTTGGCCATCTGGCCGACACCATCGAACAGGTGCGCAGCGCCGCGCGGGAGGTCAACCACTCTTCTGCGCAATTGTCCGCAACCTCGACGTCCAACGACGCGCACATCCGCTTGCAGACCCGCGAGGCCGAACAGGTGGCCACGGCCATCACGCAGATGGCGGCAACCGTAGGCGAGGTCTCCGGCTACGCCGCCCAGGCGGCGGATGCCTCGCGTCTGGCGGACATTGAAGTGGAGAGCGGCAACCGTCTGGTGGCCAGCACCACCCAGGCCATCGAACAGTTGGCCTTGACCTTGGCGCAGACCACCGAGACGGTTGATCAGGTATCGCGCCACAGCGAAAAGATCGAATCCGTCATCGATGTGATCAATTCGATTGCCGCACAAACCAATCTGCTGGCCCTGAATGCCGCCATCGAGGCCGCCCGCGCCGGCGAGCATGGCCGTGGCTTTGCCGTGGTCGCCGACGAAGTGCGCTCTCTGGCCAACCGCACCCAGCGCTCCACCGAAGAGATCCGCGACATGATCAGCACCCTGCAATCGGGCACCGACGCGGCCGCGCAGACCATGCGCAGCAGCTGCGCACTGGTGGGGCAGACGGTCACTCAGACGCGCAGTGCGCAAGACGCCCTGGCCAAGATCAGCGAGCAGGTCGGTGCGATCAATTCGATGAACGCGCAGATCGCCAGCGCGTCCGTACAGCAGAGCGCAGTGGCCGACGACGTGTCGCAGAACATCACGCGCATCCATGGCTCGACGGTACAGTCGGCGAGCGGCTCGCAACAGGTCGCCACGGCCAGCACCGAGCTGGCGCGCCTGGCGGATCGGCTTTCGCAGAAGGTCGCTTTCTTCGGCGCTGTATAGACGGACGAAGGGCAGTGGTAGGGTCCGGGTAAAGGTCGCTACAGTTACAGGCAGGGCTGCCGATACAATGATGCAGCCTTGTCTTGAGTGACTCCCCTTGCGACCGACCATCGGGCAATGAATACCGTGATGACCCATTCTGTCCCACCCTTCCCCGACAACGAGCAGGAGCGCGTTCTGCGAGTCGCCGAACTGTGCTACCGCGACGCGGTCGACGATGAAGTGCTGGACCGGATCGTCGCGCTGGCCGTGGAGATCTTCGGCGCGCCGATATCGATCATTTCCATTCTCGAAGAACAGCAGCAATGGTTTCGCGCCAAGGTCGGTATCACCGTTTCATCCACGCCACGGGACGTGTCCTTTTGCGGCCACACCATCCTGGTCGATGAGTTCTTCGAAATTCCGGATACCCACCTCGACCCACAGTTCAGGCACAACGTGCTGGTCACCGGCGCGCCGGGCATCCGCTATTACGCCGGTGTGCCGTTGCTGACCGACGACGGTATCGCCCTGGGCAGCCTGTGCGTCATCGACAAGCAACCGCGCGCGCCGATGTCCGCCGGTCAGTTGGCGAGCCTGAAGCATCTCTCGCGGCTGGTGGTGCACCGGTTGCATGACCTGCGCACCGCTTCGTTCGTTGATCGGCCCACCCGCCTGATGAACCGCATTCGCCTGGAAGACGACATTCATCGCCACCTGAGCCAAGGCGAGGAGCCGTTGCTGATCGCGGTCGATTTCCTCTCTCCCAGCTTCGTCAACGATATCGTCAAGGCGCTGGGCTATTCATTTTCTCAGTACCTGGTCAGTGAAATCAGCCGTCGCGTGGCGGGCTTGATCGGCCATGATTGCGTGCTCTATCGCATCGGTCTCACGCGTTTCGCGTTCATCAAGCCGCGCGACGAGTGCTTGACCACCCTGCACGAGAAATTTTCCACAGCCTTCGCCGCACCCGTCGAACACGACGGCATTCCCATTCGTACGCAGATCGGCATGGGCGCGCTGGAACTGGATCGCCAGACCATCAACGACCGCGACTGGGTGCGTCTTGTAGTCAGCGCCGCCGATTACGCGCGCGACCGCGGAATCGGCTGGGCGCGATACCAGGCCGAGCTGGACATCGCCCAGCAGCGGGCCTTCGTGCTGCTCAGTTCACTGTCCTACGCCCTGGAAGAATCCGCACAACTGAGCCTGGTGTTCCAGCCACGCATCGACTTCGCCAGCGGGCGCTGCTGCGCGGTGGAGGCGTTGTTGCGCTGGACTCATCCGACCCTGGGGCCCATAGGGCCGGATGAGTTCGTGCCGCTGGCGGAAAAGACCGACCTGATCCGTCTGTTGAGCGTCTGGGTGGTCGAGGCGGCCATCGAGCAGACCCGGCAATGGCGGGACGCAGGCTACGACTTCAAGGTCGCAATCAACATCAGCCCCTGCGATCTCGAAGGGCCGGCCTTCACCGACCGGCTGATCCAGACCCTGGCACGGCACGGCGTCGATGCCGCGACCCTGGAAATCGAGTTTACCGAGGGAGCCTTGATCAGAAATCCTGCCGAGTGCCGCCGTCAACTGACGCGCCTGCGCGCGCTGGGCATCGACATCTCCATCGATGACTTCGGCACCGGTTACAGCAACTGGACTTACCTGCGCGAGCTGCCGGCCACGTCGGTGAAGCTCGACCGTTCGCTGATCAAGGACATCGAGAACCAGGAAAAGGATCGACGCCTGGTCACCACGCTGATCGATCTGGCGCAGCGCCTGGGCTACAAGGTGGTGGTCGAAGGCATCGAAAGCCAGGCCAGCTTCGACGCGGTAAAAAGCTGGGGATGCGATGAGGGGCAGGGTTATTTCATTGCCATGCCGATGCCCGGCGAACAGCTGATCGAATGGTTCGAATGCCAGGCCGGGGCAGTGTCCATCGATCAGGCCGTGGACAAGGTTTCCTGCTGAGACCCGGTACGCCCGCGCCACGCCATTGTCGACAAAACTGGACATGGCGACCCACGAAGCCATCGTTAAGTGGCAGAATCTGCGCCACTTGATTCCAATGGAGACCCCCATGCTTCGTGCATTCGAACGAAGGCTCGACCCTTTTCCACCTGACGAAGTACCCCCACCGCCTGCCGGCCTTGTGCGTTTTCTGTGGGCCTGCACGCGGGGTGCGCGTGGCTATATCCTGGCGTTCGCGCTGCTCAGCGCCGCCGTTTCGGTGTATGAGGCCTGGCTGTTTTCATTTCTCGGCCAGGTCGTCGACCTGCTCACCACCTGGCAGCAGGGCGGTGATGCCGCCGCCCAGGAAAGCCGCGTGTTGTGGGGCATGGGCCTGGTCATGGTCGGCAGCATTGCACTGGTCGCCTTGCGCACCATGGTCCAGCACCAGATTCTGGCGATCAACCTGCCGCTCAGGCTGCGTTGGGATTTCCATCGGCTGATGCTGCGGCAAAGCCTGTCGTTCTTCTCCGACGAGTTTTCCGGCCGGGTCACCACCAAGGTCATGCAGACCGCCCTGGCCGTGCGCGACGTGCTGTTCACCCTGATCGAGATCCTGCCGGGGATCGGCGTGTATTTCATCGCCATCATCGCCCTGGCCGGCGGCTTCGCGGCCAAGCTGATGCTGCCGTTCGTGGGCTGGCTCATTCTGTTCGGGCTGGCGATGTGGTATTTCGTGCCGCGCCTGGGCCAGGTCGGGCAGGAGCAGGCCCACGCGCGCTCGTCGATGACCGGGCGCATTTCCGATGCTTACACCAACATCGCCACGGTCAAGCTGTTCTCCCATTCCAACCGCGAGGCGCATTTCGCCCGCGCGGCCATGGAAGACTTCAAGAACACCGGCTTTCGCCAGATGCGTCTGGTCAGCCAGTTCGAGATCGTCAACCAGGCGCTGGTGGTGGGCCTGCTCATGGCAGCCGGTGGCTATGCCTTGTGGCTGTGGCACTTGGGCGAGATCGGCACCGGCGCCGTGGCGGCGATCACGGCCATGGCGCTGCGCATCAACGGCATGTCGCACTGGATCATGTGGCAGATGACCTCGCTGTTCGAAAACATCGGCACCCTCGAGGACGGCATGGGCACCTTGACCCGCGGGGCGAAGGTGCAGGACGCCCCCGACGCCGGTGCACTGACCACTTCCGGCGGCGCGGTGACGTTCGACAACGTCAGTTTCAACTACAACGGCGAACGCCAGGTGCTCGATGGTCTGAGCCTGGACATCCGTGCGGGCGAGAAGATTGGCCTGGTGGGGCGTTCGGGGGCCGGGAAGTCGACGCTGATCAACCTGCTGCTGCGCTTCTACGATGTGGATAGCGGCGAGATCCGCATCGACGGGCAGAACATCGCCCACGTGACCCAGGACAGCCTGCGCAGCGCTATCGGCATGGTGACCCAGGACACCTCGCTGCTGCACCGTTCCATCCGCGACAACATCGCCTATGGCCGCCCCGATGCCACCGACGAGCAGGTACGCGCCGCCGCGGCCAGCGCCCAGGCCCATGAGTTCATCGACCAACTCAGCGACCGCCAGGGCCACAGTGGCTACGACACCCTGGTGGGCGAGCGCGGTATCAAGCTGTCCGGCGGCCAGCGTCAGCGCGTGGCGATTGCGCGGGTGATGCTCAAGAATGCGCCGATCCTGCTGCTCGACGAAGCCACCAGCGCGCTGGATTCGGAAGTCGAGGTGGCCATTCAGGAAAGCCTGGATCACATGATGCAAGGCAAGACCGTGATCGCCATCGCCCACCGCCTGTCGACCATCGCTGCCATGGACCGGCTCATCGTCATGGACCAAGGGCGCATTCTGGAGCAGGGCACCCACGCCCAGTTGCTGGCTAAAAATGGTATCTACGCCCGGCTGTGGCAGCACCAGAGCGGTGGGTTCCTCGGCGAGGATCAATTGCTGACAGAGGGCGTGAACCAGGGCTGAGTGGCACTGGATGTACACCGACCGGTGACCCGCGGCTGGTAATTGCCGCGGGTATGCCTCTAGTCTTGGTGCAAATTCCAAGGCATATCGAGGCTGCCCCATGACTGCTCTGAGCGGAATCCGCGTTATCGAAATCGGAACCCTGATCGCCGCCCCCTTTGCCGCGCGCATGCTGGGCGAGTTCGGTGCCGAGGTCATCAAGATCGAAAGCCTGGGGCAGGGCGACCCCCTTCGCAAGTGGCGAAAACTCCACGAAGGCACCTCGTTGTGGTGGTACCTGCAATCGCGCAACAAGAAGTCTCTGGCCTTGAACCTCAAGTCGACCGAAGGCATCGAGATCGTCAAGCAACTGGCCGAAAGCGCCGACGTGCTGATCGAGAACCTGCGCCCTGGCGCCTTGGAAAAGCTTGGGCTGGGCTGGGATGTGCTGCACGCGCTCAATCCCAAGCTGACCCTGGTGCGTATCTCCGGCTATGGCCAGTCCGGCCCGTATCGTGACCGGCCGGGTTTCGGCGCGATCGGCGAAGCCATGGGCGGCATTCGCTACACCACTGGCCACCCGGATTCGCCACCGGCGCGGGTGGGTGTGAGCCTGGGCGATTCGCTGGCCTCCATGCATGCGGTGATGGGCGCGCTGATGTCGCTGCTACGGGTCAAGACCGGCCAAGGCGACGGCCAGGTGGTCGATGTTTCCCTGGCCGAAAGCGTCTTCAATGTGATGGAAAGCCTGGTGCCCGAGTACGCCATGCTGGGCCACGTGCGCGAGCGCAGTGGCGGCGCATTGCCCGGCATTGCCCCGTCCAATACCTACCCCACGGCCGATGGCGCTTATGTAGTGATTGCCGGCAACAGCGATCCCATTTTCAAACGCCTGATGAACGCCATCGGTCGAGCCGATCTCGGCGATGACCCCGCGTTTGCTCACAACGATGGGCGTGCCGCGCAAAGCGATCTGCTCGATGGCGCTATCAGCACCTGGAGTGCCCAGCGTTCGATCGAGGACGTCTTGCAGGCATTGGAAAACGCCGAGGTGCCTGCCGGGCGCATCTACTCGGTCGCCGACATCGTCGCCGATCCGCACTATCAGGCTCGCGGCATGATTCTCGACGCGCAGCTGCCCGGTGGGGTGGAAACGAAAATGCCGGGCATCGTGCCCAAACTTTCCGCCACCCCGGGTGTGGTCAATTGGCAGGGGCCGAGCCTGGGGCAACACACCCGGGACGTGCTGACCGAGCTGGGTTTGAGCGAGAGCGCTATCCAGCGCCTGAAAGATGAGGGGATCGTGCAATGATCAGCGACTACTCGCACCGTCTCATCGTCCAGGAAGTGGCGCCGCGCGACGGCTTGCAGATCGAACCGATGTGGGTCGCCACCGAAGACAAGATCAAGCTCATCGACCAGCTCTCGCTCGCCGGCTTTAGCCGTATCGAAGCGGGCTCCTTCGTTTCGCCCAAGGCCATTCCGGCACTGCGTGATGGCGAAGAGGTGTTCCGAGGTATCACGCGTTGCCCTGGTGTGGTCTATGTCGCGCTGATCCCCAATGTGAAGGGCGCCCAGCGGGCGCTGGCGGCAAGGGCTGACGAGCTCAACCTAGTGTTATCGGCCAGCCAGAGCCATAACCTCGCCAACATGCGCATGAGTCGGGAGCAGTCCCTGGCGGGCTTCGCCGAGGTGGTCGAGCTGGCTCGCGGCACGTCGGTCAGCCTTAACGGAACCGTTGCCACGACCTTTGGCTGCCCATTCGAAGGGCGTATCGATGAAAAGATTGTCCTGGGCCTGGTCGAGGCCTACCAGCGCTTGGGCCTGCAAGGGGTGACCCTGGCCGACACCACTGGCATGGCCAATCCGCGCCAGGTGTATGGGCTGGTGCGGCAAGTATTGGAGCAGCTGCCCGCCGATGCGCTGACATTGCATTTTCACAACACCCGCGGGCTAGGGCTGAGCAATGTGCTGGCGGCCTATGAAGCGGGTGCTCGAAGGTTCGATGCATCGCTGGGTGGCTTGGGCGGATGCCCGTTCGCGCCGGGCGCCTCGGGCAACATCTGCACCGAGGACCTGGTGAACCTGTGCGAGGAAATGGGCATTCCCACCGGTATCGATCTGCCTCGTCTGCTCGAGCTGTCCCGCACCTTGCCGGCACTGTTGGGGCATGAGATGCCGGGGCAGGTGGCGAAGGCGGGGCGTAATCAGGACCTTCATCCGTTGCCGCCGGGGCTCGACGGTCGACTGGCGCCTTGCTGATGTGAGGCTCCTACGGATACCGCACATTCCGTAGGAGCGCAGCGTAGTTGCGCAGGGCCCGCTGTGGTCAGCCAACGCGTTCCAGGCTGGTGTCCAGGTTTTCGCCGTCGCCTTTGTAGTCATCATGCTTGACGTCGTCGAAGCCGGCTTCGGGCAGATGGCCTTCCTCAGCGTAGAACTCATACTCGCCGTCGCGATACTCGAAGATGCTTTGGTCGTCGGGCGCGTCGCGTTGGCCATAGTTGTACATGTAGGCATCGAGGAATTCGAAGCGCTTGTCGCCGTCTTCGGTCAACAGGCCTTGTTCGGACAGCTCGGCGAACAGATCCTGCAGGTCGTCGCGATGGGCGTCCATGCGGTTGTTGTGCTTGATGTCCTCGACGATCAGGAACGGCGTCAGTGCCAGGGTCAGGGCCGCGCCTGCCCACAGCAACGGACCGGTCAGCGCGCGGGCGACGTTGGAGCCGACCAGCGCCGCTATCTGCGCACCGCCACCGGCCAGGTTGAAGGCCCCCGCAGCCACGGTGATCGCACCCTGGGCCACCACCGTCTGGTCGTTGCTGTTGAGCCCG
>Ga0308158_10001026_pt1 | contig 33309 bp, 27 predicted proteins | sample PhyBR2_FD_201038 | JGI IMG/M metagenome (GOLD analysis project Ga0308158, IMG submission 201038) | Phyllosphere microbial communities from UC Gill Tract Community Farm, Albany, California, United States - DLSLB.R2 | ecosystem: Host-associated > Plants > Phyllosphere > Unclassified | place: USA... | reverse complement strand
ATGATATCCCCTGCTTCAAGGGTCATCCCGCGGGAAACTTCCGTTAAAATCGTCACGACATCCCGGAGCATCAGCTTCGTCGAACCCGATTGCCGCAGTTGACCGTTGACGCGCGTCTCAACCAGTACATCGGCCGGATCAAAACTGTCTTCCGTCACGATGACCGGCCCGAACGGACAAAAACCGTCGAGTGATTTACCGCGGAAAAATTGAACATGCTCTTTTTGCAGATCACGTGCCGTCACATCATTGACGATACTGTAGCCGAAGACATGATCCAATGCATTTTCCGGTGTCAGGTCACGACCGGTTGTCCCGATGATGATTGCGAGCTCTCCTTCATAGTCGAGTTGCTGTGTCAGATCAGCATGCCGTTCGATTGCCTCAAACGGACCGACGATGGAACTCGGTGCTTTCGTAAATAAAACGAACTTCCCGGCACCTGCCGTATCCATCTCCTTGATATGATCGGCATAGTTCTTCCCGACACAAATCACATTACGAGGCGGTATGTACGGTGCGAGTAACCGGATCTCATGGTTCAGCCGCGGTGCGACATCCAAATCAAGATCCATCTCGAAGCCCCGTGCGATGACTTCAAGCAACGAATCCGTATAGACCTGCGCTGTCACGTCATACCGGTAACCTGCTTCCTCGATCCCAATCCGTGACTCTCCTTCTTGCTCAAACCGAAACCATTTCATGACTATTCCCCCTTTTTTTTCAGTATACCGAAAAGTCTCTCCAATCGTCTGCTTTCACGAAAAAAGAACCATCCGAAATACGTCTCGGACGGTTCCTCTTCAGGCGATGCGACGGGCTAACCGGTCAACAAGCGCCTGTGATTCTTCATTTAAGGAAACCAAGTCGACTGACACACCTGCCGCCTGATATTTCAAGACGACCGTTTCAATCGCCTCCGTTGCCGAATCATCAAACAGATGGGCTTGCGTAAAATCAAGCGTAATCTGTTCGAAGTCGCGATCTGCCGGCAAATCGAATTGTCCGACGAACGCCGTCGTCGACGCAAAGAAGATCGGTCCGTTGATCCGGTAGACGACGTTTTTCTCTTCGGCATGTCGTTTCACATCAATCCGCGAAATTTTCGACGCGAACAGAATCGCGGCGAGCAGAATCCCGACCAGCACACCCATCGACAAATCATGTGTCAGGACGGTCACGAGGACCGTCGCCAGCATGACGGCAGAGTCACTTTTCGGAGAATTTTTCAGCATTTTAAAGGATCCCCAGTCAAATGTCGCATAGGACACGAAGAACATGACACCAACGAGTGCCCCCATCGGAATCGTCATCAGTAAATCATTCATCGTCACCATCAACAGCATCAGGAAAGCCCCTGCCGTAAACGTCGACAATCGGCCCCGTCCGCCTGACGTGACATTGATGACCGATTGACCGATCATTGCACAGCCCGGCATACCGCCAAAGAATCCGGCCACGATGTTGGCGATTCCTTGTCCGCGTGACTCGGTCGCTTTATTCGATGTCGTATCAGTCATCTCATCGACAATCCGCGCCGTCAACAACGATTCAATCAGACCGACGAATGCGAGTGACAAGGCATACGGGAAGATGATTTGCAGTGTCTCAAGCGAAAACGGAACATTCGGCAGGAAGAAACTTGGGAGTGAAGCTGAAATTTGTCCCATGTCGCCGATGACGCGGGTATCCAGCGAAAAGGCAACCGTCAGGATCGTCATGATTGTAATCGCGACGAGCGGTGCCGGAATCACTTTCGTAAACCGCGGGAAAATCAGGATGATGGCGAGAGATGCCGCGACCATCGCATACATGATCCAGTTCTGTCCTTCAAACTGCGGCAATTGTGCCGAAAAAATTAAGATCGCCAAGGCATTGACGAATCCGACCATGACGGCGCGGGGAATAAAACGCAATAACTTGGCGACACCGGCGACGCCTAAAAGAATCTGGAAGATTCCGGCGAGAATTCCTGCTGCCAGTAAATAATCCACACCATGATCTTTGACGAGTTGGACGACGACAAGTGCCATCGCACCGGTCGCTGCCGAGATCATCCCCGGGCGGCCGCCGGCAATCGAGATGATGATGGCAATGATGACGGACGCATATAAGCCGACCATCGGGTTGACGCCGGCAATCAAGGAAAACGCGATGGCTTCCGGAACCAGTGCCAAGGCAACCACGATTCCGGATAACAAATCCGCCTTCGGTTGCAGGACCCATTCTTTTCTCCATTGTGATAACATCTAATTCCTCATTTCTTGGTTTGAACATATTTTTTCATTATAAGACGTTTCACCTGAAGCGATAAGCCCTTATTGTAACAGTGTCCGGATCCGGACGATTTCGTCGACCATGTCCTGATAACGGACCATGATTTCCTGACCGGTGAAGATCGGATCTTCCTGCAACGTTTCGAGTGCCCGCTTCAACAGATGGATCTTCGGTTTTTTCCGTTCCAGTAATTCTTCATAAATGAAATCGAGCACTTCATCATGCGCTTCTTTTGATTCGTCTGAAATCGCGGACAGCGTGATCAGCCGCTTCATATGGGCATTCGTCTTTTCGAATAAATCTTTCCGGATGACGACCTCATCTTGCGGACGATCGAGCCAGACCGATAAAAACCGCGGCGGAATCAATTGTTCTTCCGTCCGGCTGACATCTTCGACGAGATGGGTCAACCGGTTAAAGACATACCGGACGACCCGTTCCGGTTGCGTGTTTGGTTCCGATTGCCGGAAGAAGTACATCGCATACTGTAACATTCCGGTATAGATGACAGCTAAATCGAGCAGATACGGTGTTTTCGCTTCCCCGAATAAATCACGCAGACGATGGTACGTCCATTCGATTTCAAGCAACCGGTTATTTTCCATGAATGCTTTTAATTCTTTTTCATTAGAAGCAATCGCTTCTTCAAACAACGTATACAGTTTATATTTCTGCATCAATTCGAGGTAACAGTTCCCTTGCCGGATAAACGTTTCATAATCCGAGACGTCATGGCCGACTAAAATTTCTTTGCGGGCATTACGCATCTTTTCGAAAACCGTATTGAAGACATCAATGAACAATTCATTTTTTGATGAAAAGTAATTATAGAACGTTCCTTTGGAGACGACACTTTGATCGAGTATGTCCTGGATCGAAGTCGACTGGTAACCTTTTTCGACGAACAGTTGGTAGGCAGCATCAAGGAGCTGTTTCTTTTTCGGGTTCATAACATTATCCTTTTCTTTAAATGATCTGTTTTTCAAAAACCACTCATTTACTTTAGTGTATAAAGCAAATAATTTGTAATGTTTTGCTTGAGACGGTAAGATAGCTAAGTTGTAGAATCAGTGTATAACAAACTAGACTTACTGTACAAAAGGAGCATAACGAAATGCAATCAACGAAGCAATCATCTCGTCTTTATTTAATTTTAGCGGTCTTGATGGCCGGCGCCTTCGTCGCTGTCCTGAACTCGACGCTGTTAAATATCGCTTTACCATCCATCATGAAATCATTCAACATTGAAGCAAGCACCGCTCAATGGCTGACAACGGGTTACATGCTCGTCAACGGAATCATGATTCCGACGTCCGCCTTTCTTGTTCAAAAGTTTTCGACACGCCAATTGTTCTTAACGGCAATGGGATTGTTCTCGATCGGCACAATCGTCGCCGGTCAAGCCGATCTGTTTCCGGTCCTGCTTGGTTCGCGGATGTTGCAAGCATCCGGTTCCGCCATCATGATGCCGCTTCTCATGAACGTTCTGTTAAACGGCTTCCCGATTGAGAAACGTGGACAAGCGATGGGCATCTTCGGTCTTGTCATCACGTTTGCTCCCGCCATTGGCCCGACGTTGTCCGGCTGGGTGCTTGAACATTACGAATGGCGGATGCTGTTCCATATCGTTACACCGATTTCCCTGCTGGTCCTCGTCATCGGATTCTTCTTATTAAAGAAAGAAGTCGTCACGAGTACACTGCGTCTTGAAAAACTTTCACTGGTCTTATCAAGCTTCGGCTTCGGCGGATTACTGTACGGTTTCAGTTCAGCCGGGTCTGCCGGTTGGGGATCTTGGACCGTCATCGGTGCTCTCGCCATTGGTGTGATCAGTCTCGCTTCGTTCATTATACGCCAATTCCGGCTCGATGAACCTATGCTTGAGTTCCGAATCTTTAAATACCCGATGTTCGCTCTATCGCAAGGCATTTCAATGGTCTTGAACATGTCGATGTTCTCCGCCATGATCCTGATGCCGATTTACGTCCAGACGATTCGCGGTATTTCACCGTTCCATTCCGGTCTCTTGATGTTGCCGGGTGCACTCGTCATGGCATTCATGTCACCAATTACCGGTCGTCTGTTTGACCGCTTTGGTGCCCGGGTCCTTGCCATGATCGGTCTGTCTTTGACCGTCCTGACAACTTTCTTCTTCAGTCGTCTGACGGCGGATACAGCGTATTCGTTCCTCGTCATCATGTACACATTACGCTTCCTCGGGATCTCAATGGTCATGATGCCGGTTATGACAAACGGATTGAACCATATCCCGCAACATTTGACACCGCACGGAACGGCACTTAACAATACGTTGTCGCAAGTATCCGGTGCGATCGGTTCAGGACTGCTCGTTACGGTCATGACATCACGGACCGCTGACTATGCCAAAGAACTGACGGCAAATGCAACGCCCGGGACGAATCCGCAAACGATCATCACACAATCGATGGTCGAAGGCATCAATGATACGTTCTTCATCGCCACGTTGCTCGCCTTACTGGCTTTAGGATTATCGTTCTTCATTAAGAAACGGAAAGTCGAGCAAGACGTCGTTCACATTGATGAAGCACGTGAAAAGAAATATGCTTAAACCTCAAACAGGTCGTTTCCTCTCTATCATGAGAAGAAACGACCTGTTTTTTATCCTAGAAAAGTCTGAAGCTGTTCCCTCGTCAAGATACGTTGATTCGTACTGCCACGAATCGACAGGGAAGAATCATGAAGGGTTTTGATATACCGCCCGTCAACTAAACCATCAATCTGTGACAGAATCTGTCGGGCTTGCGTATCTTCCAGCAACTGTTCAATCCGGTAACCGGTAAACAGATAGATGTCGCAGCCGGCTAACGCGTGAACCAGTTCTGCCAGGGCAGTACGTTGCAAAAACGGTTCCCCGCCGGAAATCGTAATCCGGCGTGAACCGATGCCTTCAATCTGTTCCAGGACTTGGCGAACCGTGTAGTCTGCGCCGCCATCCATCGCCCAAGACTCCGGATTATGGCACCCCGCACACTGGTGGGGACAACCGGCAAAAAAGATGACCGTCCGGAGGCCGGGTCCGTCGACGACGGAATCAGCGAGAATGTGGAGTAGTCGCATGTTTCACCCGATCCCGTTCTTCCGCACGCTTCGCAGGATTCCACCGGTCCATCGTTCCGACCAGGTATCCGGTAATCCGGCGAATCCGTTCAATCTCTGTTCCGCTGCACACCGGACAGGATGTTTCAATCGTCTGCTCCGTCCGGCACGTCAGACAGCGGTCAATCGGATGATTGATCGACCCGTATCCGATACCGGCTTCTGCCATCAGGCGGACGATGTCTTCGATTGCTTTTGGATTTTCCGCGAGAGCCCCGTCCGTCTCGACATACGTGATATGTCCACCGTTGCATAAGGCATGAAATGGTGCTTCCAAACGAATTTTTTCACGGATGGTCACCGTCGTATCGACCGGCAGATGAAATGAGTTCGTATAATACGGTTTATCGGTCACACGTTCCATTACACCAAATCGCTCGGCATCCGCGGCCGTGAATTTTCCGGATAGTCCTTCCGCCGGTGTTGCGAGCAGAGAAAAATTCAGTCCGGTTTTTTCCCCGTACTGATCGACAACCGTCCGCATCAATCGAATCAAGGCTTGACCGATTTCGTGGGCAAGTTTCGACTCCCCGTGATGTTGCCCCGTCAGGACGATCAACGCTTCCGCCAAACCGATGAACCCGACGGATAACGTTCCTTGCCGTAAGACCGGTTCGACCCGGTCTGATTCAGCCAGCGTCTGTCCGTCCCGCCAGATATGCCGATATAAAAAGGTAAACTCGTCTGCCGTCCGGTTGGCTTGGTAATGATAGCGTTCCAGTAATTGTTCGCAAATCACTGCCGTATAAGCGGAGACCGCTTCAAACATCCGATCGAGACTCTGCGTCATCAAGGCAAGGCGTACAAGATTCAGACTCGTAAATGACAGATTTCCCCGTCCGACGACAGAAGCTCGACCTTGCCGGTTCTCAAGCACACGTGTCCGGCACCCCATGTAGGCCACTTCTTCGTCCGGTGTACCAGTCGATTGGTTAAACGGCGCATCGAGAAAAGCAAAGTTCGGAAACAGACGTTTCCCGGTCACTTCCGTCGCCAGTTGAAACAAATCATAGTTCGGGTCCTCCGACTGAAAATTGACTCCTGTTTTAACCTTAAAAATCTGGATCGGAAAAATCGGCGTCTCCCCTTTTCCAAGTCCTGCCCGAGTGGCTTCAAGCAGTGCCCGAATCAACAGCCGGCCGAACGTTGAGGTATCTGTTCCGTAATTGATGGAAATGAACGGCACTTGGCCGCCACCGCGTGAATGCATCGAATTCGTATTATGAATAAACGCTTCACATGCTTGATAGGTCATCTCATATGTTTCAGACATCGCATAGGCCCGCTTGCGTCGATTTGACCATTTCGGAACCAGTTCCCGGATTTTCTTCAGTTGCCGCTGAAAGGTTTTTTCGACAAACGGAGCCAGATCATAATCAAACATCGGATAGGACTGTCCGCCGTGTTGCATATTTTGATTCGCCTGCATGATGATGGCAGCGAGTGCCAGGGCCGACCGGATATCCTGTGCCGGACGGATCGATCCGTGGGTCATCGTAAAACCGTCCGTTAACAATCGCCCGAGCGGCAGTTGAACACAGGTCGTCGTCCCGGTCACATAATAGTCGGCATCGTGGACATAGATGATATTTTCAACAAGTGCCTGTTTCGCTTCTGCTGATAACAACATGTCCTGCATCATCTGTTTTGCCGCGACACCGGCAAGACGGTTCAGCTTTCCGAGCGGCGATTTCCCATCGACATTCGCATTTTCCTGCATCTCATCCGTTGACGGATCCTGAACGATTTGTTCATATAACGTCTGTATGTCCATCTTCATCTCTCCCTAAATCGTGTGGTTTCTATCTGTATCCCCACTATAGCGAGAGCTTTCCAAGACCGACAATCCCTGCATATCTGAAACGATTTGCAAGGAAAACAGCCGTTTCGTCACCAAATGTTTTCAGAAAATCGCATGGAATTTGCTCTCATCCACTTTTCTTCTATCCTCTCCCGGTATGAGAAACCTCACTGTTCACGAAAAACAGGACAGGATACGCGGATGATTCTTTTCCGCACTTCCTGCCCTGTCCTATTTGATTTAATTCATTTCAATCAATGTATCGGAGACACTTGGTAACAACACCTTAAACACGGTACCTTCCCCTAAAATGGATTCGACATCAATATTGCCGTCATGTGCCCGGACAATTTCTTTACAGATCGAGAGACCTAAGCCCGTTCCGCCGATTTTACGGCTGTCGGAATTGTCGACCCGGTAAAACTTGCTGAACAGATGTGGCATCGCACTGCTTGGAATCCCTAATCCAAAGTCACGGACACTTAACTCAATCTGATTGTGGTGATGCGTCAGCGAGATGACGACATCGCCGCCGTCCGGTGAATATTTGATTGCATTATGAAGTAAATTACCGAGCAGTTGTTTCATGCTGTTTTTATCCGCATGAATCAAAAACTCATGGTTCTCATCGACATCCAGCTGCAGACGATGTTGTTCGGTTGACGCCTGATAAAAACGTGTCTGTTCCCGGACCGTATCAATCAGATCAAACACTTCTTTATCGTAGGACTGTTTCCCGGACTCCATCCGTTGAACATTTAAGAAATCGCTGACAAGATCCGTCAATCGTTTCGATTCATCATGAATCGTCTGCAGGTAGCGTTTGTTCCGTTCCGGATCCAACTTCCGTTTCAGCATCAGTTCCGTGAACCCGTAAATGGAAGAGAGCGGTGTCCGCAGTTCATGTGAGACGGTCGAGACAAGTTCCGACTTCATCCGGTCAACTTCCGTTTCCGCCGTCACGTCCCGGAACACAAGAATCGTTCCTTTCGCTTGTTCACTAAGCATGATTTCTTCCGCGTAGACCTGAATGAAGTATTCCCCTTGATCAATCGATAACGAAAACATCCCTTCCGGAATCTGACCCGATAAGACTTCTTCAAAATACGCTTCAAATGCCTCTTTTTGATCGACCTGCTCAAACATCGTCTCCGGCCGTACTTCGAGGAATGTCATCGAATCGTTGTCTTCTTCGATCTGTAACGATTCGAAGATATCAAATAACGCCTGATTTCCAAGAATCGTTTTTTCGTCATGTTTGATATAGAGGATGGCTTCCCGGACTGAATTCAGCAGTTGGGCTGTCTCTTTTCGTTCGTATTCCATTTGTTCATACAGTGACATCCGCATCAAGGAAATTGCAATCTGTTTCGAAAACGATTCCAGTTCATTCAATTCTTTTATGTTAAAGGATTGATCGAACCGTGCCAGATAGAGACAGGCAATCAGTTCATCTTTCGCCTGATCCATGACGGGGATGACGGCTTCATAAATGTAATACGGGAAACCAATCAAACTGTCATTGGCGACTTTTTTCGAAGAATTGGCACGTTCTTTCGAAATCATGACCCGTTTGAGCAGTAACGATTCGGTTTTCAGGCTCTCCTGCTGTTCTTCCGTCATTTCTTTTGGAACGACGGATGAGATCACATTGTTTTTAATCAATAACAGGGCTCCAAACTCGGTTTTCGTCAAGCGGACAATCGTACTGATGACCGATGAATAATCAAACAAACTTTCCTTCGAAGCAAGTGTTTCAATCAGTTCATTGCGGTCCTGCAGATGCAGTTCGTTCGAACGTGTGACTTCGAGTGCCTGTTCCAGTTCCGTTTGTTTACTTTTAAGGGCTTCTTGATTCTGTTCCATCAACTGATTTTTTCGTGACAGCTCCGTGTGTTGCGAGGAGATTGAACGGGCCATCCGATAAAAGGATTCCGTCAGCTGTCCGACTTCGTTCTCCACCAGTACATCGTGTTCGAGCGAAATTGATTTTCCTTCCGCGAGTCGCTGACTTTTGATATTCAGTTCATGTAACTGCATCGTCAGCCGGCCAATCAACGGTCGGACGATGAATAATAAGCATAAAAGAAAAATCAATAAGTTCAAAAACCAGAACCACTGGGTTTGTTGCAGTTGAGCAAGTACTTGTTCCTTCGTCTGACCAGCCGAATTGTCGATATAAAGATAACTGGCGACAGATGTGAGTACACTCCAGGCAAACACGCTGTAAAATACCGCCATCAGCTGTCTCCCTAGTTTTTCAGTCATCCATTGTTTCATATTGCTAAAGCCTCCTACTAAAACTATAAAAATAAAAGTGTGATACGAGACTTTCGTTTCGCATCACACCTTTATTTCCCTCAATCCTGCCGTTTCAATCCTGTCTCTTACGCTCCGTGGCGGCAATAACCGGAGATTACAGACTAATCCGATGGCATCAACGATTTGCTGTTTCGACATCCCGTCCGTCTGGACATGATGCGAGAAGAGCGGATGGGAAAGCTCACGCAACCGGTCCTCGGCTTGTTTCCCGCCCCAGGACTGTCCGCGTTCAAACCGGCTTCGCAACCGTCGTCTGACGGTTTTCGGACTCGCCATCAATGCTACATGGTGAACATGGTGTCCGTTTTTTCTTAACGTCCCGATGATTTCTTCAAAATACGTACTATTTGTTAACGTCATCGGTACGATGATGACGGCAGAACCTTGATCCAGTTGTTCGAGCAGGAGCAGATTCAACCGGCGCCAAAGCGGCTCATCTTGAAAATCATCAGACTGGTTCTCTTGCGGAAGCTGTTGGCGTAACAGTTGACCTGTCAACTCAGGGTCAAATAAATACGAGCCTGTGATTCGTTGCTGTAATCCTCGGGCAGCCGTCGTTTTACCGACACCGAATGTACCATTGACCCAAATAATCATTGTCCGGATATACCACCTTTATCTTTCCTCGGCAGGAGTTTCCTTTAATATACAATTTGAATGATCCACGGTGCAAGGACGCTGGCGAGAATTGCCGTCAAAATCATCGTCAGTAAACCAACCGCCCCTTCCCGCTGATCGAGACTCATTGATTTCGTCGCTCCCATGACATGGGCAATCGATGCCAGTCCGACACCGCGTCCGACAAAATGACGGATCCGGAGCCCTGTCATCAGGCACGGACCGACAATCGAACCGACAAGCCCTGTCACAAGAACAAAGGTCGCGGTTAAAGCAAGCGTGCCGCCGGATCGTTCCGAAATCGCCAAAGCAACAGGCAATGTCACCGACTTTGGTAACAAAGCAAGATTGGTCGTCCGGCCAAGATGCAATAACAGACCAAGCAGTAAGTCGGATGTCAGGGCAATGATGGTTCCAATCCCGACACCAAGTGCGATTTCCGGTAAAAACTTCCGGACATGATGCCGGACCTGATACAACGGAATCGCAAATGCTGTAATGGCCGGTCCGAGCATCCGTGATAAATACTGTCCGCCTGACATGTATACAGCGTGCGTCGTACCGCTGAGCGATAAGATGACAATCACGGCCGCCGTCACGGTCAAAATCGGCAGCGTCCAGACAAACGGAAACGCCCGGTACAACCAAAACGCGCCGCCAAACAGCAAAGTCGTCAATACCAGCCAAAATAGTCCTTCACTCATGGGCATCGACCCCCTCTTTGCGTCGGGCCAATCGATCGACGAGAAAAGCGGATCCGGTTAATGTCAACAGACTGCTGATGATCAGGATGATCAGGACCTGAAGGCCGGATTGACGCATGAAAACCGTGTAATCCATGATACCGGATAAGGCCGGTACAAAAAATAGCGGCATGACGAGCAACAGGACCCGTCCCCCGTGCTCGACGTAGCTGATTTTAAGCAGCCGGCTTTTTAATGCCAGATACAATAAAATCAAGCCGATGATATTTCCGGGTAACGGCAACTGCAGTCCTGTACTCACAACATCCCCGATCATGGCGAAACAGGAAATGAGGACAATCTGCAGTAGGATTGTCACACTCAATAATAATTTTGAACGCATAATGATTTCCCCTTGTTTAACGTATTCGGGTACTATTATCCGCCTCAGTTTGTGAACAATCAATGAAATTACCCGGATTTATATAAGTAACCGTTCTCACAGCAGTTCCCTTCTTTTTCTGTCCTAGCACAAAAAAAGAAGAGCCTCCTGTCGTAAGACAGATGCCTCTTCTTTCGTCACATAATCCGTTTAAACAGTTTTTCGAGTTCATACGTCGTCCATTCGATGATGACCGGTCGGCCGTGCGGACAGGTGAACGGCATCTCGGTTTTAGCGAGGTCGACGATCAACTGCCGCATCATCTCGTAATTCAGCGGATGATTGGCTTTGATCGATTTTTTACATGCCATCATGATCGCCGCATCTTCCCGGTACGTTTCCAGGTCGACTTTTCGTTTCATCAGGGCTTCATCCATCAATTCCTGGATTGTCTCTTCCTGCCGGTGCGACGGGAACCAGGTCGGGACTTCCCGGACGATGAAGCTTTGTGGACCAAAAGCTTCGAGTTCGATCCCGACATCACGCAGTAGCGGCAAAACTTCCTCCATCCGCCGCATATCGTCACTCGCAATCTCAAAAGTATACGGCAACAACAACTGTTGCTTCTGCTCAAGCGGACGACCGAACATGACCTTATAGGTCTCATATTTAATCCGTTCCTGCGCGGCATGCTGATCAATCAGATACATCCCGTCCGCTCCCGAACAGACGATATAAGACGAATGGAGCTGTCCGATGACATCGAGATGCGGAAACTTCGGACCCGTCGCGGCCGGCTGTTCCACTTGTTCCGGGACTGGTTCATGCAGTACTTCGATTGATTGGTCCGGTTTTTGAATCCGGCTGCCTGACGGGACAGGCTCGTTCCCGGCTTCGGTCCGTTTCGGAATCGGATAATTCCAGACAGACCGGGAAGACAATTCCTCGACCGGCTCCGCCACATAGGAAAATTCTAATTTTTCCTGCGCACTAGGATCTTTTTTAGGTTTCGGCGGTGTCACTTTCGGAATCAACGTCTGCCGGCTGAGCGTTAAGCGGATTGTCTCCTGAATCAATTGACAGAGTTCCGCCTCCTTTGACAGACGGACTTCCCGTTTCGCCGGGTGGACATTGACATCAATCAACAACGGATCCATCGTCACTTCGATGACAGCAATCGGAAAACGCCCAATCGGCAACAACGTGTGATAGCCGTTTAAAACGGCTTGCGTCAGGGCAAAGTTTTTGACCGAACGTCCGTTTAAGATCAAGGTGATGTAATTTTTCGATGCCCGGGTCACTTCCGGCTTCACAAGATGACACGTCAACTGATAATCAGCCGTCGTACCGGTTGCGACAAGCGTTCCCTGAATCGTCTGATGCCCGTAGACACTGGCAAGTGCCTGCCGGACGTCACCCGAACCATTGGTCTGAATCAAGACTTTTCCTTCGTGAACCGCGTACAGTTTGACTTCCGGATGGGCAAAAGCGACCCGGTTCAAAATGTCCGTGATGGCGGCCAGTTCCGTATGTGTCGTCTTCAAATACTTCAGTCGGGCCGGTGTATTAAAGAACAGTTGCTCGACCGTCAGCTCCGTCCCCCGGTTCATGGCAATCGCCGACCGATTCGTCAGCCGTCCGCAGTCAAGTGTCAGCTGAATCCCTTCCTGCTCTTCCCGTTTCGTCTTTAAGGTGACTTTACTGACAGATGCAATCGACGCCAAGGCTTCGCCGCGGAATCCAAGCGTCTTGATGCGGAATAAATCGTGTTCATCCTTTATTTTGCTTGTCGCGTGCCGGACAAACGCCAGTTCCGCGTCTTCCGGATAAAAACCGTGTCCGTTGTCGCGGATCGTCATCCGCTTCATTCCCGCTTCTTCCAGTTCGACATCGATTTGTGTCGCACCCGCATCGAGCGCATTTTCAACCAGTTCCTTGACGACGGAGGCAGGGCGTTCGACGACCTCACCTGCCGCAATCCGGTTCGCAAGCGAATCGGATAGTTCCCGAATGATTCCCATGCCTGACGTCCTCCTTATTTTCTCGCTTCCGCCTGCAGACGGTACAGCGTGTTTAATGCTTCAAGTGGTGTCATATTGATTAAATCCAGTGTCTGTACCGTCTCCCGGACCGGATCCGTCTCAGCAAAGAGACTCAGTTGATCAACGGGTTCCGCCTGAACTGTCGTTTGTTTGGGTGGTACGACCATCCTTTCATTGGCTTGTTCAAATTCAGATAACAGTACTTCCGCCCGGGCAATCAAGGCATCCGGTAAATCGGCTAAGCGCGCGACATGGATACCGTACGATTGATCGGCTTTCCCGTCCCGGACTTCGTGTAAGAATACGACCCGTCCATCCTGTTCGACAGCCCGGACATGGACATTCGCGAGACGCGGCATCGAGTCCTCAAGGACCGTCAGTTCATGATAATGGGTCGAGAACAAGGTTTTTGCGCCGACGTGCTCTGCAATATGTTCGACGATGGCCTGTGCGAGCGCCATTCCATCGTACGTCGACGTTCCTCGGCCAATCTCGTCCAGGAGAATCAACGATTTATCGGTTGCCCGTGTCAACGCTTCTTGCGTTTCGACCATCTCGACCATGAAGGTCGATTGACCGCTGACTAAATCGTCCGCTGCCCCGATTCGCGTGAAGATTTGATCGAAAATCGGTAACTCGGCCCGGCTTGCCGGGACGAATGATCCGATTTGATGCAGTAAGGCAATCAAGGCAAACTGGCGCATATACGTTGATTTACCGGACATGTTCGGTCCTGTGATTAACAGCATTTCCCGGTCTTCATTCAGATTGATGCCGTTCGCAACATACTCCCCGCGTGGCAATACCGTCTCGATGACGGGATGTCGCCCGTTTTCGATCGTTACGTTCCGACCGGTCAACGTGATTGGTCGGACGTAATCATACCGTTCGGCGGTTTCCGCCAAAGCGACGAGAACATCGAGTTCGGCAATCCGCCGGCTGACCCGTTGCAGACTTTCGATGTGTGTCTTCACCTGATCACGGACCTGACAGAACAGTTCGTATTCCAACGTGATACTTTTTTCCTCAGCTCCGAGAATCAGTGCTTCCTTCTCTTTCAGTTCCGGCGTCACATACCGTTCCGCATTCGCAAGTGTCTGTTTCCGTTCATAACGCCCTTCCGGCAACAGTTTGGCATTGGCCCGTGATACTTCGATGTAATAACCGAAGACGCGGTTGTATCCGATTTTCAACGTCTTAATCCCCGTCGCTTGCCGTTCGCTTGCTTCAAGCGTCGCCAGCCACGTCTTCCCGTCTTTTGACGCCACCAGTAATTCGTCTAGCGCCGGATCAAATCCTGTCCGGATCATTCCGCCATCTTTCGTTGAAATCGGTGGAGCCTCGACAAAAGCACGGTCGAGCAGATCGGTTAATTCATCGTGCGGATCAAGTCCAAGTGCAAGCTGTCCGAGCCGGTCACTGAGTAATTCTTCAAGTGCCGCTTGAATCCGCGGAATCAGACGCAGCGTTGACTTCAACTGGACAAGATCGCGGGCGGAAGCGGTCCCGTACCCGACTTTTGCGACCAATCGTTCCAAGTCATAAACTTCCCGCAATGTATCCTTCAACTGTTGTCGCTCGAAATAATGTGCCAGCAGTTCTTCGACGGCGTCCAGCCGCTCGGCAATCGTGTGTTGTGACAGCAACGGTTTTTCGAGCCAACGCTTCAGCATCCGGCCGCCCATTGCCGTACCCGTGACGTCAAGCAGTCCCAGTAACGATCCCTTTTTATCGCCGGTCCGGGCAGACCGGACCAGCTCCAGATTTTTGACCGTATTCGGTTCGAGCTGCATGAAGTCGGCCGCTTCGTAAACGATGGCCGGTTGCAAGTGGGCAAGCGACCGTTTTTGCGTATCATGCATGTAGGCATAGAGCACAGCAAAGGCATCTGCTTGTGCCGTATCAATCGCTCGGTCACCGTGGGGATGGTTTTCCCGGCGTGCACTCTGCGTCAATGGAATCTGTAAATGGCTGAGTGCTGCCTCATGTTCACTTGTCGTCACGATGATTTCTCGCGGCAGGATGATGCTCAGCTCCTTTGCGACCGCATCAAGCGTCGCAACGCTCGTCAAGGCACTTTCGCCGGTCGAGACGTCTCCGCGGGCAACACCGAACCGTCCGTCCTGCTCGACGACGGCGACCAGGTAGCGGTTTTCTTTTTCCGTCAACGATGACATCAAGGTTCCCGGTGTGATGACTTGGACGACTTCGCGTTTGACGAGCCCTTTCGTCAACTTCGGATCTTCGACCTGGTCACACAACGCCACCTTGTATCCCCGTTCAATCAATTGTTCGATGTAACCGTTCGCTGCGTGATGCGGGACACCGCACATCGGAATCGGATGTTCGGCATTTTTGCCGTTTTTCGCTGTCAGCGTCAATTCGAGTTCATGTGCGACTTGTTTCGCATCTTCGAAAAATAATTCGTAAAAATCACCTAACCGATAAAACAAGAAGGCATCCGGATAGTCGGCCTTAATCGAAAAATATTGTTTCATCATCGGCGTGTTATGGACTGCTTCCATGCTGTTCACCTCATTCGCGTAAAAAGCCGACGGGAATCCGTCGGCTTTTCCAATTCAATTCATTGATTAATAGCCGCAACCGCCGCTTTTATTTTCTGCGTCCATGCCGCTGCCTGTTTTCCCCGCCAAGACATCGCCGTCAGTCGCTTCGATGATTTGATCCGTGATGCCGTTTGAAATCGTCACCGTCACGTATTGAAGAAGTCCGTTTACTTCTTCCTGTGATTCCTGGAATTGTTGCACGACGGGCATTTCGTCGAGTTCAGCGAATAATTTATCCAGTTTTGCTTCGACACGTGCCAAGGCTTCCGTTTTACCGTAATGCTGGCAGTTAACGGCTTCTTTTTGCAGGAACTTGATTTGTTTCATCATCTTTTGAACTTTTTCGTTCCCGTTGATGTTTGCTTCAGCAGCTTTGAATCGTTCTACTTCTGATGTGTCAGAAATCATTTTCGCGATCTCATTGGCCTTTTCGATGATTTGTTCATCTGTGTACATAAACATTCGTCCCCTCTATCGGAAGCGGTGATCCCGCTACGCTTATCATATCTACAAACGATGACTCGTTCTTAACGCATTTATTATACCGTTCTCTTAGAGGGGTGACAAGAATAGTTCCTTATTCAATCGAGCGCCACAGCAGATAGGCGGCGTGACTACGGTATGGGGCAAATTCTTCCGCCAGTGAAACTGCCTCTTCAACACTCGGCCGGGTCCCGTGCAAGTGCTCAAACGCCCGTAAAATGCCGATGTCCGACGCCGGAAACAGGTCCTCCCGTCCGTATCCGAACATCAAAACGTTTTGTACCGTCCAGGGACCGACTCCTTTTAAGGCAATCAATGTCTCCGCGATCGTTGCGTCGGATGCTTCCGTTAACCGGTCAAAATCAATCCCGGCCCGCGCTGCTCCCAGGAGGTACTCGACTTTTCGTCCGGACAGTTGCAGTACCCGAAGCTGTTCCGGTTCAAGTTTCCGTAACCGGTCTGCCGTCGGCGGGAAAATCACCCCGTCCTGTTCCGTTCCGAATGTCCGGCAAAACCGTTCCATCAGGACTTGCGCAAAGGCCAGATTGATTTGTTGATGGATGATTGACCGGATGAGTGCAGTGAACGGACTAATATCCAGCACAAGCCGCTCCGCTCCAAACATGGCCACGACTTCTGAAAGCGAGGTGTTTGATAAGTGCTGGCTTGGATTCGTCGTATCCAGACGAAACCGGCGGCGCAATTGCTGCACCATCGGTTTCTGTGGACCGTTTCCGGACAAGAGCAGTGTCCGCGGACCGGATGCTTCCATCTGACCGATGAAGTTTCCCTCCGGCAACAAGAGCGGAACAAACAACCGACCGTCCTGTTCGACCTGTAACCGGTCACCCCGAAGGCGTTTCCGGATACCGGCAAAGTCATAGTCGTCTTCTAACAGTAACTGTTCCTGCCACATACAATCGCTCCCTCAACCAATGAATAGTTTGATCCCACCAAGAATCAGACCAATGAAAAATCCGCAAATCGCGCCGTTAACGCGAATCCATTGCAAATCGTTCCCCACCTTGTCTTCAATCATATGAATCAACGTTTCCGTATCAAAACGGTTTAAGTTTTCCCGGACCAGGCCGCCGATTTTTTGGTGGTTTTGATCCACGAACCGTACGAGCTGATCTTTCATCCAGCGGTCACTTTCTTCTTTGAACGTCGGATGCTGATCCCACTCGTTCAGCGCTTGGTTCATCAACGGTAAAGCACGATTTTCCCAGAAAGAATCAGATGCCAAGTACGTTTTCAGCTCCTCGATTCCTGCCGTGTAGGCCCGGTTCAAGACCGGTTTCAAATCAAAACGATCAACTTCTGCCGCTTTCCATTGATCAATTTTTGCAAGCCGCTCTTCATCTTGCGTCAATTGCGCCAAATTCCGGCGTACATGATCAAGAATCGCCAGACGGTTCGGGTGATGCACCTGCTTCATATCTTCAATCACACTCAGCAGGACGGATTGAATGACAAGGCTCAACCGTTCTTCCGAGTAGACTTTTTGTACCGTCTTCGCCGTAACGCGTAAAAAGGTGTTTTTTTCCTGATCAATCATGGCGTGATACGCCAAACGGCCAATTTGATCACGGATCACGGGATCTTCGAGCAACCGTTGCCCGTACCCGAGCAATTGGTCGATGGCGAGTTCATCAAGACGCCGTTCCTCGTTTAATCCCATCAGCCGTTCTGCCAATCGTTTGGATGGATACGCTTTGACCGTGTCGGAAATCCGTTCATCGACGACCTTCAGGATCGCTTCTTTCGGCAGTTTGTGTAGAATACCGGCCAACAGTTCCGTGACCGTCGAACGAAACGCCGGTAACAGGACAATTGAGCGCAACAATTTGATGAAACGGTCGGCGAGCGTCATATGCCGTAACTTTTCAACGATACTCTCTTTATTGAGCAAGTCTTTTTCGAGCATCTGGACGATCGACTCGATGACCCGCTCCCGGTTTTTCGGCAATAGGTTCGTATGGGGAATTTTCAATCCGAGCGGGTGCCGGAATAATGCCGTGATGGCAAACCAGTCTGCAATTCCGCCGACAAGCCCTGCTTCAAAACCGCTCTGCAACCAAAATACCCAATCGTTTTCTTTAAACGGCAATGAGGCGATAAAGCCGACTGCCATGAAAATCAAGGACACGGTCGCTAGACGCCGGGTCGATGATTTTGGTTTTAATTGTTGTTGCAAGATGGTTCCTCCTTCTCGCTGCATGTTTTGTCATACTTCGTATACGTTCAAAAACGCATCCAAGTTTCGACATGAAAGAGTCCCAGCCTCAACCGGACTGGGACTCATTATGTAGTTAAAACGTAAATTCACCGAAATTTTCGCCGTCCCATGTTGCTGTCGCTGTCGACACAAAGTAGACGAGTCCGTTTCCAAATGTATTTTCCATCAATGAAACGATTTGATGACCGGCTGTCTGTTCGACGAACGCCAATCGGACTTCTTCTTTTCCTTGATAAATTCGTTCATATACGCTTAATCCCCGGGCATTGATGAAGGTGCGGGCGTTTGTAAAAATCAACGGACCGACTTCCGGGCGACGTTCTTGAATGAAATCTTGACACTTGTCTTCAAACTGCTTCAATCTCGTTCACTCCTTCTCTCTCTTTTTTCGCTCATGAATAACTACTTCCCGTCTCGCCTCAATCATAATCCTGTTCTCAAAAAAAAGCGACCATCCGGCCGCTTCTTTCATTATTTCCCAAACTCTTTTCTAAATCTTCACACCGAACTCCCGGGCCACATGAATGGCGGAAGTCGTCGCTCCGATTGTTCCGGCACCCGGAAATACAGTATCGCCGATGATATAAAGTCCCGGGACACCCGTCCGAAACGAGGCAGCGCGAAACAAACTTGTCGACGGCAATTGCGGATATCCGCCGACACCGCCATCCGGACGTGATGTATAGCGGACCCAGGCACCCGGTCCACCGGGATGGCGTTCAATGACTTGATCTTGAAAACCGGGGAATTCTTGTTCTAAAATCGTTTCGAACTTTTCCTGCATGGCTTCGACTTGCCGGTCATATTGCGCGCGGTCGTCGCGTGCGAACTGACCGATCGGAATATGGCAGGACATCGTCAACGTCCGACACCCGATTGGTGCCCGCTCGATGTCTCCCGTCCGGGATAAGGAGATGAACGCATGACCCGACGGTAGAAGCGGATCGTGAATTTGCCGAAAGGCGTGATCCTCTTGAATGATTGTCTCAGGAATCGCTGCGTAATACGTAAATGTTGCCCACTGCGTTAAGTCAGCTTGTCGTTTGTACGTCCGGCCCAATGCAAGTCGCAATGACGGTTCGACCAGTTTCTGCATCGCTTCGATCGGCACGGCACCGATGACGGCATCGGCCAGTAAAAGTCGTCCCCGCCGGTCTTCGATTAAAAAGCCATCCGCCGTTTGACGGACAGAGGTGATTTTACGACCGAGCAATACTGTTGCTCCGTCCGCTTCAGCAGCAGCTTTCAGACGTTCTGCGACTTGATACAGTCCACCCGGAACGTAATACGCGCCGTCATGATAAATCGACAATGCAACGGCTCCAAGCAACGCCGAGGCTTCATTTCCCGTCTGCATGCTGTCGAGTAAGATCCCGTCGATCAGTTGCGCAAAAACCGTCCCGTCCAACTGATGTTTCCGGAGAATGTCACCAACCGTCCGCGCCAGATAGGGGAGTAGCGGCAGACTTGCTTTTGTTTCCCGGACAATCATCCGCGCATCACGCAACGTTTTGAGCGGTAACGCCGGTAAGGCCTGCATTAACGGTCGGACGTGTTGCTGGATCCGGTCCAGTTCATCAAAAAAGTGTTGAATCGCATCTGCCTGCTCAGGAAACTGGTCCTTTAAATGCGCAATGAAACGGTCCCGTTCCCGATAATAGAAGATATCATGCCCGTCCAACTTGATTGTCATGACGGTTTCGAGCAATTCGACAGGCTGGTCGATTTGCAGGTGCTGCAGCACCCGGTCATGAATACCGTCGGACTCAAAACCCATTCCGAGTGTCGCACCGACCGGATAGGTAAAGTCTTTGCGGGTAAACTTACCCGCTGACCCGCCCCATTCACGGCTTCCTTCGCACAAAGTCACATCATGCCCGTTTCGAGCGAGTAACGCCGCAGCGGTGACGCCCGCTATTCCGCCTCCGATGATGACAATCCGTTTCATGACGGTTCCTCCTCTGTCTCTGTGACCAAATTTTCTTTAAACAAAAAATTGCGGACTTCTTTGAAAACCGGTTCCCGGCGATGGATCGTAAAATGATCATACTTATAGGATTTCGTTTGAATGTTATCCGTATACGCATCAAGCGCAAACGAGCTTTTGAGCGGAATCAAATTGAAGTCTCCGCCTTTCGCTCCAAAAGAATAGACCAGCACATCCCGGGGCCATGTCTCCAAACGATCCTTCAGATTTTTCATCGCTGCCGAGTTTTCAGCCAAATCCTGAATCGCCGGACTGTTTGTATTCGTACCGAACGGAGCAAGCGTCAGCCCGAGCGTCGCATAATCCGAGCCGCTGATCGGTGCATCGAGCGTCACGAGTTTTCGGATATGGTATGGGATATCTTCTTTCAGTGTATAAGCGACGACATCGACTCCGCCCATACTGTGACCGACGAGTTGGATGTCCGTAAACGTCGCCTGTTGCTTTTGGTCATATTGTTCAATTGCTGTACTGAGCCATTTTTGTTGATTAACAAGACTTGCTTCATCGTCTTCAAAGACAATCCGGACAAGCGGATAACCGGTCGTAGACGGTTTGACGTCACAAACTACTTTCCCGTTTCGTGACACATCACATCGTCCGCCATCATCTGCCAGCTTCTTTTTCGTGAAGTTCTCCATCATCGGCAGGAAGGTCCGCTCTGTCCCGAACAGACCGTGAACCATGAATGTCGGCGTGATTTCGCCGACCTGTTGCGCGACAATCTGTTTTGTCGGCGGTGGTGCACTCGACGTCTCATCGGCAAAGAACCACCAGGCACTGCCACCGACAAGCAGACAGACGAGTACCGAGATACCTATGGTCTGCAGTTGTTTGCGGCGTAATTTCCGGACGTGATGAACAATCCAAAAGATAAGCAGACAAACCCCGATCAACAAAAAGATTCCCGTGACGATCCAGCCGGTCGGATTCGGAACATAGGCGATCAGCTGTAACTCGTTAGCCTTTGTCCCGTACAGTTTCCACGAGACATTATTATGATTCGCCCAGTCGATTTTTTCCCCATTTTGCAGACCAATCACTTTCGGTCCATGAAGATTGATTTCAATATCTGCCTGCCGGAGATAACGATCGGCTAATTTTTTAACCTGTCCGGTCGGCTGATAGCCTTTAATGTTCAACCGGTCGATACTTAAATCAATGTTCGTATCCAGTCGATACGTATTAAACCAAAATCCTTTTTCCTGTTTGACTTCATACGTCGTATCCGGCGGGATGAGGATACCGCCGATCCCTGTTTTCCATTCATCTTTAATCGTTGCCAAATCTTCGAATTTGGCAAATTTCTTTTCCATCCGGATGCCTTCGTAATCATCCTGCGTCTTGAACGTCTTTGCCGCGTACCCGTTCTTCTCAGCCTGTTTGACATACGTATTCCAGTCCGGGTTCAGATTAAGTAATCGCGCTACAGGATGCTCTTTTGCCTCGTATGTCGTTTTCAAGGTGACACTTTTGTCGGTATGGACCGTCGCATCGTATTGGATCCGGATACATCCGCCAAGTACCATTGCCATCAACGCGAACGACAGGACAATAAGTTTTTTTCGTTTGCTGATCAAATCGTCACACGCCCTTTCTCTCTGCTATCAGCTCGTTTTTCTTTTCCCTAACTCGGAAGTCCTCATGCTTCAAAATGAGAATGTCCAAAAAAATGTAACAGACTTTAAGCCGTCACGCTCTAGTTGTTTAGACATGAAGAAGTCACTTCAGTCTTTGCCCTTCTACTTTTCCAGAAAAATATCCGACGCTTGTATCTGTTGTGAACAAATACATTCATTCAACTTCTAATCATTTAAATTCTGTTGTTTTTATGATTATATCAGCTGATTTGACCGTTATCAGCAAGTGATTGCTGCTTTATTAACATATGAATTTTGTAAAATACTTCGAGATTTTTATTTCCGTATAGTTTATAGAAATAAAAAATCGGAAAGTTCAGCAAACAAAAATTGTCATTGCATCTCCAATTTTTGTTTGTTATCATTCAACTTGAAGATGACAATGATAATCATTATCAGCTAATTCGTGAAAGAAAAACACATACATATTCACAAAAGAATTGATTTGATGCATTGTCTAAAACCAAAAGGAGATGAATTAAAATGGGGACACTCAAAACATCGATGGTGATGAGCTCACTCGCCGTCTTACTTGCCGCTTGCGGCACAGCGAACGAAACGACTACAGACAGTAAACAATCTGCTGCAAAAACGGTCGAAATCACGGATGCACACGGTACGGTCAAGGTACCCGTACAACCAAAGAAAGTCGTTGCACTCGATAACCGGACATTCGAGACACTCGCTGCCTGGGACGTCGAGCTCGCTGCCGCTCCGGTCGGACTGTTGCCGGCTGAATCACCGTACGCCAAAGACAAGGAAATCGTCGACGTCGGCATGCACTTCGAACCAAACCTCGAAGCCATCGCCGGTGTCAATCCGGATGTCGTCATCGTCGGTCAACGTTTTGCGGATTACTACGACGAGATCAAAAAGTTAGTCCCGGAAGCTGCCGTCATCGATTTGGACATCGAATTGCCTGAAACATCCGGAACACCGGGTGAACTGTTAGTCAAAGGTCTTGAAGATACGACACACACTCTCGGTCAAATCTTTGCCAAGAAAAAAGAAGCCGACCAACTCGTCTCGACCTTCGAACAGTCGATTCAGGATGTGAAAAAATCCTATAACGGAAAAGACAGCGTCATGTCGGTCATCGTCTCGGGTGGAGACATCGGTTTCTCCGCTCCGATGAGCGGTCGTGTCTTTGGACCGATGTATGACATCTTCGGCTGGAAACCGGCACTTGAAGTCAAGCAGAAATCAGGTAACGATCAAGGAGACGAAGTGTCGGTCGAAGCCATCGCGCAAAGCAATCCGGACCGTTTGCTTGTCTTAGACCGTGACGCTCCGCTCGGAAACGCCAAAGATGCTGTTCCGGCGGAAGATGTCATCGATCGTGCTCCGGCGCTTCAAAAGACGACAGCCGTCAAAGAAGACCGGATTGTGTATACACCAAAGGACATGTACTTAAACGAATCAATTCAGACCTATTCAGAATTTTTTCAAAGTGTGTCGAAAGCATTTGTGAAGTAAATGGACCAGATCAAGCCGCAACAAGTGAATGGAAGTGTTGAGCCGATTGCTCGACCTTCCTTTTCTGTCGTTTGGACGCCACCGTTTATCATCGCCCTGCTGATCATCGGTCTCCTTGCCGTTACTTCCCTGTTTACCGGAGTCTATGATCTCGGGAACACGGCAAATGACTTTTCTATGTTTTGGATTACACGTGTCCCGAGGACGATTGCCCTGATGCTGACAGGTGCAGCCATGGCGATGGCGGGACTCGTCATGCAACTGATTACACAGAACCGGCTCGTCGAACCGACGACGACCGGCACGATTGAATGGGCGGGACTTGGACTATTGACCGTCTATCTGCTTGTTCCGGCACCGACATTGATGATGCGGATGACCGGTGCGATCGTGTTCGCTTTCGCCGGCACGATGGTGTTCTTTTGGTTCCTGCGTTCAGTCCAGCTCCGTTCTTCATTGATCGTACCGATCATCGGACTCATGCTCGGCGCTGTCATCTCAGCCATTTCCACCTTCTTAGGTTTATATTTCCGGGCGAGCCAGGCGCTGGAGGGATGGTTTGTCGGATCGTTTTCATCCGTCCAGATCGGGCGCTATGAATACTTATGGATTATTGTCGGGGTCACGATGTGTATTTTCTTTCTCGCCAATCGTTTGACAGTAGTCGGTCTCGGCGAGGATATCGCGACGAGTCTCGGCATTCATTACAACCGTCTGATGATCATTGCAACGGGTCTGATCGCCTTGTCCGTCGGCATCGTCGCGACGGTTATCGGAAACTTACCGTTTCTCGGTCTGATCGTGCCGAATCTCGTCTCGATGATGCGCGGGGATGACTTGCGCAGTAACTTGCCGTGGGTCTGTATCATCGGGATGGGGACGGTTCTCGTCAGTGATTTAATTTCGCGGACGTTGATTCAACCCTTTGAATTGCCGGTCTCACTGATTCTCGGAACGGTTGGTGCAGCCGTCTTCATTCTCATCCTGTTGCGGCAACGAAAAAGAGGAGGTATTCGATGAGTACAATCATGCACAGAAAACCGAAACCTTCCCCAGCTGAACGAACGACCGCTCATAAGAGCAGCCGGAATGCTTCGGCCTTCCCTTCTAAGCGACTTGCGCGCCGCTACTGGATTTTATTGTCCCTGTTTTTGTCCGGTGGACTGCTCTGTTCGCTTGGTCTCCTGCTCTACAACAATCCGGTTCCCGTTCAATCACCGTCCTTTTGGCCGGTCGTCGAACGCCGGATCACAGCCATCGTGACAATGGCGATTGCCGCACTCTGCCAAAGCCTTGCCACCGTCGCCTTTCATTCGGTCACGAATAACCGGATTATCACACCGTCCCTGCTTGGATTCGATGCGCTGTACTCGACGATTCAAACGTCGATGATCTTTTTCTTTGGTGCAGGGGCTCTGATCGGTTTTTCAGGGACGGGAGCATTTTTGACCCAAGTCGGTCTCATGCTCGTGATGAGTCTGCTCCTCTATGGATGGCTATTATCCGGAAAATATGCCGATTTACAGCTCATGTTGCTGATCGGCATCATCCTCGGCACCGGACTGAATTCTCTCGCAAGCTTCATGAGACGAATGCTCGATCCGTCTGAATTCGATATTCTGCAGGCGCGACTGTTCGGTTCAGTCACAAATGCCGATGCTGCCTATTTTCCAATCGTTATTCCGGTCGTTCTGATCGTCAGTATCTTGTTGTTTCTGTCGGCGAACCGTCTGAATGTCATCGCCCTTGGAAAAGACGTCGCGACCTCGTTCGGCGTCAATCACCGCCGAAGTGTCATCTATGTCCTCATCCTCATTTCCTTACTCATGTCGATGTCGACGGCACTGATTGGACCACTGACGTTTTTCGGTTTTCTCGTTGCTACACTCAGTTATCAGGTCGCTTCTACATACGACCATAAATACGTCTTACCGATGGCATTTTCGATCGGCTTTCTCGTTCTGACGAGTGCCTATTTCTTCATGTATCATATATTCAATGCACCGAGCGTCGTCTCCGTCATCATTGAACTCTTTGGCGGTCTGATTTTCTTAACGGTGTTATTACGAAAGAGGTCCCTATGATTAAATTAACGCAAGTCAAAAAAACGTATTCGGATCATGTCCAAATCGGTCCGCTTGAACTTGAAATCCCGCAAGCCGGGCTGACCGCACTGATCGGACCGAACGGCGCCGGTAAATCGACGACACTGATGATGATCGGTCGTCTGCTGCATCTCGACGAAGGACAGATCCAGGTCGCAGGACTCGATGTCTCAAGTACGAAGTCCAAGGATCTGGCAAAAATCCTGACGATTCTTCGTCAGGAAAATCATTTTGTAACCCGGTTGACGGTTCGCCAACTGGTCGGGTTCGGCCGTTTCCCCTACTCCCAGGGGCGCATGACGCCGGACGACGAAGCCATCACATCAAAATACATCGACTTTCTTGACCTGACACCACTCGAGAACCGTTATCTCGACGAACTGTCAGGCGGACAACGTCAACGGGCTTATGTCGCAATGGTCTTATGTCAGGAGACGGATTACGTGTTGCTGGATGAACCGCTCAACAATCTCGATATCGCCCGGTCCGTCCAAATGATGGGGTATCTTCGTCATGTCGCGGATGAGCTCGGACGAACAATCATTACCGTCTTACACGACATCAATTTTGCAGCGAAATATGCCGACCATATTTGTGCCATGAAACATGGACAGATTGCTGCGTTCGGGACGGTACAGGAAATCATGGTCGCGGACACGCTATCCGATATTTTTGAGACCGATCTCGAAATCATGGATGGACCATACGGACCGATTGCCGTTTACTGAGATAATCCAGCAGGAAACATATCAAAAAGAAGGACGGCGCATCGAGTGATGGCCGTCCTTCTTTTTAGTTTCAGACTTTCTTATTTGATCAATTCTAACTCTTGTCCGACTTGCTTAAATGCTTCGAGTGCCTGCTCTAAATCTTCGCGTGTGTGTTCCGCTGTGACGATCGTCCGGACACGCGCTTTGCCTTTCGCGACCGTCGGGAAAGCAATCCCTTGTGCAAAGACACCGTGTTGACGCAGACGGTCTGACAGCTGATGACATAATGCTTCATCACCGACGATGACCGGTGTGATCGGCGTCGTTGACGTGCCGATATTAAAGCCGAGTTCACGCAAACCATGTTTGAAGAATTCCGTGTTTTCCCAGAGACGGTCAAACAGTTCCGTTTCTTCTTCCATGACGCGGAGCGCTTCCCGGTTCGCTTCGACGACTGCCGGTGGATGCGACGTCGAGAACAGGAACGGACGGCCTTTATGGATCAGATAGTCTTTGACGTGTTGTTCACACGCAACATATCCCCCGAGAACACCAATCGCTTTTGAGAGTGTCCCGACCTGTAAGGCGACTCGTCCGTCGAGACCGAAGTGATTAACGGTTCCACGGCCACTTTTTCCGAGAACACCGGATGCATGGGCATCATCGACCATGACGAGGGCATCGTATTTTTCAGCCAGTTCGACGATTTCCGGGAGTGGCGCAATGTTACCGTCCATCGAGAAGACGCCGTCCGTTACGACGAGACGTGTCCGCGCATCTTGTGTTTCCTGCAGCGCCGCTTCCAGGTCCGCAAGATCAACATGATTATAAATACGGCGTTTCGCTTTTGTCAGACGAATTCCGTCGATGATTGACGCATGGTTCAAGGCATCAGAAATGACGACGTCTTCCGGTCCGAGCAAGGCTGACAACACACCGAGGTTTGTTGCGAATCCGGATTGGAAGACAAGTGCCGCTTCCGTATGTTTAAAGGTCGCCAGTTCCCGTTCGAACGCCTGGTGCATTTCGAGTGTTCCGGCAATCGTCCGGACCGATCCTGTTCCGGCACCGAATTCAAGTGCTGCGTCCGCTGCCCGCTTCGCGAGACGCGGGTGCGCTGCGAGTCCGAGATAGTTGTTCGACGACAGTTGAATCAATTCTTTCCCGTCGACCGTCACCCGGTTGTGCTGGGCACTCTCAAGTGCGACGAGTTCGCGGAACGTTCCCGCTTGTTTCATCTCTTCTACTTCTGTCCGTAAATGCTCAAAACCCATTAATTTGTCCCCCTTGGTTGTAGTACGACCTTTCCACATTTCCCTTGTCGCATCAATTCGAATCCTTCTTCAAACCGTTCGAGTGGTAACGTATGCGTAATCAACGGTTTCACATCGACTTTTCCGCTCGACAGGAAAGCGGACACCTGACTCCATGTCTCATACATCTTCCGCCCGGTAATCCCCTGAACGCGGACTCCTTTGAAGACGACATGGTTCGTCAAATCGATTTCAACCGGTTTGACCGGCAGACTCAAGATGTTAACGTCTCCTCCTGCTGTCACCATCTCGAATGCTTGACCGATCGCGACCGGATGACCGCTCATTTCGCAGACGACATCAATGCCGTCTCCGTCCGTCATCAAACGGACCCGTTCTAGGACATCTTCATGACGCGAATCGATGACGACATCTGCACCCATCGTCTTCGCAAGTTCCAAGCGGTACGGATTGACATCGATTGCGATGACTTCCGCAGCGCCTGCCGCTTTCGCGACGGATACGGCCATCAGACCGATTGGACCACAGCCGACGACTGCCACCGTTTTCGCACTGACATCACTTGCAAGAACCGTATGGACGGCATTGCCCATCGGCTCTTGAATCGATGCGATGCTGGCCGGCATGTCGTCCGGATTGACCCAGAGATTTTCTTCAGGCATGACGACGTACTCCGCGAAACAGCCTTGCGTATCGACCCCGATGATTTTTGTGTTTTTACAAATATGATATTGACCACGTAAACATTGTTTACATTGATGACAGACGATATGTGTTTCCGCCGAGACGTGGTCCCCGAGCTTCAGACGTTTTGTCCCTTCCCCGAGTTCCACGACTTCGCCTGAAAACTCATGTCCGAAGACGTACGGTGGATTGACACGGGACGCTGCCCAGGCATCCCATTCGTAAATATGGACATCCGTCCCGCAAATTGAAGTCGCCTCGACGCGGATCAAGACTTCACCGCGTTTTGGTGACGGAACCGCCACTTCTTTTAAAACGGCGCCAAATCCCCGTTCTTCTTTGACGAGTGCCCGCATCGTTTTTACTTTCGTCGTGTCTTCTACAGCTGTCACTAGTTTTGTCATCATTCCCCGACTCCTTCGTGGTCCTTGCCTCTTTCTCTAATCGGTCCAGACCAAGTATTGAGCATCCCCAACTAACCAAACAATCATTCACTTCTAGTTTACATGAATTCAGCCGCAAGTTTACCAAATGTTTCTTCATTCATGTCGAGATTTGCAAAAGTCAGCCCCTGATCGGCATACTCGTCGATTTGGGACTGATAATCCGGACGCGAATCGTCCTGATAAATCAAGCCCATGACGAGACCGTTATGTTCGTGGACGATCCGTTTCGCGAGATCAAGATTCGTCGCATCATAGTCATCGAGATCATCCAGTTTCGTCAGATTCTGTTTGAACCAGTCGTACGTGTTGACTTTATTGAACGTCACACACGGACTGAACACGTTGATAAAGGCAAATCCTTTATGTTGCGTCGCCTGTTCAATCAGACTCGTCAATCCTTTCAAGTCATTCGAAAAGCTTTGGGCAACGAATGTTGCGCCTGCCGTCAATGCTAGTTCGACCGGTGAGACACTTTTTTCGATGGATCCTTTCGGTGTCGACTTCGTCTTAAAACCGAGCGCCGACGTCGGGGATGTCTGTCCTTTTGTCAAACCATAGATTTGATTGTCCATGACGATGTACGTCATATCGACATTTCGTTTGAATGCATGAATCGTATGTCCCATCCCGATGGCGAATCCGTCCCCGTCACCGCCGGACGCGATGACCGTCAACTCACGGTTCGCCATCTTGACGCCCTGGGCAATCGGTAACGACCGGCCGTGGACACCATGAAATCCATACGTATTGATATAACCGGAAATCCGTCCCGAACAGCCGATACCGGAAATCAAAGCCAGTTCCTCCGGCTCCAGTCCGACGTTTGCGACCGCCCGTTGAATGGCCGCCTGAATCGAAAAGTCACCGCAGCCGGGACACCAGTTCGGTTTGACATCGTTTCTGAAATCTTTAAAGGTTGCCATGGAAAACCCCTCCTGCAACGACTTGTTCCACCACTTCCGCCGGATAGAACGGATCGCCGTTGAATTTTAAAATATGTTCAATTTTTTCTGCAAAACCGCAGTTCATCTGAATCAGTTTCGCCAGTTGTCCCGTCGCATTGTATTCGACGACGACGACCTGTTTGGCCCGCTCGAGGTGCGGACGGACGAGTTCACTCGGAAACGGATGCATCTGCCGGATATGGAGATGATCGACATGAATGCCCTGTTCTTCAAGACGCGGCATCACTTCTTCAATCGTTCCGCGCGTCGAGTTAAAACCGACAAACAGAATATCCGGTGTGGCATGCTGTTCTGTGACAAGGACGGCATCCTTCATCCGGAACCGGTTTAACTTGCGGAGACGTTTCGTCATTTGATCGACCCGATTCTTCGTCGCTTCCGACGGACGGCCTTCTTCGTTATGTTCGACTCCCGTCACATGATGAATACCGTGTTTCGTACCCGGGACGACACGCGGACTGATTCCGTCTTCCGTCACTTCATAGCGTTTGAAGTACGCTTTTCCTTCAAGTTCCGGCAGTTCATCAAGCATCAATTTCCCGCGGCGGATTTCAACGCGGTTGACATCAAGCGGTTCGACAGACTGTTTCCCGAGCGATAACATCAAATCCGTCAAGAGAATGACCGGACATTGGTATTCTTCCGCGATGTTGAATGCTTCCGCTGCATCATAAAAAGCTTCCTCGACTGTCGACGGCGCCAAGACGACTTTCGGAATCTCACCGTGTGTGCTGTAAATCATCGCCATCAAGTCGGACTGTTCCTGTTTCGTCGGCAGTCCGGTCGAAGGCCCCCCCCGTTGTGTATCAATGATGACAAGCGGCGTTTCCGTCATTCCGGACAAACCGATTGCTTCTGCCATCAGCGACAGACCGGGTCCGGCTGATGCCGTCAAGGCCCGGACGCCGGCGTAGTTGGCACCAATTGCCATCGTAACTGCGGCCAGCTCATCTTCCGTCTGAACGACGGTTCCGCCGAACTGCGGTAATTTTTTAATTAAGTACTCCATGATTTCCGACGACGGAGTAATCGGATAAGCTGCCATCAGACGGGCACCCCCTGCAACTGCACCAAGCGCAATCGCATCATTGCCGATCATAAACATCCGTTGCTGTCCGTCTGCCGGATCGAGGACGAAACGTTCCGCTGTTCCAGCCATCGCTTCAAATGCCGCTGCCCCTTCGCGAATCGCCGATAAGTTTTTCTCGACCATTTCCGGTCCTTTGCGGCCAAAAATCTGTTCCACGACCGCCTGGAAACGTTCCGGTGCAATCCCGAGAATCGCACTCGATGCCCCGATGGCAACCATGTTTTTCATCAACGACGTTCCGAGTCCGGACGCAATTTCCGTAAAAGGAATCGGATACAGGACGGCACGTGTCTGATCCGGGTTGGTCGGATTGAACTTCGCATCGGCAATGATGATTGCCCCTTGACGCAACTCATGGAAATTGACATCGATCGTTTCCTGGTCAAAGGCAACCAGAATATCGAGATCGTCGGCGACGGTCCGGACTTCGTGTGTCGCGACCCGGATTTTGTTGTTCGTATGTCCACCTTTGATGCGTGAAGAAAAATGACGGTATCCGTATAAGTAATAACCAAGGCGGTTCAAGGCAATGGCAAAGATCTCACCCGTCGATTCGATCCCTTCCCCCTGCTGACCGCCTACTTTCCATGACAATTGATTGTACATCGACGTTCGCTCCTTTAATCCCCTGAAATGATTGAAGCTGTCTGCTTCACTATCCTCCCCCATGATACCGATTTCCCGATGCTTGTACAATGCTCCGCTGACGAATCCGTTGATTTTTTCCTGTAATCCGTCATAAAAAAAGGCCATCTACTCCAACGAGTAAATGGTCTGGTTTAACGTAGGACCTATGTCCAATGATGCATCATCGTGGTTCAATGATTAATTTGATTGCCGTCCGTTCCTCGCCATCAATCATGATGTCGGTAAATGCCGGAATACAGATCAAATCCATGCCTGACGGTGCGACAAATCCTCTTGCGATTGCAACCGCTTTGACGGATTGATTGAGTGCACCTGCTCCGATTGCCTGAATTTCGACAGAACCTTTCTCTCGAAGTACACCTGCGAGCGCTCCGGCGACCGCATTCGGATTCGATTTAGCTGATACTTTCAGGACGTCCATGCATGTACCTCCCAATCAAAAATCAAAACTCAATCAAAGAAAATCGATTGATCCGTTAAATGGATGCGTTCAATCTTCGTTGCTTTTTTTGATACATCATCAATATGAATCAAGACTCCATTTAACTGTTCCCGTCCTTCAGCAACTTCAAACCGGGTTGGGAGCTGTGTTTTAAATTTTCGCAAGACATCTTCTTTGCGCATCCCGAGAACACCGTCGAGTGGACCTGTCATGCCGACATCCGTGATGTAAGCCGTTCCACCTTCAAGAATCCGTTCATCCGCCGTCTGGACGTGCGTATGTGTCCCGACAACCGCCTGGACACGACCTGCCAAGTGATAGCCCATCGCAATTTTTTCACTCGTTGCTTCCGCATGAACGTCAACGAAGATTGCATCGACTTCACCCTCGACTTCAGCAATCAGTTCATCGACTGTCCGGAATGGATCGCCGAGCGGCGGTAAGAAGACCGTCCCTTGAACGTTGATGACGGCGATTTTCTTGTTGCCGACTTTTAAGACCATCATGCCACGACCCGGTGTACCTTCCGGATAGTTCGCCGGACGGACGATCCGATCCGCGTCATCGATCCAGTCAAAGATGTCCCGGTTATCAAACGTATGGTTCCCCATCGTCACACCATGGAATCCAAGTTCAAGTAACTGATGATAAATCGATTTCGTGATCCCGCGGCCATGCGCTGCATTTTCTCCATTGACGAGCATGACAGTCGGATTATATTTGGATTTAATGCGTGCTGTAAACTGCTGTAAGATATGACGGCCGGGTGCTCCGACGACATCTCCGATAAATAAGATTTTCATGAAACATTCCTCCAAGTAATTAAAAAAAGTGGCGGTCGCCCGCCACTTTGCTTATTTTGCGTATTCGACCGCTCGTGTTTCCCGAATGACCGTGACTTTGATATGACCCGGATAATCGAGTTCTTCTTCGATTTTTTTCCGGATATCGCTTGCCATCTTATGGGCAAGGACATCGTCGACGACATCAGGACGAACGATAATCCGTACTTCACGACCTGCTTGAATCGCAAAGGACTTCTCTACCCCGTCAAATGATTCTGAGATTTCTTCCAGACGTTCGAGACGTCGGATGTAACTCTCGAGTGTTTCTTGACGTGCACCTGGACGGGCGGCAGATAAGGCATCTGCTGCTGCGACCAGAACGGAAATGACAGATGTCGCTTCCGTATCCCCGTGGTGGGAAGCAATCGCATTGATGACGGTTGGATGTTCTTTGTACTTCGTACCAAGTTCCACTCCGATTTCAACGTGACTTCCTTCCACTTCG
>Ga0308158_10001024_pt1 | contig 33392 bp, 34 predicted proteins | sample PhyBR2_FD_201038 | JGI IMG/M metagenome (GOLD analysis project Ga0308158, IMG submission 201038) | Phyllosphere microbial communities from UC Gill Tract Community Farm, Albany, California, United States - DLSLB.R2 | ecosystem: Host-associated > Plants > Phyllosphere > Unclassified | place: USA... | reverse complement strand
TAACAATCGTGTAGCTGGTAACGGCTGTCCTAAATGCTGGTCTTCTACATTTGTGTCTAAAGCTGAAAACGAACTTTACGATTTTCTGACTGCTCTGGGTCTGTCTGTCGAACAATCCAATCGTTCAGCACTCAAAGGCAAAGAGCTTGACTTGTTCATTGCGGATAAGAATTTTGCTATTGAGTTCAATGGTATTTATTACCACAATGAACATTGGAAATCGAGAGACGCCCATTTAGACAAGTATGAAGCAGCTAAGACTGCGGGCATAACCCTGGTTCAAATCTGGGAAGATGACTGGCGTGACCGTAAGCCAGTCATTCTTCGGGCTCTAGCTCATAAGTTAGGAAAAACTTCAGAGTTAGCCAGACTTTATCCTGAACTGGAAACTGTCTCAGCCCAAATTTATGCTCGTAAGACTCGCGTGGTTGAAGTTACTACAGCAGAAGCAAGAACATTCCTCAGTTCAAACCATGTCCAAGGCTTTGCAGCAGGGTCTTATTACTTGGGTCTGGAAGACTCCAACGGCGTTCTAAGAGCATTGATAGTGTTGCGTAAAGAACGTGACAACACTCTGAACATCATCCGTTATGCGACAGCTGGGAGCGTTACAGGCGGGTTTACAAAGCTCCTCAAGCATGCCGAGCGTGTCTATCAGCCTTCTGCTTTCATTACGTTTGCTGACCACACCATCAGTGAGGGCGGGCTGTATGAGAACAACGGTTTCGTCGCAGATAAAGAACTTCCACCTGACTACATGTACGTAGTGAAAGGGGAACGCAAACACAAATTCGGTTACCGACTCAAAAAGTTCCGTGACGATCCGACTCTTCTATGGGATGAAAATCTGAGTGAACGAGAGCTTGCTCTACTGAACAACATCCCCCGCATCTGGGACGCCGGCAAAACACGATACAGAAAAGAACTCAAATGACAACCCAACCAGATACCCCATTCATCAAAATAAACGGCAACAATGGTCAATCTTTTTACCTTCGCTTCGACCGTATTGTGTCCTTGGAAATCATCCGTGACCAGCTGAGAGTCCTCACCGACTTCAAAGTCACTGACGGTCATCTTTACACTGTGATAATGAAGAAAAATTCTTTCGAAGCACAAGCATTGATGGCTTATTTCGACAAGCTTGTTGTGTTCCCTGAACTGTCACCACCGATAACAGAATAACGCAGTCTGAAAGCATCTAACATTTGATGATACTGTTGTTATAGACGCACTATAGTTACTACCGATAGGAATACACTATGAACATCTACAAGGAAGCAGTGTAAAAAGTTGCTGAACCGCTACTACACAAGCCATGAAGTTGCTGAGCTCCGCCTGGCGGACAACAAAATTTATGGGTTGCCTGCGGCGAGCCAGACGAAACATTCGTCCAACTTAAACAACGCCAAAGGTGCTTACGGTGAAGAAATTATTGGTAGCATCCTGAACCTCATCGCCATCGAAACACCAGGCGCCTACATTTGCCACTCTGTCGGTTTCATTGACAACACTCGCGGTGAAATTGACCATGTACTTGTGTACAAAGACCGAATCATCCTTGTTGAAACAAAAGCGTTCTCCGGTTACACTTCATACAAAGTGAACCGTGAAGGTGTACTGACAGCTTCCTACGGCAAAGGTAAAGGTCGTCGTGTTGACGATTCCAATGTATTCCAAAAGGTTGTTCATTACCAAAACCAGTTCCCTAACCGCAAAGTTCAAGCAATCCTTGCTATTTCAAGGGACGAAGTGAAAACATGGAGCGAGAACGGGCGTTACAAAGTTGCTTCGTTGGATAACATCATGTCTTTGATTCGTAAGGAGATGAGCGAGGCTGAGGATTTGAAGGAACCAGCTTGGGCTGCTGTGAAACAGTTTGCTACTATGTGCTTGAAGCCTCATAAGGATTACAGTTCTGCTTCTGCTATTGCCCCGGTGACTCCTATCAAACCTGAGGTTCAGGAGTATGTGGAGCGTGTTCCTACTGGTCGCATGAGTTTTGCTAACCGTCCGGCAGCTTTGCGTCATTGATTCTTTGTTTCGTATAAGGGAAGCCATACTGAAAATCCGATAGGGTTGGGTATGGCTTCTTTTATTGATCTTTTTGCTGGGCTGGGTGGTTTCAGGCTTGGTTTGGAACACAATGGTTTTTCTTGTGTCTACTCTTCTGATAACAACAAGCATGCTGCTGAAGTGTATGAAGCGAATTTTGGGGAGTCTTCTTTTGGGGATGTGACTGAGATTGTTCCTGCGGAGCTGCAGGATTTTGACATGCTGTGTGGCGGGTTCCCTTGTCAGCCGTTCTCTCGTGCTGGTCGAATGTTGGGCTTTGAAGACACTCGGGGTACTTTATTCTTCGACATCTGTCGTATTTTGCTGGAGAAGAAGCCTAAGGTTGTGTTTCTGGAGAATGTTCGTAACCTTGCCACTCATGATGGTGGTAACACTCTGAAGACTATCGTGGCTGCTTTGGAGGATTTGGGTTATGCTGTTTCTTCTCAGGTGTTGAATGCTGCTGATTTTGGCGTTCCTCAGAACCGGGAACGTATTTTGATTGTTGGCGTTTTGGATGGTCCGGCGTTTGATTTCGCTCAGGTACCTGTGCAGCCTCGGAAGATTATCAAGGACATCCTTGAGGTTGCACCTGATGACCATTTTGATTGGTTGGATGAGTCTGAGTACACGTTATTGGATGAGTCTTTGGTGGGGACACAGAAACGTTCTGGTTTGCGTTTTGTGGGGTACAGGAATAAGAACTTTAGGGTTACTGGTGTGATTGAAGGCAACATTCATCATTCTCGTACTCATAAGCAGCCTAACCGCATCTATTCAGATTTGGGCACTCATCCTACTTTGTCTGCTGGTGAGAAATCTGGTCGGTATTTCATTCATACGCAGCGTCAGGATGGTTCTTATGGGGTTCGTAAGCTGACTTTGGTTGAGGGTTTGAAGTTGTTCGGTTACCCTGATGATTATCAGCTGGTGGGTCCTGTGGGTGAGCGTTGGGCTCGTATTGGTAATAGCATTTGTGTTCCTATGGTGGAGGCTGTTGCTTCCGAAATTCGTCGTCAAGCCCAAATTTTGTAACCATTAGGAGGGTAATTTAGAAGACGTGTCATCTTTTTTGCTATTTTGTCCTCCTTAATGCGGACAAAATAGCAAATTGGGACGATAATAGTGTGTAGTTATAACACTAACTAAATTTCCCCCAACCTGAGAAGCCTCCACAGCCCCCGACAATGTGGAGGCTTCTTGCTTGTGCAGATAACCATAGTAGAGACCTGTAGGAGTCTTTTGCCTCTCAAAATAATTTCACCGATAATTATAATACAAGACCTAAAGGTCAAATCCCCTAACGAAAGAATACTCTATGCTTGCCCTCAGTAAGGCCTTGCAGTCCTCTAAAGCTGCTATTGACTTAGCCTCCATCATGGTTGGTGTCATCATCATTGGTTTGATTGGTGGCGTCATCGCCGCAACAGTTTTTGCTGTTATCCCATGGTCTCAGGATAAAGCTGCTAAACAGCAGTTAGAATCTGTCCACACAGCAGAGAATGCTTTCTTTGGTCTGTCTTCTGACCCTTCGACTGATTTGACTAATGGGAAGAAAAACAGCTTCGCCACTTCTGTAGAACTTGCATCAGCTGGTCTTTTAGCTGAAAACAGTGCAGTGTATTGTGTTGCTTCTGCTGATGCTAACAACTACACTGCATATGCGAAATCTGCTTCAGGTAAAATTTTCAAAGCTACTAACGCGAATAAAACACCTGTTGTTGATACTACAGGTACTGATTGCTTCTCTGTCCCTCCAACAACTACCCCTCCTACAACAAATCCTCCAACTGGACCAGTATATTCTTCTGTCAGCTCTTATGACTTTGAGACAACCCGACCAGCTTTGGCTATATATTCAAACAGTGTTGTCTCATATTCAACCGCAATGCCTCGTGGCGGTACCACTTCAGTTAAAGCAGATTTCAACAATATTAACAATGTCAGCTGGGGAGCAAAGATAAACTTCCCAGAAATGGCACCAGGTAGCACCTATCGTGTTACTGCATGGATGCATACGGGCAATGCAAATGTAGCAAAATTTGGTATTGTTTCCAATGAAGCTAATGCTGTTCCTACCTACACTACTCCACAGACAGGCCAATGGACAAAAGTGACTGCGGAATTCACTGCGGCTTCAGGGAGTATTGGGTTCCTTGCAACAAGAGCCTCAGGAAACACTAATGGTGTTTCAATCTACATCGATGATGTAACAATTGAAAAAGTGAACTAAGCAACTGAGTAACTGAGAAGTAGAGTCAACCTTAATAGACGAGGGTTGGCTCTATTTTTCTGTCAAAAAGATAGTCAAAGGTTGGATAGTCCTGTCATTGCGACCATCAGGGTTAGGTTCGAATCCAACAGAGCGAGTCACTCTCTCTACCTGGAATTTCATCCCGCGAGGCAAAAGGATTTCACGTTCAGAATCTTGAGTGAAAGAATGTTTCGATTTATCCAAGACAGTGACATCCACAGGAACACCTTGTTTGGTTTGAATGACAAACACCACATCAGTGTGTTCATCTTCATCCTGATGAATTCTCTGAGGAACCAAATGAGCATCAGTTGTGGTTGAAAGGTAGGAAGAGAATTCAACAGTTTCGCCTTCCACCCAGCCTTGGGCTTTAGCTAAATCTTCAGAGGAAGTGAAAGCTTTTGTTGTGCTTTGACCGACAGTGCGGTAAACGGTTCGAGGTTCTGTTGGTTTTGCTTCTTCAAAAAGTGCGTCCAGATGGTGAATGGTCTCACTAATCATTTTATACTGGGCGGCTTTGTACTGAGGCTTAACTTCAGCTTCCCATTTTTTCTCATCCCGAAGGAACTCGTTCACTGATTTGTAAGTAAGACCCGTGTAATCGCGGACAGCTGTTTTCTGTCCATCAGACCAATTCTGTGAAACCTGTAAGTATTCTTCGTTGTATTTCTGTAAGGCTTCCACAGAGGTAGCACTGTAATCACGGTAACCGGAAATTGTTTCAGTCAAAGGTTCAGCCGTGTAGTTTTCTTGCAAAGTCTTGTACATGTGCTTGGTGTACATGATCTGAGCTTCCATGCTGGTGCCTTTGAGTCGGCGTTGCATCGCTGCTTCAAAAATTTCACCTGGAGTTTTAGCCGCCTGCTGCTGTTTATGTTTACGGCAAGTTGCAGGGTTCTTTGCATAGCACATTGTGCCATCTGATTGTTTAATACCTTTGCTCATAATTTCATTCCTATCACCATCCGAGGGTGATATTGAGAAGAATGCTAAACTGTCCGATACTCTTGAGTATAACCCCAACGAAAAAGTTAAAATGGACACAATTCACAAAATAGTAGCGTCTTCCAAAGCCGCCATTGATTTAGCCTCGATCATGGTCGGTGTCATCGTCATCGGCCTCATCGGTGGCGTCATCGCAGCAACAGTTTTTGCTGTCATTCCCTGGGCGCAAGACTCAGCAGCTAAACAGCAGCTTGAGTCAATTGTCAACGCCCAAAATGCATACAAAGGTTTGAGCTCAGATGCTTCATACCAGCTGAAAGGCGCAGCGAAAGTCAACACTTATGCAAGTTCAGCAGCTCTGTCTGAGAACTCGCTGCTGCAGACAGGAGCAACTTACTGTACCGAGCCAACTGGCAACGCTGCAGGGTATGTAGGTTACTCCAAATCAGCTACAGGTCGAGTGTTCACTGTGTCTCATTCGAACACGAAGCCTTCTCTGACCAGCTCTTTCGGATGTCTTGACGCTGTTTCAACTCCTGCACCAACACCTGAAACCCCAGCATCAGATGTGGCTAAGACTTCATCATTCACTATCAACTGCCCTGCAGGTGTGACTACCGCTCAGTTGCCTATCAAAAACGCTACAGGTATTGCTACTTGGAGTGATGGCAAAGAAGAGACATACTCTAACTCTGAAGGTTCACCACGAGCTGTTGTTTCAGGTGAGAACTACACGGTTAAATTTGTGGGTACATTCAATTCTCTGACTGCTAACGTCATGTCAACTGACCTGCGTTCCTGTATTCGCAGCATGGATGCATGGGGCACCGAATCAGGTACAGTTTCTGCAGCATACGGATTCTGGGGAGCCACTAACCTCACCTCTGTTCCATCTACTTTGCCGGCATCAGTGAAAGATGTTTCTTACATGTTCGGTAACACCAACGTGTTCAATCAGAACTTGAACAACTGGGACATGAGTAACGTCACCACCACAAGAAGCATGTTCCAGAAAGCTGTGGGCTTCAACGCTGATATCAGTCAATGGAAACTCACCAGCGTGAAAGACGCTGGGAACATGTTCTACATGGCTAAGACTTTCAACCAGAATTTGAACACTTGGGATACTTCTTCTTTCACTCGTATGGACGGAATGTTCCGTGCAGCTACAGCGTATAACCATGATATGAATAACTGGAAAACTGGAAATGTTGAGGATATGACTCAGATGTTCCAGGACGCTACAGCTTTCAACGGTAACGTTCATGACTGGGACACCACTAATGTCAAAGACATGCATAACATGTTCGCTGCTGCTGCTAACTTCAACCAGCGTCTTGACGGTTTTGAGACAGCGAACGTAACAGACATGAGCAACATGTTCTTGAATGCTTACAAATTCAACCAGAACATTGGTAACTGGAACGTTACTAAGGTGAAAAATTTCAGCAACATGTTCCAGGAGGCAAGAGTCTTCAATCAGAACATCTCCAGCTGGGTTGTTACTAACTCCACTAACATGGAGAACATGTTCTACAATGCTCGTGTATTCAACCAGAACATCTCTGGATGGGATGTTGTTAACGTCACCAGTTATACAGAATTCTACCAAGGCTCAGCTCTGACACAGGCTAACATCCCTGTAAAGTTCGTGTGATATATTAGTCATAACGATTGTATGTATTTACATGAAGTTACGGCCGATAATGGGGGATGAAGATTTGAAATTGAGTCTTCATCCCCCAACGAAAGTCTTAACGCTATGCTTCATCTTCACAAAGTTTTACGTTCCTCCAGAGCCGCTATTGACCTGGCCTCGATCATGGTTGGTGTCATTGTCATCGGTCTCATCGGTGGCGTCATCGCAGCAACTGTTTTCGCTGTCATTCCTTGGTCTCAGGACAAAGCAGCGAAACAACAGCTTGATTCTGTCCATACAGCACAGAATGCTTTCTTTGGTTTGAGTTCAGATGCATCAACAACATTGAAGAACAAAGTTGATAGTAACCGTGAACTTCGTAACACATTTGCGGACTCAGCAGAATTATCAGCAAACAGCTTATTGGATTCAAACTCAACCTACTGCGTTGTTCCGACCGTTGATGGGAAAGATTATCATGCTTATTCCAAGTCTGCTTCGGGTAAGACCTTCTATGCGTCGAACAGTAATAAAACAGCTGTCGAGTATACCGCTGCTTTTCCTTGTGTAGCTGATGCAAACGGTGTTGTAGGAGTCGATCCTACGAAAGATAACGGGACAACTCCAGTGGGTACTGTCCCAAATACCCCAGCTCCAGAAACAACACCAGGAACTGGAACAGGTGACTCTGGAAGCGGAGGTACGAACCCGACAATACCTGAAGAACCTGCTCCTACCGTACCTGTTTCGACATTCAATTTCGAAGACGGGACAACACAGGGTTGGGTAAGTGGTCAAACATTCGGTTCGATTTCAGTAGTCGCTATACCAGCTTCTGAAGGTCATGGTACTAAAGCTTTGAGAATGATAGGTAGCTCAAGTGGAACTACTAAGACCACTTACGCTACCTCTGCAGTAACAAAAATTGAACCTGGGCAAAAGTATCGTGTCACTATGTGGGTAAAAATGGTTTCTGGTACTTCAGTCTACATAGGTGCGAACTCTGTTTATAGCAGTAAATCAGCAGTGACAACTTTGAACACATGGACTCAGCAGACAATCGAATTCACAGCTTCAACACGAGCATCCAGCAATGATGTGAACGTATTCGGTCGTTATGACACAAACTCATCAAGTGACGTTCTTATTGATGATGTTCTTGTAGAGAAAATCAGCTAAGCTTCCGCTTAATATGAAATAGGCAACCAGCAGATAATGTTGGTTGCCTATTTCATATTAAATACTTGACAGCATCACAAACTGTATGTTACACTCAAGAACGAGTATTTATAACACAAGGAGATGACTCGTAATGAGCTTCATAGGTGGAATGTTTGGTGGGGTTGTTGCTTCAATGATAGCAGCTAAAAGCTCCAACGTCCAGCCTCAGCCTGCACAAATTCTCCGAGAAGGTGCTGAATCTTTGTACTACAATACTGAGATTGACCCAAACCAACGAGTCTTCGGTGTTCCTGGTGCATCACTGTACCACGCAAATCTTGATGACGCAAACGCCATCAACGCTGGCATCCAAGGTGAGCAGAAAGTTGCTGCTGAACTGGAAAGACTGGCTTCCTTATATCCTAATACCTACGTGTTCCACTCCATGAAACTTCCTGGTGAGGTTGGGGACATAGACCACATTGTTGTTCAAGGTAATACAGCTTTGCTGGTTGACAGCAAAAACTGGAAACGTGCTGCATCCTATAACTTAGCTGAGATGACTGACTCTGGGGATATTGTCCTCCGTGACGGTTACGAGTTCGTTGGTGGAGAAATTCATCTCCGCCGGCAGATGATTGACTGGCAGATGCACTTCATCAGCTCCGATGTCAACGTCCACGCCACATTAGTACTTGCCAACCGTGAATCTGAAACCATTCAGTCAATTGAGACAGGTTATTCGTTCAGTAACCTGAACGGTTTAGGCTCAGTCTTCAGTTCAGTTTTCAGCGAGCTTGAAGTTCCTCAGTTGAACCCTGAAATGCTGCGTTACTACGCAAACATGGTGCAGGACCCTGAGTTCGACAAGCAGGATGTGAACAACTATGTGGAGTTCCGCAACGCTGCAAGCTACTATGTGGCTCCTGTTGACCCGCCTGCGACAAAACTCTCCAAATGGTTAGTTGTTTGGTCAGTACTCAACTATGTGCTACTGCCTATCCTCTTCCCTATTGCTGGTCTCTCAGCAATTCCTTTGCTCATCATCACACACAGACACAAATCCACCATCAAAGCCCGCAACCTGGGTGGTGGAGGTAGGCTGACAGCTGTTCTTATCTTCAGCTACCTTCTGTTCACTGTATGGGCAGTGTGCACTGCGTTGGTGGCAGCATATTACCTGGTTCTTCCCAACATGATTGTCACCCCGTAACAAACGCTCCTGGACAACCGATAAAGATGATGTAGTTCTCTATTCATCCTTGTTTATCCAGGAGCGTTGTGTTTAAGGTTTTCAAATCCTCTAAAGGTCTCATGGACCTTCAATCAGTCATGGTTGGTGTCATTGTGTCCGCTATCGTTGCGGGCGTCGCCATTGTGTCCATTGTTGGAATGGTACGACTGACAGCAATCGATTCAGGTAAATCCTCTTTGCGTGTCCTGTCAACAGGTATGGAGTCTTTCTACACAGAAAACGACCGCTACCCAGCATCTGTCACAGAGCTTGCTAACGGTGATTTCATTCCTAAAAACTATGTTCAGCAGGTTTCAGCAGGAACATTATGCATGATTCCAGGAACCGGACCATACCCACAGTCTTATCTTGCTGCAGTGAGAATTCCTGCAACAAATGATATTTTCTTTGCTAACGAAAACCAACGTACTCCTCAAGCTGGTGTGGGTACAAGTAAGTACTGTCTTCCTGCCTAAAGCTTGATTTTGTCAGGGTTTCGTGGTATGATAGAAGTATGACAAACGACCTGCGTGCCACTTACTTGAACGGCGTGAAGGAAGCACAGAAGGCTTCCACCGCTTACTACGTTGATGGTCAGGATTCTACCCTGACTGACGAGCAGTATGACCTCCTTGTTGCTCAGCTTGAGCGTCTTGGTGATGACAACAACTGGACCGAGCATGTTGCCCTCGTTGAAGAGGTTGCTGCTGGTGCTGCAAACGGCAAGGGTGATGTTGAGCACCGTGTTCGTATGCTTTCCCTTTCGAAGGCTCAGAACGCTGAAGAGCTGGACAAGTTCATCGGGAAGATGAACGTTCACGCTGCAACTCTGCTGATTGAGCCTAAGCTTGACGGTCTCGCCATCGTTGGAACCTACAAGGACGGCAAGCTTGTCCAGGTTGCCACCCGAGGTGACTCCCGCACAGGTCAGAACGTGACCGCACGTGCCAAGCAGGCAACCATCAAGGGCCTCCCTCAGACCATCGACTACAAGGGTGAGATTGAGGTCCGTGGTGAGCTTATTATTACCCGCACGAACTTCGAGACCGCTCAGACTTTCCGCCAGGCTCAGGGTCGCACAGCTTACAAGAACCCTCGTAACGCTGTCTCAGGTGCCATCCAGTCGAAGGATGAGACCCGCCTTGAAGGTCTTGTGCTGACTTTCGCTGTGTACGACTTCATTCCCCTCAGCGGTGCTGAGACTGAAGTTGCGTCCTACACCACCCAGCTGGAGCACGCTGAGAAGCTTGGTTTCATCACTGCAGCTTCACTCATCCCTGACTTCGGTGATGTCACCCTTGGGGAAAAGGTCATCAAGTTCGGTGAACTCAAGGACACTCTTGACTACCCGACTGACGGTGTGGTTGTGAAGGTTGACTCGCTGGCTCTGCGTGCAAAGCTTGGTAACTCTGAGCGTCACCCTTACTGGGCTATCGCTTACAAGTACGAAGCAGAAATCAAGGAGACCACTCTTCTTGGTATCACCCGCAACGTGGGTCGCACAGGAGCTATCTCCTATGTTGCCAACCTGAAGCCTGTTGAGCTGGCTGAGACTGAAGTTGCTAAGGCCACCCTGAACAACTCCCGCTTCATTGCTGACCTTGACCTTCGCATTGGTGACACTGTGCTGGTTCGTAAGGCGAACGAGATTATCCCTGAGATTGTGGGTGTGAACTTCGTTGAGCGTGAAGGCAAGAACCTCACACCTTACGTTGCACCCACCACCTGCCCGAACTGTGGTTCCGACCTTGACACTACCTCCTCTGTTGTGTGGCGATGCCTGAACCCTGAGTGTGCTCAGGCTAACGGCATCATCCATGCTGTTTCCCGCGACCACCTCGACATTGAAGGTCTTTCCACTTCGCTTGTTGAGCGTCTTGTGGAGGAGCGTTTCATCGAGGATGTGACTGACATCTACGGTCTGTCGGCTGACAAGCTTGCTTCTTTGAAGATGGGTCGTTACAAGAAGGACGGCAGCCCTGTTCTTCTTGGTGCAACCACTGCTGCTACTCTGTATGCAAACATCCAGGGTTCGAAGGCTCAGCCTCTGAACCGTATCCTTTCCTCGCTGGGTGTGCGTTTCATGGGTCGTACTTTCGGCCGTCGTTTCGCCCTGCACTTCAAGAACTTCGACAAGGCTGTGAACGCTACTGTTGAGCAGATGCAGCAGGTTGACGGAGTGAAGGACAAGGCTGTTGCCATCCGTGAAGGAATGGACGCCAAGCAGAACCTTCTGGAGAAGTACCGCCAGGTTGGTTTTGAAGCTCTGAACGCTACTCCTGAAGCTGCTGCAACAGTTGCTGCTCCTGCTGCGGCTGCAATGCTCACAGGTCAGAGCGTTGTCATCACTGGTGGCGTTCCTGGTTACTCTCGTACTGAAGCGAAAGAGCTGATTGAGGACAACGGCGGAACTGCTGGCTCCAGTGTTAGCTCCAAGACCACGCTCCTGGTTGCTCCTGCTGACGAGCGTGACACCTCTAAGGCTAAGAAAGCTCTGGACCTCGGAATCCGCATCGTGACTCCTGATGAGTTCCTTGCCCTGCTTGGCAAGTAATCGCAACTGACTGAATCCCTGACTGAAAAGGTTGGGGATTCAGTCAGTTATACCCTCTTGTATTTGGTTGCCTTGTCTGGTAGGCTCAACGTATTCAATCAGCTTCCTACTTTATGGAGAACCTAATGAACACCACGAACCGCACCATCCTGAACAAGGCTTACAAGGAGCTCACCGGTCGGGACACTGCCCCGAAGTACGCTCATGTCGCTGACGTGACGGTTGAGCTTGACTACGCTGAGCTGGCGGAGGGTGTCCTGAAGGTTGAGGTGTCAGGTCACGTCCACAACGCTGGCCGCACTGAGTTCTTCTCGTTCGCTGTCACTGGTGCAGATGCAGTTCACTTCATGAACGTGGGAGTGAAGGATGCGGTAGCAGCATACCGCTTCTAATCACGAAGAAACACTGAAAAGGCGGTTCCATTTTGAAGTGGAACCGCCTTTTTGCTGTCTTCACACAGAATAAGTTTCGCATGAGCAAAGCAGTATAAGCCTCTCAGAGAGGATGAGTTCTACGGCTCGTTGACTCGTTTCAGTAGACCCTCTAAAGCTGTCAGAATTGCTCCTGCAGCCATTCTGATATGATTCTGCTGCAGGTAACCAAGCTTGGGTTGCCGTGGAAGATAAACGGTAGAGTAAGGTTTACAAAAACAGAAAAAGATGCTACAATGAAACCAACGGGGTTACTTGAACGCCCGCTCTAAAACAACAAGAAAGAAGTACCTATATCATGGCTACATTCACAACTGATGATGTCGCTCGTCTCGCCCAGCAGCTTGAAGAAATCAAAGAGCTGAAAGCTTTCGTCATCCAGCGTGCAGCGTTCTACCTTCTTATGGAGAAGAACAAGACGGTTGATTTCACTAACCAGAATGGTTTCGTGACTGAGATTGCAAACTACGAACTGTTCAACCCAGATGCTAAAGTCATCAATGTCAACATCCGTGACGACCAGTACGGCGGAGTCACACAATACCAAGTTCCTCGTGATTTTGTTTTCGGACCGAAGACAAAGAAGGAAGAAGATTTCGAGGAGTTCACTCGTCTGAAGAACCAGTTCGCCCGCTAAATAAATGAAGAACCCCTGACTATTGCAGTCAGGGGTTCTTCATTTTTTGGTTCAAATTCTCCATCTGCTGAACGGATAGATGAGGATGTTCCAAATCCAGGAACCAGCTTCACCAGCAAATTTTGTTACCAAGAACACAGTCAAAGCTAAAGCTACAAGTAAAGCGCCACCGCTGAGAATTACTTGAAGGAAGCCAGCTCCATCTCGGAAGAAGTCCATCAGACCAATAATGCCGAGATAACCTAACACGGCAATCACAATCATTGTGACCAGAACTGCCAAGCTGTCCAAAAATGAGGTAACCATTGTTCTTCTTTCCAAAGTCGTCTTTAACTGATAACTAACTGTTAAATGAAGAATCCTCCACCGAAGTGGAGGATTCTTTGTGCGTTAGAAGAAATCAGGGAAGTCAATGTCGTCAAACAGTTGAAGTACATTCCAACCAGTTACCATGACCATGATGATTCCGAGGATGATTCCAACGAGAGTGGAACCAATTCCCCAAGCCAACATTTCGTAGCCGGCTTCATCCTGAACAAAGTGCATGATGATGAGAACGACACCCAGAATTGTCAGAGCAACTGATACCAGATGACCTAACACTGCACCGGTCATGGCTAAAGCTTTCACTGTGTTTCCTTTTCTAATAGTTGTTCACATCATACCATCAGTTTGCAGTAACCGCAAATAGCTGACAGTGTACGATTAAGTAATGACTAAAATGCTCCGATACTTTTAGCAGGATGAGGTGGCAACCATGAAGATGAGTACGAATTTGAAAGTCAAAAAGATCGTATTTGGCAATCGTATCAATCATGTAGTTGCGTATTGGCTTTTATCTTTTGCTAATCTGTATCTTCATGACTATGATAACTCTCAAGAAAAAAGAAGAGAAGTCAGTGAAAGCTTATCCGAACAAGCTAATCCCCTACAAAGACATAGCTTGTTGGAAATTATTTACCTGAATCTTATAGCACTTGGTTTCTGTGTTGGAGCTTTTGGAGTCCTGCTTGGATTACTTTTTCCTCAAGGATTATTTCTCAATGTGTACCTTATCGTTCTATTTGCTCTCGTCACACCTCTTTTTATTCTAAGCGGGTACTTTGCTTTGAGGTCTTGGCCAGTAAGGCTGGTTGAATCTCAATGGGTGAATACAAAAGACAAAACAGGAATAGTGGTGATGCCAAAACATGATTACTTAGACATTGATTATTTCATAATGGTACCTGTTAGCATTGCAGCGTCGTTATGGCTTTCCATAAACCTTTTCGGTTAGTGATGCAAAAATAGAAGAAGACTGCATGGCGAGTAGACAAGGCAGATAACACGCCATAGTGCTGACATATTATACAACAATCTTACACAATTTCTAAGGTAGAATGCAGGTCTGAAACATGAAGAACTTATTATTCGGCAATCAAGTTAGCCATGTAGTTGGGTACTGGCTTTTATCTTTTGCCAATCTGTATATTCGTGATTATGACAGCCCTGAAGAAAAGAAAAAAGAGGTCAGTAATAGTCTATCCGAACGAGCCACTCCCCTACAAAGGCATAGTTTATTGGAAACAATTTACCGCAATCTTTTTATTATCGGCTATCTCATAGCTGTTGTTTTATTACCTGTTGGGTACCTAATAATTTCAAAAGGAGAACCTACCTACTACTATTTGGTAACTGTTTTTACTGTTATAAACTTCTTCTTTTTACTCAGTGCTTATTTAGGCTTGAGAGGTCGACCTTCTAAAGAAATTGAATCAATATGGGTGGACAGTAGAGGCAAGGCTGATGTAAAAGTCGAGGCCAAGCACTCCTTCCTCAACATAGATTATCTGGTTATGGTTCCAGTATGCCTAATTGCTTCTTTTGTTCTTTCGTTGGCTATGTTTGCTAAGTTCGCTAAGTTCGCGTAGATAGAAGCAGGTTGAAGATTGTTAGTTTGTTGAAGCAATATTTCCAGATTTAAAGTCTAACGTGTTATAGTTGTTACATGTCAAATTCAAACACTTCAACCAAAACAAAAATCAAAGACGCTTTTGTCCTGGGTTCAGTCCTCCTTGTGACTGCCTGGACAGTGTTCCTGTTCAATATTCTGCCTTTCTTCAGCGACAAGATCGAATTCTTGAACGTGTAAAACTTAGAATATATATTCGAAATAAAGCTGATAAACTCTCAGCTTTTTCTCAGCTAAGCCGATAGCTTAGGTACATAAACTTTCGTGGGGAAAAGCCTGTGCGTCTAATCGGCATATTTGTAACATCTGTTCTCGTTCTTACTGGATTAACAGTTCAACCAGCTATGGCAGCTGAACTGGACCCTCATGTGAATCCAGAGATACCTACCACTCAACTGGATGATACTCATCAAGTTCAGTCTGTTCAAATCACTACAGACCAGACAAAAGAATCTAGTGATGTTGTAAAAATAACTGCTACGGCTGATGTTGACGTAAGTGAAACGCAAGATAATTTGTCGATTATCAATGCCATTACCAATGAGACTGTGCAGCAGTGCGATACAGGTACCTCATGTATATACGAATATCCTGCTTCTGATTACACAGACAACCAATCTTTCTATGCCCGTACAGCAAATGTTTCTTCATCTCAAGTTGAAGTAGCTAATCAAGTACCAGATGTATTTCTCTACTCAGATTCTGAGACTGTAGATAGCTGGGAAAAGTATGAAATTCATGCTGAGTCAGAAGGTACGCTGCCATCTGGTAAAAACTTAGTCATTGTTGAAGACTCCACAGGTGAAATTGTTACAGAATGTGACTACATTGCAAACTGTACTACGCCTTATCTTGAAATGCAGTCGGAGGATACTTCCACTTTCACTGGATATATTGCAGATGGGGGTGAACGAACTAATATTTCTGGGGTGGTAGGAATTGTTGCTCAGACAAACACAGTTACCGTGAATCGTACTCCTTGGGTACTGAAGCTAAAATCTGATAATCCTATGGTTGAAGAAGGAGCTACGTTTAGTCTTTCAGCAACTGCGAACCAGGTGGTTCCTGATGGTCATCGTATCTACATTTATGATGTAACGGCGAAAACTTTCGTGAGTGTAACCGCAGAGAATTGTCTTAGTGGTCTGAGTGACCATAGTTGCCAAACTGACATCAAATACGATAGTTCTCATCAGTATCAGGCATACTTAGCTGCTAATGTAGACCTTAATTCAGAATCTTCTGCTGAGGATTTGACTGATATCCGAGCAATCAGCAACACAACAACTGTCAAAAGATTGCCTTTTGTCCTCAACGTAACCACTGAATCCCCAGTAGATGACCAAGTGTATTACCAGGGTAAGCTCAACCAGACTTTACATTACTTCTCAAGTGCGATTGTTGACAATAAGACTTCAAAAATTTTAGAAGTATGTGAATATGCTTCAGGATGTAACGCTCAAGGGGCAGGTAGCACTTATGGATACCCTAATGAAAAATTTGACGTGGCAGATGGAATCACTTATGTAGTAGGGCGCTGGAGTGAATCTGGTGCTGGAGTGACTTCAGAGCCTGCTGGGTATATGTACGACATCCAAGCTTCCGTTAGCTATAAAATTAATTCAGGAGGAAGTGCTCCATCTTCTGCATCAAGTAAAAGTTTGGCATCTCCAGGGATTCACACTGGAGGAGGGTCAACCTCACAGGTATGTGCCCAAACTTGTGTAGTTGACCCTATCAATACTGTTACTGGTGAATTTTGGTTGTCCGAAACCGATGCGGATGTTCAAAGCCTCACTCCTCTTACTTTTACTCGTGAATACGGAACGAGTAAAAGTGCAGTCAAAGGTACCTTTGGCTATGGCTGGAATAGTAACTACGATTTGAATATCAAATCTGCAAATTCAACAGCTTTGAATGCAACGTCAAGTGTTGTTTTATCTCAAGAAAATGGTTCAACTGCAAGTTTCACTAAAAGCTCTGCTGGAATTTGGACAACAGATGTAAAAACACGAGCTACGCTACAACAAGCAAATGGCAAATTCATCTTCACCAGAGACAAGGAGACAACATTTGTTTTCAATGCGGCTGGTCAACTTGAAACCATTTCAGACCTAAACAGTAACACACTTACTCTGACTTATTCCTCAGGTAAACTTGTTACAATCTCGAACGGCAAAGGTCAACAACTCACCATCTCATGGGGAACAAATAACCTCATTGCATCAGTGACTACAACTGGAGGAAAAACAACACAGTATGCTTACACTACTGGTTCAGATTTGTCCAAAGTGACTTACCCTGATGCAACAAGCGTGACCTATGCTTACTCTGCTCATCTTATTACCTCTTTCAAAGACGCAAAAGGTGGAACCACTAAAAATGTTTACGATGACCAGAAGAGAGTTACTCAACAAACTGACACTGCAAGTAAAATCACCACAATATCTTATGATATCGATAAGACTTTAGTAACAAACCCCAATGGTAGAGAAGACTATCATTACTTCAACAACTTAAATCAGGTTTATCATATCGAATATGATGTAGCTGCTGAGAGTTATGACGAATACTACGAATATGATGAAGCTCAAAACAGGACCTCTACGACATACCCTGATGGAAGTAGCGTCCAAACAACTTATGATGCCAGTGGTAATCCTTTACAAGTAAAAGACCGTTCTGGAAATATAAGCACCTACACGTATAATTCTTTGAACCGTGTACTCTCTGAAACAAACCCAGCAGGGTCAACTCGCACCTATGAGTACAATTCGAATGGAAATCTCGTAGCCTTAATAGACTTCAATGGTAACCGTACCGTTTATGCAGTGAACTCAGATGGTACAACCTCTGCAGTGACAGCTTCTGATGGAGGAGTGACATCTTTCAACTACACTCCTCAAGGTCTTGCTTCTCAAGTTACAGACCCTCTAAACCACAGTACCCAACAGACATTCAATGCTGATGGCTATCTGGAAACTGCTACTGATGAATTAGGTCTCAAAACAATCTATTCTTACAACTCTGCCGGCTTAGTGAGCAGTATTAAGCATCCTAACGGATATAGTGAAGCAATTGAGTATGATGCAAATGGTAATGTAACCAAGACGACTAACCGTTTAGGTAAAACTAACACTTATACTTACGATGCGATGAATCGTGAACTTACAGCAACAGATGCTGCTGCCCGTGTGACTAAAAAAGTTTACGATTCAATGGGTAACATCACAAGAACAACCGATGCAACCTTGAAGAATACTAACTATATTTACAGCAGCATGGGACAGCTCCTCGAAATGACTGATGCTCGAAGCAAGAAGACTAACTACTCTTACGATTCAGTTGGTAATTTGGTTACTGTCACAAATGCTAAAGGCAATGAAACTCATTATAACTACGATGCAAATGGTAATGTCATTGAAACGGTAAACAGTAACGGAATTAAAGTCTCAACAACGTATGATTCCATGCAAAGACCAGCTAAAACAGTTGATGCTCAAAGGAAAACCACTTCCTACTCTTATGATGCTAATAGCAACTTAGTCTCGACAACATTACCTAACCTTGCTGTAGAAACAAGTGTTTACAATAACATGAACCAGAAGTTGTCATTTTTAGATTCTGATAACGGTCTCAAAAAATGGTCTTACAATAAAATAGGACAACCAACCAGTTTCACCAACACTGATAACTCAGTCACTGGTTATACTTACGATGCCGCAGGTAACCTAAAGACAGAAGTTCGTCCAGATGCTTCAGTTGCAACTTATGACTACCAATACAATCAGTTGGTAAAAGAGACTTTTGCAGATGCTGTCAATGAGTACGCTTATGATGCAAACGACAATCTTGTTCAAGAAAAGCAAGGGACAAGCGTTACTCAGTATGTTTACGACAACGTTGGTAACGTGACAAGCAGAGGTCCTCCTACAGGTGCAGGAGTTCAGTACACTTATACCCCTCGGAACGAAATTGCTTCAATCACATACCCTTCAAGTAAGAGCATCAACTACACCTACGACAATGTAGGAAACTTACTTACAGCAGCGAACGCTGACACAGGCTCTTTCAGTTATATTTATGATAACACTAACAATATCACAACTGCGACAAACCCTAACACTACAAAACAGTCCTATGAATACACAAATGTAGATGCTGTCAATAAAACGATTGTCAAAGCTGGGACCACCAGCCTGTACGAAAAAGCCTATGGATATAGCGAGAAAACTGGTTACCTAAGTAGTACAGAAACAACTATTAAAAACGTTCCAGATGCTTTAGCTGAAACCTATGCTTATGACGCGTTGAGTCGTATTTCCTCAGTGGATTCTGACCAGACCACTGCAGGAAAATACTCTTACACTAATACTGGTAACCTAACTAACAACTTAGGAAACCTTCAAAGCTTCAACCAAGCAAACCAACTTGTAACCACAAAAGACGCAACAAATTCTTATGACGCTCGTGGAAACCGTATTGCTGGTACTGATACTGAGTACTCGTATAACGAACAGAACCAGCTAACAAGCATTACCAAAGGCTCCAAACAAGTAGATTACTCTTATGATACTAATGGTTTGGTTAAAACCAAAACTGTCAATTCAGATAAAGATGACTTCGTTTGGGATTACCAAAGTAGCGTTCCTTTACTACTCTCTGACGGAGATTACGAATACTTCTATGGTCCATACAACGCACCAATAGCTCAACGAGAAATATCAACAGGAACAGTCACATATCTTCATGCGGATGCTTTAGGCTCAGTTGTTTCAGCAACCAGCAAAACTGGAGTACAGGTAGCAACATACGTCTACACTGCGTATGGTCAGTTGCAATCCAAAGGAACTACAGACCCAACCCATTCAAAAACTAGATACGGCTTTGCTGGCGAATGGTTAGACTCTGATACAGGACTGTATAACCTTCGAGCTCGTTGGTATGAACCAAGCACAGGTGGGTTCCTTTCCAGAGACCCTTTGGAGCAGGCTACCAACGAAGCTTATTCTTATGCCTCAGGAAATCCTTTAGCTTTCACTGACCCACTTGGTCTATTCACTACCATACCCACTGGTTACTTTGATTTCACTGGTAGCACTGGATTCGGAGTTATGGATGAGCTTACGTTCGGCTTATCAACAGATTATTTCAACGAAAAAATTCCAGGCGTTGTTGATGTATGTAACCCAAAGTTCACTGTAGGAAAACTTGGTACCTTGGGTGTTAGTATGGCACTCCCTGGTGGAGTGCCAACAAAAGTTAGTGGCAAATTTGTCAAGCTTGATTCAAAAATTGTTGAAGCTTTTAAATCTTCTGCTGGCAAAATGCCTGGTACCGATAGACGTAGTATTGAAACAGCATTAAAATATCAAAATGATAGTGAATTGGTAACTAAAATTACTGCTTTCAATAAAAAAACTACAAATAAAAATGGCCAAGCACCTAAAACCATTGAACGTATTGATGTACCCGTCAGCTCTGCTGTCACTGGCCACCGTGAAATTCCTCAAGTTCATTTTACGGATGGTTTAACAGTGAACTTAGATGGAACCATAAAACACGTTGGAAGTGGACGAACTTCTCTTTCTAATAAAGAGAAGAAGTTCATAAAAGAGCAAGGTATAGAGATTCCAGGATGGACTGATTGATGAATATAAAAGATTTTTTAAATAACGACTTACAAACTTTTTCTCACGCGGATGACCGAGATAGTTTGCCTTGCCATCGACAAAAAATGTCAACTTCGCTCAAACAACTTGAAGATATCACGACAAGCAAAGAGTATGCGAATAAAGAGTATCGTCTTGTATTTTCAATTCCTTTGATGCCTTCTCATTACCATGGACAGTTGAAGGGAGTAGATGACCTACTCTACGTAAATCAATTCCAGTCTACTTTTTATATGTATCCCAAAACGCATCAAATGAGGGGTAGTAATATACAATCTTTAGAACTGCCTTTCTTGTCAAAATTTCCTAATTTGGTAGCATATTATGTAGAAGATGCGAAGGGTCCTTTGGAACAATTCTTTCCTCGATGGATAAAGTTTTCAACATGCGAAGATTTTTCTCAAGTCTGGAATGATACAATTATTTCACCTAGGTCGAGGAAAAATTATTTTAACATTCCTGAAACTTTACTTTCTAAACTAAGTACTACCATTCCACTGTTTTCCAAGGAAGGTCTACTTTCCTTGTTTTATGATTTGGCAGCAAAACCGATTACCTACAATCGCAATGTTTATAACACCAATACAGGCAAATTAGTTTACAATGGTGAATATAACGCTCGTTATGAACCAGAAAAAGTTTTAGCTAAAGAAGAGACCAGTTACTTTATTTTGAGTTATCAAAATGATGTTGTTGTTAGTACCTCAATTCGTGGTTCTAAAGCTCAAATACTACAGTATATTAACACTATTCCTTCTTTAGATATATTTTGGATTGTTCCAGAAAGTTTGGATTATGTCTTAGCCATCTACAGAGAAGGAGACATGTATCTTGATCTTCGATAGAGTTACTTGCTTATGGCAGAGAATGTAGCTGAAGACCTTAATGGAGATAAAAACTAATGGTTACATTGAAAGCCTTGCCTGAAGAAGCTCAAGTTGTATTAAATTTTGGATTTGTCCGCTCTCCTCTTTTTCCAGAGACTGGTCCTGTTACAGCTAGGTTGCAAACTTTGTATATCGAAACAGCATCCGAAGAGTTCCTTAACTGGGGAGATAACGATGAATCTGTTGAGATAAACATGACTAAAGTGTCATCCATAGACTATAAACTCGGAAAACAGATTTTTACTATTTCAGGTGAATCACATCCAATTTTCTATGGTCAGTACCTTCTATTTAACGATAACCCGGTGAACTCATTTGTTGAATTAGGATTGATATCTAATGACATTGAAGGAGCTGAAGAAGCTCGCATAGATATTGACCCCGCAGTCCATTTTATCCTTGTAAGAATTGGGGCTAACGAAACCAAAGACAAAATTGACATCGAAATTGCAGAAGTGCACAGATAGTTATTACTATGCCCACTTTTATCACAGCTGAACCTTCAGATTCAATCCTCGAAATAATTTTCAAATCATCCTACAAGGAACCTCCCGTGTATTTAATGGCTCAAATGCCAACCAGTGGAAGTGGAGTTTCTAGCCACGGTATCCTAATCTCAACTAAACCAGATAAGGAAATGGTTGATGTTGAAATTGCAGAAACGACAAGATATAACTACGACAGAAACATCGCTGAGTACGTAGAAAAAGGTTTTACTCTTCTTTCTGAGTCTATTATTGCCAATGCAGACAAAGCCAGCGAAGTGCACAAGATGTATGTGGTTGGCGAAGACGAATATGTCCCTGATTGGGAGATGGACCTGCCATCTGACTACGATAGAGTCATTGTAGCTGCTTTAGTCGACAAACAGTTCGAAGCAGAATGCATAATTGTCGTCTACTATCTAGATTACTTTGGTTCGCAACAATGAATATTTTAGACATTGAATGGAATCCTGTAGACTCAAACTCTTCATCCACCCGCATTGGAGGAGCACCTTTAGGGTTTGAGACTGGAAAACGCTTATGGCCATTCTACACAATAGGTGATGAAACATTACCGTTGCTGTTTCTAGGCCAGCTCTTATTACCTGATGATCGAATGTTAGAACTATTTTCTGACGTAGATTGTACTGACTCACCTAACGATTATTGGATGAGTTACAGTTTTGAACCTACCGGTAATGCATCAGTAGCCCATTTAGAAGGGGAACCCTGGCCTGACTGGGTTAGTATGCGAGAAGTTTCAGAAAACGATATGAGCATAGTGTCAGGTTCTGCAGTCGCTCCTGAACATTTTCCAGACGATCCTATCTGGTTCACCGAGGATGAGAACATTCCAGGTGAAACGCCTTTTTTCTTGTTCCAAGTACCTGAACATCCAGGTGGGTTGGACATAAAAGACAATATTTATAGCTATGTTTATTGGGATCAGTCCAACAAGGTAGTTTTGTTTAGTGAGATTTACTGTTGAGAGAGTTAGAGCAAATGGCAACGGTATCTACTATCAATCCTGATGAGACAAATTATATCGAGACTCTTTTTGAGTTCCTACATGTTGACAGATTAGACTTAGGGAACGAAGTTAGAGCAGCGGCTGTTGAGTATGGAGAGCTTAGCCTTGAAGAACATCAAATCTTAGCACTCTCTATTGTTCAAGAACTGTTAGATAATCATGTCGTTGTAGTGCAAAGAGTCGCAGATAATGACTTTTTAGATGACCGAGGATGGTATACCCCAAACACAAATGACTTTTTGGAGTATCTCAGAAGTTTTTATGCTGCAACGAAAGACTACGACGAATTGTGGGATAAATCAGACTATTTCTTTGAGTGTGTCGACCCTCGGATTAAAGTCATCGTAGACAACCATCGATTTTTTACCGAGAATCTACAACTGCAATTTCCTGACAAGACCTTATCTTCAGTTATCGAGTATGAAAAGCTCAAGCTTCGACAGTATCTTAAAATAGCTCAAATGGATAAATTTTCAAATGAACTGCTACTGGCACGAAAGCACCTTGAGGAGATTTTAATTCCAAGCTGGAAGAGCCTCATAACCAGAAATTATGACAAATGAACATATTCGATATTCAATGGGAATCAGTACCCAGTAACAGTACTATGACAAGGATTGGCGGGTTTCCTCTAGGGTTTGAAACAGGTTCTCGTCAATGGCCTCACTATCAGGTCGATGGGATTGAATATCCACTACTATTCTTAGGTCAGCTGATTCTCCCTGGTGGGCGGATACTTGGACTGTTTTCAAATTTGTATACAGATGACGAGGAAATTGATTACCTAGCTAACTATACTTTAGAGCCAACTGATGAAGCGACAGTAGCTCATTTTGTTGGCGAAGGTTGGCCGGCATGGGTGACTATTAAACAAGCTACCAAAGATGAGATGAGACTTGTTTCGATTTCAGCAGTTGCTCCAGCTGCATGGCCTGATGAACCAGTATGGATGACTGATAACCATGCCATACCAGACTTCGCTGATACGTTCTTGTTTCAAATCCCAGAACACCCAGGAGGGTTAGACATTTTGCAAAGCACCAATGCATATGTGTATTGGGATAAAAAGAACGCAGCAGTCATATTCAACGAGATGTACTACTAAGGAATATTCATAATGGGCATAATCGAGTTTTTAGCAAATAACGGTCAAACTTTCCACCATCCAGATGACAGAGATGGGTTACCTTGTCAAAATCAAGACATGTTGACTTCTTTGCAACAGCTTGCAGAAATAACCCTTCAAGAGGATTACCCCAGCAGAGATTACAGATTAGCTTTGTCTTTTCCATTGATGCCAGCCTACGTGCAGAATAAGGCTGAAAACTTTGATAAGCTAATATCCGTTTACCAATACTATGCAACTTTTTACATGTATCCAAAAACTCATCAAAGGATAGGTGCTAATTTGAGACTGGTTAATTTGCCGCTTCTTGAAAAATTTCCTAATTTGGTTGCTTACTACATAGAATACGAAAGAGGTCCAATCGATGTTGAACCATGGGTTCCTCGTTATTTAGAGTTCTCTACACTTGAGTTTTTTGAGCATATCCAAAATCAATTACTGCCCCAGGCAAGTCCAGAGTTCATTTTGACAGACCCTGTTTTAGAGCAGTTATCTTCACTCGTTCCTTTACTGGAAACAGAAGGGTTATTATCGCTGTTTTACATGGAGGAAGCTCAGGCTGCAAGCTATGGTCGTCGTTTGTATGATTCTACAAACGGTAGCATCATACAAACTGGTGAGTACAATAAAAAACTAGTACCTGCAGAAATTCTTAGTAGGAAAAAGAGAGATTACTTCATCATCACTCATGACTACTATGATTTCACTGTGGCTATGATTGATGGCTCTCGAAGAGAAATGCTTAGGTATGTAGCAGAACGTAATTTTGAGCAGGATATGTACTGGATAGTACCAACTGACTTTGAGTATATTTTAGCAATCTCTACGGATGGCGAAATGTACCTAAAATTATCATAAACAACAACATCTTTCTCAGAGAACGATTTAACAAACTAAGGAATTATAATGATAAAAGTAATGCCAGAAGATGCAAAAATTCATATAGTCTTTGAATCCAACACACAATATGAACCTTTGTTTTTACTCGGACAACTTGAGGTTAATGGATATGGTTTATCTGATTCTGGATTCATTATCAAAACTATTCCAGAATCGAACACTGTAGGAACAGAAACCAACTTGTCCTATGTAGATGTAGAAGTAATTCAAGCCTCAGATAATGATTATGAAAGAAAAGTCATAGAAGCAGTTGATGATGGACTCACTTTACTTGCTGAAAGCATCTTCTCTAATTATGGAGAAGATGACACAGATAAATCTGTTATTGTAACAGCCAGTCCAGGTTTGATACCAGAGTGGGAAAAAAAGTTACCCTCAAATTATGACAGAGTAATTGCGGCTTTATTTGTTGATAAACAGAAGGAAGCTTCTCTTATCAAGGTAATTTTCTATGTTGATTACTTAACTAAAATTGTTTTTTAAGTAAGTATCCCTGAAGTAAAGGAATAATGATGAAAAATTCTTTACCCGATGAATACCTGTATAAAGAGCGGTCTACAGAATTATTCAAAAAAGCTTTAGCTCATTATGAAATTTATATACCAACGACGGATGTTTCTTACAATATTACAGATACATCCTTGTCAGATACGGCAAAAGCAAAGAAGGAATTTAACCAGGTAGAAAATGTTAAAGAGAAAAGAGTTGAAAACATAGCTGAGTTTTTAGCATTGAATGAAGTAAACTATTCATTAGTAACCGCTGATTTTACTGAACTGAATACCTGGATTAGAGAGAATGTCTACTATGAAAAGCATTCTACAGCATCAGGTGATGTATTTTACAAACTACACCCTGTGTGGTTTTCTATTGCTTTTGATTTGGGGCTTCTCCTGGAGAGTCACGTTCTGTCCATTCATCCTAATTTAGATGTGAAGCTTAACACTTGGTTTATGAAAAGAATGATAGGTAGGAATCTTCGAGTGATTACGGGGTTTGTACATCCTCCATATAAAGGTTACGGTATTGATTTTCCGTTATTCATTGTACAAAATGTAAGCAATTACATAGATTCTCCTTCTGTAGCCTTTATAGGTTCTACGCTGTTGGATGAGGTGTCAAAGTATAATTCACCTTCTAATGAGGCAGGTAGCTACCGAGCTACCTCAGTAGGGTCAGAATACATTGAAGACTTATTGATTTCAATTGCTTATCAAGAGGTAGATACCAGCCCTGAAATTCAACTTTGTAGAGAGTCTTATGATCTGAGTTTTTCCAAAACCAAAAAGCTGGTGTTAGCAGTACTGATTGCTTGTGCTGAAGAGGGCATACTTGAAGTTATACGCTTTAGTGAAGACGGTGATGAATACTCCCAAGACATAAGCGCCTTTTTAACTTACCTGAAAAAACTGTATCGAAAATCGTTTAGCTATGAGCAGTTGTACGCAAAAGCAGATTACCGATTTATATCTTCTGACCCCCGTGTTGAGATATACATGAACAATGAAGACCGATTTGCTGAGCAACTGGATGTTCCGGAGCCAAATGAAAAAATCGATTCAATCATTGCTTTCGAAATAGCTAAACTAAAGAGCTACTTGCTTATGGCAGAACAGTGTTCATCTATCACACCTTCCGAGTAACAACCAAAACATTGTCTGGTTTTAACTACGTCGACCAGCCGTAGTCACAATTCATGCTTTGCTGTAATAGCCTGGTCTATTACTGATAGGTGATTACGGTACTTTCATGAACTGAGTTCACAACTGCCATTGAAAAAGTCAACCCTGAATCTTTGAGCACAGGGTACAAATTCTCAACAAGCATCAAGCCTTGTTCCATGTCTTGATTAGATAGAATAGGAATAACACTTGAAGCGGCTCTATGGTTTGTTTGTAACTCTTGCTGAATAGTTTCTTGAGCCAGTTGCTGCAAACTTCTTATCAAATCCATACTTACTAACGCCGGCTGACCGCCTCCCAGGTTACCTCCTACAACCTGTTGGTAGTTATCTCCCACAAAAAGCAAGACAAGATAATCGGATGATACATCTGCTACTGTACCAGCTGTCTTAGACGCTTGCTGAATTAGGTTGTCTTCATACTTAGTTACACTGGGTGCTTGTTTGCAATAGTGAAGAATGTGGTTGACATCAGATAGAACCCAAAGCATCTCTGAGTAAGCTGGGTCAGTGAAAGAATCTTCAAGTTGCTGCCAAAGGTTGTTCTGGTTGATGAGTTGACGAATTCGGAGATAACCAGACATGTTTTTAGTACGAATGGATAGAAGCCATTCTATGAGAGCTGTAGCTTGTTCTATATCTATTGTTTCGGGGATTTCCCAGAGTATATTCGGGCAAACTGCCGAATCGAAAACAATTTCCTTTTTCTTACTAAACCAACCCATGGTGCTTTCCTTTACTTAAATTTGACTTTTAGCAGGTGACGCGATGTTCCTACTTTTGAGATTCATTCGTGGTGAGAAACAGTGACTCTCAAACCTGACCGAACAATGCTTGCTTGAGTGCGAATACCGGCATTGTTCAGGACAGAATGGAGGTTGTCGACTAATAGGATTCCGTCTTTTAGTTCAGGGTAGTGCATTACTAAGATAGCTTCGGAAAGAGTTCGACTATTGGCACGTCGATGAGCTCCAATAAAATCGTCAATAATTTTTCCTAAACCCTCGATAGTTTTAGGACCTATCTCAACACCTGCAGTTGGAACAATTAGGTTACCTCCATATGCTGCAAAATCTTCGCTGTCGATAAAGATTACAACCAGAAAAGGTTCGTCCTCTTCAGGAATAGCATTATTAGCAATATCCAAACAGCCCAGTATCATATCGCTATCAAAAGTCAAACCACTCTGAGTTTGCTCAGCCTTCATCTGTGAAGGCAAATCCGCAATCAAAGCAAACATATGCTTATGCTCAGGGTTACGCAAAGAAGACTCCACACCTTCCCAGATGTCACTCTCAGAAATAAGCCTATGAACCTGAAGTTGAAGAACAAGGTTGCTTATCTGTGTTTGAACTAAAGAGTCAATCATGCCAACAGCTTGCCTGACATCAATAGGTGCTTGAGCTGTCATGATGGTGTCGATGACTTTTTCTTCCTCAGCTGAAAACTTAGGACTTGTGTTCTCTTCTTTTTTCTTCTTACCAAACCAACCCATGATGCTCTTTCTCTACTTTTCTTATCATACCTTCAGCCTTCAACGCAACCAGCGACTCAAGTGTTCAGTAGACGCTGTTTCGCTTGATGGTATTCACCGTTGCTGATGGCGCCAGATTTGTGCAACTCGCTCAAACGCTCCAACTCTTCAATGAGGCTACGTCCTGTAGCAACTGGACCTGTGACAGGTGCCGGCTCCTGTGGGGCTACTGGAGGTCGTAGGAAAGCGTCAAGGGTAACTGGCTCAGAAGTGAACTCCTGGGCTGGCTTAGGGAATCCTGAGGTCCGTGGGAAGGTGTTATGAGGCTGTGCAGGCATGTCTGCTACAGGTGGGAACGTGATAGTAGGAACTTCAGGCACAATGGGTTCTGCAACTGGTGGTTGCTGGGCAACATTGTTGCCTAAAGCCAGTTCGCGTTGACGCTCCCATGCAGCATACCTGGAACCAATACGACCACGGATGAGTTTCACAATGTGTTCAGATGAGAAACGACCAGATTTGGTGACTTCAAAGTCCATACCCTCACCATGGAATTCAATCTTGGAGAACAACAACCCTGTTGTAATCTCCACACTGCGGATGTCTCCGTAACCCATTCCTTGGGAGTTTTTGAAAATCCAGCCGTCTTTGATGACAAGCACACGTTCGTCAGTGGCAACCAGCAGAGCTCGCCCGCCTGTTTCACCGAAGCTGCAAGGAGCTAAGTCATGAACAATCTCCCCGTCATGCAGGTAATTCACCAGCCGGCGTTTCTCACGGTTGGCTCCTAAAAAGGTAATTCCACGACCACGTAACGCTTCAGTAATGTCAGCTCTCATGCATGAACTTATCGGCTCTGCTACAATGGAAGAAACCGACACAGAAAGCCCCCGAATATGCCCCTCCTCAATATCCTTGACCTTCCTATCCTGAACCCTGACCGTGGAACATGGGAGAACAAACCCACCATCAATCTTCGCCAGTATTTCCACCTTCTCACTATCCGTGTATGGGAAGAAGGTGAAGAGTTCAGCAGCAAACGACCTTTCGGTAACAGCGACTGGCAGAGTGATGTGTGTGAAGTCCTTGAAGCTGCAGGCTACTCTGTAGACAACTACTGGGATGCCACTGTCCTCATCACGGAAGCACTAAAGAACGAAGCAGGACTGTAACCAAAACCATGCGTACAGACAAGTGAAGCCCTGAACTATAACTTAGTTCAGGGCTTCACTCATTAGCAGCGTTGCTGTGAAATTATTTCGTGTTGATAGTCAAACTATCAGCGTAGAAGAGAAGACCAATATTGCTACCAGAACGTTCTCCAACAACACTTATCGTACTTACAGTGGAATCGAAAGTTCCGCTAATCTGTAACCACTGACCAGACTTACCAACAGTGCTAACACTGGCAAAAGTAGTGGTACCATTTACCAAGCTAACTTTCTGAACATTAGTGTCATCCACGTAGACCCATACACTGGCAACATAGGTAGAACCTTTTACCATTGGAGTGTTCTGAATAAAACCGAAGTTTGATGCGTTTTGGCTGTTTGCACTAATACCCACTGACTGCAAACCCTCATACGGCTTGTTTTTACTCAAATACACCGTTGATGAACCAGCAAAGGCTCCAGGTGCAACTGTTCCTTCAAAACCATAGAAAGCGAATGAAGGAGGAGTGGTTGGAGCTGGAGTAGTTGTTCCTGTACCACCAGTACCACCAGTACCACCAGTACCACCAGTACCACCAGTTCCAGTGGTTGGTGCAGTACCAACAGGGGTTGTGCCGTTATCAATCGCAGGGTTCACACCTACAACGCCGTTAGCGTCAGCCACACAAGGGTAAGAACCAGTGAAGACTTGTGCTTGTTTGTTACTGTTCAAAGAGTAGTAAGTCTTACCTGAACCAGATTTGGAATACGCATGGTAATCTTTACCGTCAGCAGTTGGAACAGTACAATAGTTTGCGTTGCTTACCAGCAAGTTATTTGAAGCTAATTCTGCAGAGTTAGCGAAGCTGTTCTTTTTGCCACCAACAAGGTCCTGGCTTTGGTCAGCACTCAGACCGAAGAAAGCATTCTGTGCAGAATGAACAGACTCAAGTTGTTGTTTGGCAGCGTTATCCTGAGCCCAAGGGATGACGGCGAAGACAGTAGCAGCAATCACACCACCGATCAAACCGATGACAATGATACCCACCATGATTGAGGCGAGGTCGATGGCAGCCTTAGAAGACTGCATCGTGGAACGGAATTTACTCATAAAGGTGCTTTCGTAGGGGGAGATAAAAATAAGGGACTATACAGTCCCTAACAGCTTTATTATCGGCTTTTTCTTTCCATCCTCCCGAAACAAAATACCCTCAAACAGGGGATAAACCTGGCAAACATCAGCACATTTACTTGTTCTTTGTCAGGTTTAGCAAGAAAGCTTCCATGCCACCCGAAACTTTGATACACTGGAACAGTGAATAACTTAGACGAACGCATCGCACTCACCTCGATCCTGGTTGCCGAAAAACATGACCTCTCAGCATGGACAGAAATCCGTTTTGACGAACCAACCAGCAAATACGTTGTCGTCCTCACATCCCAGTACAAAGGGCAAATCGAAGAAGAAGTAACCTTCCAGCTCAACACTCTGGAAGAGCTTGCCGTTCTCTGGACCACAGCTGAAGAATATGATCGTATCTACAAAGCCACAGGCGCTGACCCTGAATGGTCCCCTTCAGGTGCTGAAGTTCTGATGGACGCCACAGTTGCACGTCTACACAAAACAGACAAACACCTGCCAAACGGTTTCATCTCCTACAAAAACTGGACAGCACCCACAGCAGAAGACCTTCCTATCCTGAGTGACCTCATTCAGGAAACAGGTCAGTTTGTTCTGGAAGCAATCAAAGTGGCGTCAGCTTTCGAAGACTGGTTCGGTTTCATCACCTACCACATTGTTGACAGCAAATTTGACCACAAAGCAGGTTGGTGGGTTCCCGTTGAACCGAAACTTGCTATCCAGCTGCCAGCCAACTCAACATTCCGTTTCGGCTGCAGCGATGACATCATCCTCACTCCAGAAAACCTGCCAGAGCTGAAAGAAACCATCTCTGATGTTCTGTTCCGTCTCCCTGAAACAGATGACGACAATGAAGACCGTGACCCTGAACACTGGGCAAGAGTAGTCTTCGCATGCCGTCAACATCCAGAGAAGATGCTGCAGAGCTGGGAGTCTGACCGAATCCCCGCCGAGCTGATGGACCTGTTCGAAACACTTCCTTCATACATCAACCGTAACAACCTGTAACAATATAAAAGAGAGCGACACCTGCAGTGTAAAAAAACCTGCAGGTGTCGCTCTCTTTTATGTCTACCTACTGAATTACTTCTTGTTCTTCTGCCCGAACAGGAACTTGACCATCAGCTCATTCTTCGCCTCTTCCTGAGTGCGACCATAACCTTCATGCTGGTTGATGTTCGAAGCCCGAGCAAACCACTTCTTGTCCTTAGACAGGTAACGGCTGGCGAACAACGGAAGAGGGTACACCTCAAACTCAGTCACCTCCCACAGCTCATCAAGAGTCGTCTGACGCACGTAATCATCGTTATCCACCCCGATGTACACGCTCTTGTCACGAGTGACGCTCATCTCAGACTGCTGAGGAAGCAGAGGGTCAAACAGCACACCCTTGTACTTGAACACCCGCCCAACACGGTCCACAACCTTCTCACCCACCGTGAATCGCTCATCCACCGGCTCATCAGTGTCAATAGGTGCAGGAACCTCAGGAATGTCCGCAACAGTGAACTCAGTACGAGTGAAACCATCCTTGTCCAGGAACATCTCACCAGCCGAGTGGTCAAACAAAGCCTTCACGAGAACCTTAGCAGCCTCATACTCATCCGAAGGAAGCTCAATCTTGTCATCAGAATTACGCTCGTCATACACGTAACCGTAATGCTCCTTCTCATCAGGGTCGAAGTCGCTGTCATCCTCCAGCCACAGCACATCCTCCAGCTTCTCCTTGAAGAACTTCTGCAGAATGTCATCCACGTAGAAATGGATTTTCTTCAACCGGTCATCCTCATACACGAACGTGTTGATGGGAACAATACCCTCCTGGTCCATGTGAGCCAGGAAGAAAAGATTGCCAGTAAGCATGAAACACTCTCTCAATAATGTAAACCGTGGAAACGAATAACCTCACCCTACCAGTAAAAACGGCAGAAAGCAAGGGCGGTAACAGCTTGCATTCTGCATCGAATAATGGTAGACTGAACACATACGAAGCAACACCCTTTAATCTTCTGGAGAGAAAAACATAATGGCAACCACTTCAACTCCCACCGCTGAGCAGCTCCTCACCAAGGCTAAGGTCAGCCTCCTCCTCGCTGGCGGTGTAGACAACTGGGACTGGTACGGCGATTCCCTTGAGAACTACGAGGAGTCATCCGACCCTTACGAGGATGATGCTAACTTCCTCAACGCTCTCGAAATTGGTGGCGTGGACAACTGGGAATGGTACGGCGAGTCCCTCACTGGTCTCAGAGAGTACGAAGAGTATCTTGACGGTCTTGACGACATCGCCACTGCTGTTGACTTCGACACCTGGAAGGCAACCATCCTTCCTGGCATTGAAGCTGAGCAGACTGCTGCAGCTGAGCAGGCAGCTGCTGTGATGGTTGCCGCAGCTGAGGCTGCAGTTGCTCAGGCTGAGCTTGAGAAGTACCGTCCCAAGGGTGACACGGAGCTTAAGGTTCTTGCCCGCATCGTTGAGCTTTTCGGTGAAGAGGATGCTGACCGCATCTTCCGTCTTGCTAAGGACAACGGTCTCTGGCACTACAAGACGTGGGACAAGGACTTCTCGAAGGCTACTTCCGCCATCAAGAAGGGTGTTGAGAACCCGATTGAGGTTGCCCGTGCTGAGCTGTTCCGCATCACGACAAAGAACGGCAAGATGGACAAGTTCCTCAAGTCCCTCGTGTAACATCTCCTGAACATAAGAAAGAGCAGCTGTGCCTACAACTGGGTACAGCTGCTCTTTCGTTAACCCAAAACACACGTCAACCTTCTTCCCTGACTCGGCTTTGATAAATTTATCAAGACGCCAGAAACGGTTGATAAATTTATCAACTTCGAACACAAATTCGAACAACAGACCCTTTTAGGGCTTTAAAACACTACAAAATGAACAAATTTACTAACAAAAATCGTCTTTCCTAGACGACAAAAAACTTTCCAAAATACTTAAAACTTCGAGCTACGCCAAAACAGGCCAACAA
>Ga0308158_10001023_pt1 | contig 33531 bp, 29 predicted proteins | sample PhyBR2_FD_201038 | JGI IMG/M metagenome (GOLD analysis project Ga0308158, IMG submission 201038) | Phyllosphere microbial communities from UC Gill Tract Community Farm, Albany, California, United States - DLSLB.R2 | ecosystem: Host-associated > Plants > Phyllosphere > Unclassified | place: USA... | reverse complement strand
CGAACGACCTCGAGCGCGAGAAGGGCATCACGATCCTCGCCAAGAACACGGCGATCACTTACAACGGCGTGCACAGCGACGTTCCGGTGACGATCAACGTGATCGACACCCCCGGCCACGCCGACTTCGGTGGCGAGGTCGAGCGCGGCCTGTCGATGGTCGACGGCGTGGTGCTGCTCGTCGACGCGTCCGAGGGCCCGCTGCCCCAGACCCGCTTCGTGCTGCGCAAGGCCCTCGAGGCCAAGCTCCCCGTCATCCTGCTGGTCAACAAGACCGACCGCCCCGACGCGCGCATCGCCGAGGTCGAAGAAGAGGCGCACGACCTGCTGCTGGGCCTCGCGTCCGACCTGGTCGACGACGTGCCCGACCTCGACGTCGACGCCCTGCTCGACGTGCCGGTCGTCTACGCCTCGGGCCGCGCGGGTGCCGCGTCGCTCAACCGCCCCGACAACGGCTCGCTGCCCGACAACGAAGACCTCGAGCCGCTCTTCGGCGCGATCCTCGAGCACGTTCCGGCTCCCGCCTACGACGACGAGGCGCCCCTGCAGGCCTGGGTCACCAACCTCGACTCCTCGCCGTTCCTCGGTCGCCTCGCTCTGCTGCGTGTGTTCAACGGCACGCTCAAGAAGGGCCAGACCGTGGCCTGGGTGCGTGCCGACGGCACCACCAGCAATGCCCGCGTCACCGAGCTGCTGAAGACCCGCGCCCTCGAGCGCTACCCGGCCGAAGACGCCGGTCCCGGTGACATCGTCGCCATCGCCGGTTTCCCCGACATCACCATCGGCGAGACCATCGCCGACCCCGAGGACGTGCGCCCGCTGAAGGCGATCACCGTCGACGACCCGGCCATCTCGATGACCATCGGCACCAACACCTCGCCCCTCATGGGCAAGGTCAAGGGCCACAAGCTCACCGCCCGCATGGTCAAGGACCGCCTCGACCGTGAGCTCATCGGTAACGTCTCGCTCAAGGTCGTCGACATCGGACGCCCCGACGCGTGGGAGGTCCAGGGTCGCGGCGAGCTCGCCCTGGCGATCCTCGTCGAGAACATGCGTCGCGAGGGCTTCGAGCTCACGGTCGGCAAGCCCCAGGTGGTCACCAAGCGCGGTGAAGACGGCAAGCTCAAGGAGCCCTTCGAGCACCTGACCATCGACGCTCCCGAAGAGCACCTCGGTGCGATCACGCAGCTCATGGCCGCCCGCAAGGGGCGCATGGACAACATGACGAACCACGGCACCGGCTGGGTGCGCATGGAGTTCGTCGTGCCCTCGCGCGGCCTGATCGGCTTCCGCAGCGAGTTCCTCACGATCACCCGCGGCACCGGTATCGCCAACGCGATCTCGCACGGCTACGACGACTGGGCGGGCTCGATCACGACCCGCCAGAACGGCTCGATCGTCGCCGACCGCATGGGTGTCGTCACCCCGTTCGCGATGATCGCCCTGCAGGAGCGCATGAGCTTCTTCGTGCAGCCCACCGAAGAGGTCTACGAGGGCATGGTCATCGGCGAGAACTCGCGCGCCGACGACATGGATGTCAACATCACCAAGGAGAAGAAGCTCACGAACATGCGTTCGTCGACCTCCGACTCCTTCGAGTCGATGACGCCCCCGCGCATCCTCACGCTCGAGGAGTCGCTGGAGTTCGCCCGCGACGACGAATGCGTCGAGGTCACGCCCGAGAAGGTGCGCATCCGCAAGGTCGAGCTCGACGCGACCGCGCGGGGTCGCTCCGCTTCGCGCTTGAAGCGCCAGGACGCCAACGCGTAAGCGTTCCCGTCTCGAACGGCCCCGCCCAGCCTCGTGCTCGGCGGGGCCGTTCGCTTTGCGGGGTCTGCGGGTGGGTGGCATCCGGATGCCGTGGCGTGCGTGACGGCGGGGGTTTTCGGCGACGCGGCGGGGTAGGCGGCGCGTCGGGGGATTCGTCCGCGGGTGTGCGGGGACCGGCGGGAGTTCAGCTGTCTCCGGACGCCCCCGCGCGCATCACCTTCGCGAGCGCTTTGCCTTTCGCCAGTTCGTCGACGACCTTGTCGAGCAGTCGGATGCGGTACATCAGCGGGTCTTCGATCTGCTCGACCCGCACGCCGCAGACCACTCCGGTGATCTCGGCGGCCTGCGGGGTGAGCCGCGCCTCGTCGAAGAACTCGCGGAACGTGGTCGACCCCTGCGCGTGGCGGGCGAGGGCCGCCTCGTCGAACCCGGTCAGCCAGCGGATCACCGTGTCGAGCTCGTCCGTGGTGCGCCCTTTGCGTTCGACCTTCGCGACGTACAGCGGATACACCGACGAGAAGGTCATGTCGAAGACGCGGGACATGCCAGCACGATATCCCCGCGTCCGGCCCCTGTCGACGCGGTCGTCGGGTCAGCGGGACTCGACGACGCAGACGGCGCTCATACCCGCCGTGAGCGCTTCGAAGACGTGGGGCGCGTCACCGGCGTACGAGAGGTAGTCGCCGGGTGCGAGCTCGAAGGGGGCGTCGGCCGGGCCGACGAGACCGCGACCCGCGACCATCACGAGGTGCTCGATCGTTCCCCGGGGATGCGGGTCGGATCGGCGGGGGGAACCCGGTTCGGCCGAGAGCAGGTAGATGTCGCGGCGAGCGTGCGGGGGGCTCGCCGAGAGCAGGACGGCGATGTAGTCGGATGCCGATGAGGCCACGGCCGTACCGGCTTCGCCGGCCCGGATGAGGGTGGGGGAGTGCGCGCCCTCGTCGACGAAGTCGGCGAACGTGATCTCGAGCGCCGAGGCCAGCGCCCACAGGGTCTCGACGCTGGGATTGCCGCCCCCGTTCTCGAGCTGCGAGACGGTGGCCTTGGCGACTCCGGCCCGCCGGGCGAGTTCCGAGACGCTGAGGTCACGTCTCTCTCGCTCGCGGCGCAGGCTCGCGGCGATTCGGGCGCTCAGATCGCTCATCTGTTCATTATGACCGTCGATCGTTCGACTTGACGAACGACGTCGTGAGCGTTCACGATGATGTCCATGCGTTCGCTTCACCGAACATCCGAGGGTGTCGCCGCTCGACAGGGCCTCGCCGTCGCCCTCGCCACGAGTGCCTACGGCATCTCTTTCGGGGCCCTGTCCGTGGCATCCGGTCTGGACATCTGGCAGACCTGCGTGCTGAGCCTGCTGATGTTCACCGGCGGATCGCAGTTCGCGTTCGTCGGGGTCATCGCCGCGGGGGGAGTGGCCGCCGCACCCGCGGCGATCGCGTCGTCGGCCCTGCTCGGCGTCCGCAACGCCGCGTACGCGATGCGCATGGCGCCCGTCGTGGCGGGCGGACCCTGGCGCAAGGCGTCGGCCACGCACTTCACGATCGACGAATCGGTGGCGGTCGGCCTGGCGCAGACCGAGCCGCGCGCTCGTCAGGTGGGCTTCTGGGTCACGGGTGTGGCGATCTGGGTCGGCTGGAACCTCTCGACTCTCCTGGGGGCGCTCCTCGGCGACGTCCTCGGCGACCCCCGTGCCTACGGTCTCGATGCGGCGGCGGCCGCCGCGTTCCTCGCTCTGCTGTGGCCGCGTCTTCGCGGACGTCAGCCCCTGGCGGTGGCCGCGGGAGCGGCGATCGTCGCGGCGCTGCTCACACCGTGGCTCATGCCGGGGATCCCGGTGATCGCGGCGGCGGGAGTCGCGATCGCGGTGGGACTGTTCGATCCCCGGCCCGCGAAGCCGGCGGCAACCGAGGAGCGGATGCCGTGACCCTGTGGACCGCGGTGCTCACGGCATCCGTCATCTGCGTCGCCCTCAAGGCGACGGGCTACCTGCTTCCCGCTCACTGGCTCGACAAGCCGCGCCCCGCGCGGATCGCGGACCTTCTCACCGTCGCCCTGCTCTCGGCGCTCGTGATGGTGCAGACGCTCGGCGCGGGGTCGGCGGTGGTCGTGGACGCGCGACTCCCGGCGGTCGGGGTCGCGGTCCTCCTCCTCTGGGCGCGCGCCCCGTTCCTCGTCGTGGTCGCCGCGGCGGCCCTCACCGCGGCGCTGCTGCGGCTCTGGGGGTGGGCGGCGTGAGGGGTAAGTGCTATCGGCCACGGCCGTCGCATAGCTGTCGCGCCTAGACTCGACCGGTGACTTCCACGATTCTCCGCGTCGTCGGCTGGGTGGTGGCCCTGCTCGTGGGGGCCTTCTACGGAGCAGCCGGCACCGTCGGCCAGGCCTTCCTCGTCGGCCCCGTGCCGGTGGGTTTGATCCTCGCGACGATCGGCAGTGCGGCCCTGCTCATCGCCCTGCGCACGCTCACGGGCGATCGCGTCAACGCCCTCGCCGGAGGGTTGGGGATCACCGCCGCCACGTACTTGTTCTCTCAGGTGGGGCCGGGCGGTTCCGCGATCGTCGCTGCGCCCACCGCGGGGACCGAGTGGATCCCGCTCGTGTGGACGGTCGTCGGACCCGCGCTCATGGTGCTGGTCGCGCTGTGGCCCGACTTCAGCAAGATGCAGGCGCCGGCGCGCCCGGCCGAATCCTAAGCCCGCGGCCCGGCGGCGGAGTCGGTCGCTCCGGCGCGATTAGACTGATGCGGTGACTTACGTGATCGCCCTCCCGTGCGTCGATGTGAAAGACCGCGCCTGCATCGATGAGTGCCCTGTCGACTGCATCTACGAGGGTGAACGATCGCTCTACATCCACCCCGACGAGTGCGTCGACTGCGGTGCGTGCGAGCCGGTCTGCCCCGTCGAGGCCATCTACTACGAGGACGACCTCCCCGAGCAGTGGTCCGACTACTACAAGGCCAACGTCGAGTTCTTCGACGACATCGGCTCGCCCGGTGGTGCGGCCAAGGTCGGCGTGATCGCCAAGGACCACCCCGTCATCACCGCATTGCCCCCGCAGGCGCACTGACCCGTGGGCGTCGCCGACCTCGCCGACTACCCGTGGGACGCGGTCGCCCCGTACGCGGAGCGCGCCCGACGCCACCCCGACGGCATCGTCGACCTGTCGATCGGCTCGCCCGTCGACCCGACGCCCGCCGTCGTCGCCGAAGCGCTGGCTGACGCAACCGACGCGCACGCCTACCCGCAGACGGCGGGGACCCCGGCACTGCGCGAGGCGATCGCCGAGTGGTACCACCGCCGGCGCGGCGTCCCCGGCCTGGCCGCGGCGAACGTTCTGCCGACCGTCGGCTCCAAAGAGCTGGTCGCCCTGCTGCCGTTGCTGTTGGGGCTCGGCCCGGGCGATGCCGTGGTTCACCCGCGCGCCGCCTACCCGACCTACGAGGTCGGAGCGCGTCTCGTGGGCGCCGAGGCCGTGGCATCCGACGATCCGTCCTCGTGGCCCGCGAACGCGCGCGTGATCTGGATCAACTCACCCGGCAATCCCGACGGGCGCGTCCTCTCGACGGACGAGCTTCGGGATGCCGTGACCCGGGCGCGTGAAATCGGTGCCGTCCTCGCGTCGGACGAGTGCTACGCCGAACTGGGCTGGGACGCCCCGTGGGATGAGCAGCCCGTACCGAGCGTGCTCGACCCGGGCGTCGTCGGAGACGACCTCTCCGGCGTGCTGTCGGTGTACTCGCTGAGCAAGCAGTCGAACCTCGCCGGGTACCGCGCGGCGTTCCTCGCCGGTGACCCCGCCCTCGTGTCGCGGTTGCTCACCGGTCGCAAGCACCTGGGCCTCATGCCGCCCGCGCCGGTGCAGCGCGCGATGACCGTCGCCCTCGGAGACGACGAGCACGTCGCCGCGCAGCGCGAGCGCTACGCCCGCCGCCGCGCGGTCCTCAAGCCCGCGGTCGAGGCCGCCGGCTTCACCATCGACCGCAGCGAGGGCGGCCTGTACCTCTGGGCGACCGAGGGACGCGACGCGTGGGAGAGCGTCGACCGCCTCGCCGATCTCGGCATCCTGGTGGGACCGGGGCACTTCTACGGCACCCACTTTCCGAACCACGTGCGCTTCTCGCTCACCGCGACCGACGAGCGCATCGCCGCCGCCGCGGAGCGTCTGCGCGCCTGACCAGGAGGTTCCCTCCATCCGATGGGGGCAACCTTTAGCGGTGTCATCTGTACGCCGGAGTGCCTACTAGGCTGTAAAGGCAGGTCGTTCGGGGTCATCCTCCGTGCGCCCCGCCGACCCGGATGCCATTCCCGTGGCATCCAGAGGGCGAGAAGATCGCGGGGTGCCGCAACCCCCCGCGTTCGACCACACGGGCGACCAGAAATCGCAAGGAGGCGCGGTGAGCGACGCGGGCACGCAGCAGGACAAGGCCACTCTCACGGTAGGGGGCACCACCGCCGAATTCCCGGTCCTGCGAGGCACCGACGGCGTTCCGAGCATCGACATCGCGTCGCTGACGAAGCAGACCGGTCACACCACGCTCGATTACGGTTTCGTCAACACGGCGTCGACGAAGTCCGACATCACCTACATCGACGGCGATCAGGGCATCCTCCGCTATCGCGGGTACCCCATCGAGCAGCTGGCGAAGAACAGCACCTACCTCGAGGTCGCGTGGCTGCTCATCTACGGCGAGCTGCCCTCGGCATCCGAGCTCGCGTCGTTCGACGAGCGGATCCGCCGTCACACGCTGCTGCACGAAGACCTCAAGAGCCTCTTCTCGGCGCTGCCGCCGACCGCGCACCCCATGTCTGTGCTCTCGGCGGCGACCGCGGCCCTCTCGACCTACTACGAGGCCGAGTCCGACCCGCACAACCCCGAGCACGTCGAGCTCAACACGGTCCGCATGCTCGCGAAGCTCCCCGTGATCGCGGCCTACGCGCACAAGAAGAGCATCGGACAGGCGTTCCTGTACCCCGACAACTCCCTGGGCTTCGTCGACAACTTCCTCAAGCTCAACTTCGGTGTGCACAGCGAGCCCTTCGAGGCCAACCCGGTCATGACGAAGGCCCTCGACCTGCTGCTGATGCTGCACGAGGACCACGAGCAGAACGCCTCGACCTCGACCGTGCGCCTCGTCGGTTCGACCGGAGCGAACCAGTTCGCGTCGATCTCGGCCGGCATCCAGGCGCTCTCCGGCCCCCTGCACGGTGGCGCGAACGAAGCCGTCCTGCAGATGCTCGCGCGCATCCGCGACTCGGGCGAGAGCGTCGAGCGCTTCGTCGAGCGGGTGAAGAACAAGGAGCAGGGCGTCAAGCTCATGGGCTTCGGTCACCGCGTCTACAAGAACTACGACCCGCGCGCGAAGCTCGTCAAAGAGTCGGCCGACGAGGTGCTCACCGCACTCGGCGTCAGCGACCCGCTGCTCGACCTCGCCAAGGAGCTCGAGCAGATCGCCCTCGAGGACGACTACTTCAAGGAGCGTCGCCTCTACCCGAACGTCGACTTCTACACCGGCGTGATCTACAAGGCGATGGGCTTCCCCACGCGCATGTTCACGGTGCTGTTCGCGATCGGCCGTCTGCCCGGCTGGCTCGCCCAGTGGCGCGAGGCGATCAGCGACCCCCAGACGAAGATCGGCCGCCCGCAGCAGCTGTACACGGGTGCCGCCGAGCGCAACTACCCCGGCATCTGACCCGGCCTGGAGCGCCCCGTCCCTCTTGCGAGGGGCGGGGCGTTTCGCTGTGTGCGGCGGGGTGTGTCGCTGGTTCTCCCCATGTCCCACTTCGTGCTGTCTGGGGCGTCGCCAGGTAGCCGATTGTGGGACATGGTCTGCATATATGGGGACATTCTCGTCGAGGGCGGTTCGCCCTGCAGCCATGTCCCACTTTGTGCTGCCTGGGGCGCCGCCAGGGAGCCGTTTGTGGGACATGGTCTGCGCAGATGGGGACGTGGGCCGCGAGGGCGGTTCGCCCTGCACCCATGTCCCGCATTGTGCTGCCTGGGGTGCCGCCAGGGAGCCGTTTGTGGGACATGGTCTGCGCAGATGGGGACGTGGTCTGCGCACAGGGGGACATGGGGTGCGCCGGAGAGACCGGATGCCAGGCGGTTCCGCCGACGCCGATGACGCAACCACTAGGGTCGGGGCATGTCGCGCCTGCTCGTTCGCCGTCCGTCGCCCCGCCTCGCCGAGGGCGAGCTCACCCACCTCGACCGCGTGCCGGTCGATGCCGAGCTGGCGCTGACGCAGTGGCAGGCGTACGTCGATGCCTTCCGCACCCGTGGGTGGGAGATCGTCGAGATCGACCCGGCCGATGACCAGCCCGACGGGGTGTTCGTCGAGGATGCGGTCGTCGTCTTCGGTGACCTCGCCGTGCTCTGCCGGGCCGGCGCCGTCTCGCGCCGCGGCGAGGCGGAGAGCGTGCGCGCGGGGGTCACGGCATCCGGAATCGATCTTGCCGAGATCGTGGCACCCGGAACCCTCGACGGGGGCGACGTGCTCAAGGTCGGACGGACCGTCTACGTGGGCGCGTCGTCGCGGACGAACGCCGAGGGCATCGCCCAGCTGCGGGCTCTGCTCGAGCCGCGTGGGTGGGAGGTGCGCGAGATCCCGGTCACGAAGGTGCTACACCTGAAGTCGGGGGTGACGGCGCTACCCGACGGAACGGTGGTGGGGTTCGAGCCGCTGGTCGACGATCCGTCGATGTTCCCGGTGTTCGCGGGCGTGCCCGAGGAGCACGGCACGGCCGTGGTCGTCCTGGACGACGACACGGTGCTGATGTCGGCGGACGCCCCGGCGACGGCGGAGGAGCACCGGTTCCGCGGCCTCGAGGTCGTGACCGTCGACGTGAGCGAGTTCGAGAAGCTCGAGGGCTGCGTGACCTGCCTGTCGGTGCGGGTGCGCGACTGACGCGACCGGCGCGGAGGCGGATACGCGACGAGAAACGCTCCCTGCACGGAGAAACGCGCGCCGCGGGCGTTTCCTCGTGCAGGGAGCGTTTATCGGGAAAAGGGCGCAGGCGCCTGCGCCTCAGGCGTGCAGTGCCTCGTTCAGCGTGACGCCGACGCCGGCGCGGGCCGAGGCCTCGACGGCGCCGGTGAGGGAGTTGCGGCGGAACAGGATGCCGTCGCGACCCGACAGCTCGCCCGCCTTGACCGTCTCGTCGCCGACGCGCACTTTCGTGCCGGCGGTGACGTAGAGACCGGCCTCGACGACGCAGTCGTCTCCGAGCGAGATGCCGATGCCGGCGTTCGCGCCGAGCAGGGTGCGTGCTCCGATCGAGACGCGGTGCGTCCCGCCGCCCGAGAGCGTGCCCATGATCGAGGCGCCGCCGCCGATGTCGGTGCCGTCGCCGATGACGACGCCCTGAGAGACGCGGCCCTCGATCATCGAGGAGCCGAGCGTGCCGGCGTTGAAGTTGACGAAGCCCTCGTGCATGACGGTCGTGCCGGGGGAGAGGTGCGCGCCCAGGCGCACGCGCGAGGCGTCGGCGATGCGCACGCCCGCGGGCAGGACGTAGTCGGTCAGGCGCGGGAACTTGTCGAGACCCTGGAGCTGGATGCCGTGACGCTTCAACTGCGGCAGCAGGCGCTCCGCGTCGTCGGGGTGCACGGGACCCGCGTTCGTCCACGCGACGTTGGGGAGGTGCCCGAAGATGCCGTCGAGGTTGATCTCGTTGGGCCGGACGAGCAGGTGCGAGAGCGCGTGCAGGCGCAGGTAGGCGTCGACGGTCGAGGCGGGAGCCGCGTCGGCGTCGATCATGAGAGACACCGTCTCGACGACGACGCCACGTCGCTCGTCGGGGCCGGCGGCGGATTCGAGCGCCGCCTGCTCGGCATCCAGGTCTCCGTGGGCACCGAGGACCGGCTTCGGGAACCAGGCGTCGAGCACCGTCCCCCCGGTGGTTCGCGTCGAGAGGCCGGCAGCGCTGATGCGTCGTTCGTTGCTCACCGTCCCAGGGTACTGGGGCACCGGCTGTGGGAAGATCGGGGCATGCCCGCGCTCGACCTCACCCAGTCCTCGGCCGCCCTGACGCGAGCCGTCTGCGACATCCACAGCGTCTCGGGAGACGAGACCCCTCTCGCGGATGCCATCGAGGCCGCCGTCTCCGCGTACCCCCACCTCGAGGTCATCCGCGACGGCGACACCATCGTCGCCCGCACCGCCCTGGGGCGCGACCGCCGGGTCGTCATCGCCGGGCACATCGACACCGTGCCGATCAACCGCAACCTCCCCGTCGAGGACCGCACGGTCGACGGCGAGGACGTCATCTGGGGCCGCGGGACGGTCGACATGAAGGCGGGCGTCGCGGTGCAGCTCAAGCTCGCCGCCGAGCTCACCGCGCCCCCGGTCGACATCACCTGGATGTGGTACGACCACGAAGAAGTCGACTCGGCGCTGAACGGCCTCGGTCGGCTCTCGCGCAACCGCCCGGACCTGTTCGAGGGTGACTTCGCGATCCTCGGCGAACCGAGCAACGGCGAGGTCGAGGGCGGCTGCAACGGCACGCTCCGCGCCATCGTGCGCACCGAGGGAGTCCGTGCGCACAGCGCGCGATCGTGGATCGGCGAGAACGCGATCCACAAGGCCGCGCCGATCCTCGCGCGCCTGGCCGAGTACCGTGCCCGCGAGATCGAGGTCGAGGGTCTTGTCTACCGCGAGGGCTTGAACGCTGTCAGCATCTCGGGCGGGGTCGCGGGCAACGTCATCCCCGACGCGTGCGCGGTCGAGGTCAACTACCGCTTCGCGCCGAGCCGTGACGCCGCCGCCGCCACCCGCGTCGTCACCGACGTGTTCACGGGCTTCGACGTCGAGATCGTCGACGTGGCCGAAGGAGCTCGTCCCGGCCTCGACGCGGCCCTGGCGAAGGACTTCGTGGATGCCGTGGGTGCCACCCCCAAACCGAAGTACGGCTGGACGGACGTGGCGCGGTTCTCGGCGCTCGGCATCCCCGCCGTCAACTACGGTCCCGGTGACCCGCACCTCGCTCATCACGACGAGGAGCGGGTTCCGATCGCGCAGATCGACGCCGTCGAGCGCGGCCTTCGTGCCTGGTTGAGCGGGTCGTGACCGCCGCGGCCACGACGCGCACGCGGGTCGGATGGTGGGAGCGCCTGCCCGTGCCGGCGCGCATCGCCATCGTCTACGGTGCGGCGCGCGTGGTCACGACGGGATTCTTCCTGCTGGCCTCTGCGCTGTCGGGGCCCGGGTCGCGTTACGGTGTGGCCCCCTCGCTCGAGAAGCTCGCGCTCGGGTGGGATGCGCAGTGGTACTGGCTCGCCGCGGTGTCGGGATATCCCGTTGATCTGCCCCTCGCCGCGGGCGGTCACGTCGCCGAGAACGCGTGGGCGTTCATGCCGCTGTATTCGTACCTCTCGGCCGGACTCGGATTCCTGCTCGGCTCGTGGGGCGCCGGGGCCGTCACCATCTCGTTGGCCGCGGGGTTCGGTGCGTGCCTCGTGCTGCATTCGATGCTGCGGGATCGGATCGGCGACTCCGCCGCGATGTGGGCCGTGGTCTTCTTCGCGTGCGGTCCGCTCGCCGCCCTGTTCCAGGTGGGGTACGCCGAGGCGCTGTTCCTGTTCTTCCTCTTCCTCGCCCTCCGGTGCGTGCAGCGACGTCGATGGGGCTGGCTCTATCTGCTGGTTCCGGCGATGGGGTTCACGCGCCCCGGGATCCTCGCCTTCGCTCTGTTCCTCGGTCTCTACGGGGTATACCGCTTCGTGCGCCGACGGAAGGATCCGCTTACGACGCGCGACATCGCGCATCTCGTGGCCCTCGGCGGACTTTCGGTCGTGGTGGGCTTCGCGTGGCAGGTGATCGCGGGGATCGTCACGGGCGACCCGGGCGCGTACCTGGCGACCGAGTTGGCGTGGCGGCGCAACTGGCTCGGGGACTCGGGGCGGGGCTTCGTCCCCTTCGACGGGTTCGTCGAGGCCGCGGGGTTCTGGTTCACCCGGTGGGGGCTCGGCGCCGTCACGGGCTACGTGTTCCTCGCGATGATGGTGGCGGCCATCGGCGCGCTGCTGCTGTTCTCGCCGCAGGTGAAGCGACTGGGCATCGAGGTGCGACTGTGGTCGGCGAGCTACCTCGTCTACCTGTTGCTGGTGTTCTTCCCGCAGTCCAGCATCTTCCGGCTGCTCGTGCCGATCTCGCCGCTGTGGGGCGCCCTCGCGGTGCCGAAATCACGCGCGTGGCGGTTCGGCGTGCTCGCTCTCGCGCTGCTCGGACAGTGGTGGTGGATCTACAACATGTACGCCCTCGCGAACACGTATTGGCAGATTCCCTGACCCAGATCCGCCCCCGCCGACCCGCCTGTACGACCCGCCACGCGGGATACCGGTAAACTTCTCAGGCAGACCAACGACGAAAAGGGGGCCGCGATGGCAGCCATGAAGCCGCGTACCGGCGACGGACCGATGGAGGCCGTGAAGGAGGGCCGGTTGATCATCGTGCGCGTGCCGCTCGAGGGTGGCGGGCGACTCGTCGTCTCGGTGAACGACGCCGAGGCGAAGGAACTCTACGACGTGCTCGGTGGTGTCGTCACCGCCTGACGACCATCGACGCAGTGAAGGCCGGCTCCCGCGGGGGCCGGCCTTCTTCGTTCCCGCGTGCTTCGCGGGGAGAGGTTCAGGCCTCGGGTGGACGGGTCGTGAGCTGCAGCAGGCCTTCGCCCGTGGTCGACAGGGCGCCGATGACGGCGGGGGAGGACTGCACCTCTTGAATCAGCGAGCGGTAGGCCGTGGTCACCGCGTCGCGGCGCACCGGGTCGGCGACCGCGCCGTGCGCGAGGACGCGGGGGATGAGGACGGTCCCGCCGGCGCGCACCAGACGCAGGCCGTGCTCGACGTATTCGATGACGCCTTCGGGGTCGGCGTCGATGAAGACGATGTCGTACGACGCCTCGTTCATGCGCGGCAGGACATCGGATGCCCGCCCGGTGATGAATCGGGCACGCGCGGCGGGCACGCGGGCGTCCGAGAACGCGGAGCGCGCGGCCCCGAGGTGCTCGGGTTCGCTGTCGATCGTGGTGATCGTCGCGCGGGGCGAACCGTGCAGCAGCCAGAGGCCCGACACACCGCCGCCGGTGCCCACCTCGACGATGTTCAGAGCACGGGATGCCGCCGAGATCACCGCGGCCTGGGCCCCGACCGCGGGGCTGATGGGCGCCGCGCCGAGCTCGAGCGCGTGCGCCCGGGCGCGAGCGATGTGCTCGGGCTCGACCGTCGACTCCTGCACGAACCGTTCGTTCGCCTCATGACCGCTCACGTGGACCTCCTCAGATCAGGCTAGACGGCGGATGGTCGCTGGACCCCCAGGCGAGGCCGGTAATCTGGAGGCATGTTCTTCGGCCTCACGATCGAGAAGCTGATGCTGATCGGCGTGATCGCAGCGGTCCTCGTCGGCCCCGAGCGTCTGCCGCGCTACGCGGAGGCGTTGGCCAAGTTCACCAAGCGCGCGAAAGAGACGCTGCAGGGTGCCCGTTCGCGCATGCGCGACGAGATGGGCCCCGAGTTCGACGACGTCGACTGGAAGAAGCTCGACCCGCGCCAGTACGACCCGCGGCGCATCATCCGCGAGGCGCTCCTCGACGACACCCCGACGGCGACGATGCGGGCCGCGGGCGCCGCAGCTCTCGCGGCGCGCGAGAAGCCGGCATCCACCCCCTTCGTGGCGGGCGAGCTGCCGCCGTTCGACGACGAGGCGACCTGACGCGGGAGCCCGTCACCGAAACAGGGGACGTGACGAGGACAGGCTGATTCCGGCGGCGGGAACGCCCTGTTTCCCCTACAGCGTCATCTTCTCGTGACGGGCGTCCCGCTCTGCGTCAGACGTTGAGGCGCAGGGGCTTGCCGGACAGTCCGCGCGGGCGCACCGCCAGGGCAGAGGCCGCCGCGTCGATCGCCATCGCGGCCGGGTCGTCGGGCCGCGACAGCACGACGGGGCGTCCGTCGTCGCCCCCGGTGCGGAGGGCGGCGCTGAGCGGAACGGATGCCAGCAGCGGCACGTCCACGCCGTCGCTCGAGAGGGCGCGGGCCACCTCTTCTCCGCCGCCCGAGCCGAACAGATCGAGGACGGTCCCGTCGGCCAGGGTCATCGCGGCCATGTTCTCGATGACGCCGATGGGGCGTTGGCCGGTCTGGCGCGCGACGAGTCCGGAGCGCACGGCGACCTCCGCGGCCGCGGCCTGAGGTGTCGTGACGACCAGGACGTCGGCGTGGGGGAGCAACTGCCCGACCGAGATGGCGACGTCGCCGGTACCGGGCGGCATGTCGAGCAGCAGCACGTCGAGATCACCGAAGAACACGTCGGTGAGGAACTGCTGCACGGTGCGATGCAGCATCGGTCCGCGCCAGGCGACCGCGCCGGCGGCATCCTCTCCGGGTCGCCGGAGGAACATGCCGATCGAGATGACCTTCACCCCGTAGGCGACGGGCGGAAGGATGAGGTCGTCGAGCTTGGTCGGCGCCGGAGGCAGACCATCGGCGTCGACGAGCCCGAGCAGCCCCGGGATCGAGAAACCGTGGACGTCGGCGTCGATCAGACCGACGTGCAGCCCCTTCGCCGCCAACGCCACCGCGAGGTTCGCGGTCACGGTCGACTTGCCCACGCCGCCCTTGCCGCTGGTCACCGCGATGACGCGGGTCAGCGAGTCGGGGCCGAAGGGCATCTCGCGCTTCGCGCGGCCGCCGCGGAGCTTCTCAGTGAGCGCTTTCCGCTCGTCGGGCGACATCACGCCGACCCGCACGTCGACCGCATCGATGCCGGCGACCGAGGCCGCGGCATCCCGGACGTCCCGCTCGATGCGGTCGGCGGCGGGGCAGCCCACGATGGTGAGGGCGATGGCCACCTGGGCCGTGGTGTCCGCGACCGAGATCTCTCGCAGCATGTCGAGCTCGCCGAGGGGACGACGAAGCTCGGGATCGGTGACCGCGGCGACGGCCGAGCGAACCCTCTCGGTGAGGTCGACGCTCACGAGCCGGGCCGCGCGGGCTCGGTGTGCGTGCCGCGGCGCAGGTCGCCACGAGGGGCGTCCGCGCGTCCGGACTCCGCCCGCGGGGCGTCGTCGTCGGCGTCGAGGCGCTCCAGCGCCGCCCGGAGTTCGGCGCGCAGTGTGTCCTTCGTGATGACCTCGTCGGTCAGATCGCGAACGGCCATGCGCAACGCCACGATCTCGCGGGCGAGGTACTCGGTGTCGGCCAGGTTGCGCTCGGCGCGCTGGCGATCCTGCTCGATCTGCACGCGGTCGCGGTCATCTTGCCGGTTCTGGGCCAACAGGATGAGGGGCGCGGCGTAGGACGCCTGCAGAGAGAGCACGAGGGTCAGCGCGGTGAAGCCGATCGCGGCGGAGTCGAAGCGCAGCTCGTCGGGGGCGATCGAGTTCCAGCCCATCCACACCACGCAGAACAGCGTCAGGGACAGCAGGAACGTCGGGGTTCCCATCGCGCGCGCGACCCACTCGGTGAACCGACCGAAGCGGTCGCGCGAGGGCTGCGGGGCGCGAGGGGCGAGGACGCCGGTGCGGCCGCGCGGGGCGTCGAGAGCCGGCTTGCGGTTGTTGCGTGCCATCAGCGCCTCCTCGGGGTCTGGGGGATCTGGGTCGGAATGCTCGACGTATGCGTGGGTCTGATCGTGGCCCTGGGTCTCGGATCATCGCTGTCGTGCGTGCGCCAGTCATCGGGCAGCAGGTAGTCGAGCACGTCGTCGACGCTCACGCAGCCCACGAGTCGGTGCGCCTGGTCGACCACGGGGAGCGAGACGAGGTTGTAGCTCGCGAGCAGACGCGCGACCTCGGCGGCGGTGGCGTCGGCGGTGACCGGCTCGAGGGTGTCGTCGATGATCGCGCCGAGGCGCTCGTGCGGCGGGTAGCGCAGCATGCGCTGGAAGTGCACGGTGCCGAGCAGGCGCCCCGTGGGCGTCTCGTACGGCGGAAGGGTGATGAAGACGGATGCCGCGAGGGCGGGGTGCAGCTCGTGCCGGCGGATGAGGGCCAGGGCCTCGGCCACCGTCGCATCGGCCGACAGCACGATCGGCTCGGGCGTCATCAGACCGCCCGCGGTGTCGGGGCCGTACTGCAGGAGGGCGCGAACGTCGTCGGCCTCTTCCGGCTCCATCAGGTCGAGCAGCTGCTCGGAGCGCGACTCGGGGAGCTGACCGAGGAGGTCGGCCGCGTCGTCGGGCTCCATGGCATCCAGGATGTCGGCGGCGCGCTCGTCGCCCAGCTGCTCGAGGATGTGGACCTGCTCGTCCTCGGGCATCTCTTCGAGGGCGTCGGCCAGGCGGTCGTCGCTGAGCTCTTCGGCCACCTCGATGAGGCGCTCCTCGGGCAGGTCGAGGAGGGTGTTGGCGAGGTCGGCGGGCTTGAGCTCGGAGTAGGTCGCGACCAGCTGCTCGGCGGACTGCGCCTCGCCGGGAGTCTGGTTCTCGCGCACCTCGCCCCACGCGGCGAACGTCGTCGCGCCCTTGGCAAAGGGCGAGGCGCTCGTGCGCGGGCGGCGCAGGAACAGCTGCCCCACGTCCCACTCGCCGAGGCGGTTGCGCTCGATCGCGACGTCTTCGATGACCGCGGTGCCCGAGCCGTCGACGAGGCTCACGCGGCGTCCGAGCATCTCGGCCATGACGCGCACCTCGCCGCCGCGCTGCTGGAAACGGCGCACGTTGATGAGACCGGTCGTGATGACCTGACCGGCCTGTATGGAGGTGACGCGCCCGATGGACACGAACACATGTCGTCGCCCGGGAATCTCGACGACGAGCCCCACGACGCGCGGCGCCGCAGACGCGCGGTAGATCACCACGACGTCGCGCACCTTACCCAGACGGTCTCCCGCCGGGTCGAACACCGTGCAGCCCGCCAAGCGGGCGACGAAAACCCTTTGCGTGCTCACCGGTACAGCGTAGTCCGCGCCTCCTCTGCAACACCTCGGGAACGGTCAGGCGCGCGTGACAGGATGGTGAAATGAGTATGTTCGCGCAGCGTCCGGGTGCCGGTCGCGACGAGGTCGGCGAGAAGATCGCCTCGTTCCCGACGTATGAGCAGGCGCAGAAGGCCGTCTCGTCCCTCATCGCCGGCGAGGTGCCCGCGCGCGACATCGCGATCGTGGGTTCGGGTCTGCGCTCGATCGAGCGCATCACCGGCAAGCTCGGTTACGCCACGGCGGCCCGCTCGGGTGCGCTGAACGGCCTCATGCTCGGCCTGCTCTTCGCGTTCATCTTCGTGCTCGGGATGCCGACCGTGCAGATCTCCGCGTTCATCGGCGTCCTGCTGGTCGGAATGGCGCTCGGCATGATCTTGAGCATCGGGACATACTCGATCGTGCGCCGCCGCCGCGATTTCGCGTCGGTGATGCAGGTCGCCGCCGATCACTACGACGTCTGCGTCGCGGCGCCCAGCGTCCACAAGGCCCGCGGGATCGTGGGCCCGGCCGGCTCCGCTGCCGCTCCCACCGTCGTGTCGCGTCCGGCGCCCTCGGACTCCGCGCCGCCGCAGTATGGCGAACGGGTCGCTCCGGGCTCCGCTGCTCCCGTCGCCCCGCCGCGCCCGCCGGCACCGACCCCGAACCCGGCCCCGCGCGACGACGAGCCCCCGCGGTACGGGGAGCGCATCGCCCCGCCGTCGGCGCCCGTGCCCGAGGCGCCGGAGAAGGACGACCGCACCGCCGAGACTCCGCGCCCCGACGAGCGCCCCACCCCGACCGAGCGGTGAGCACCGAGCCCGTCCGCATCGCCGTCGCGTTGCCGGCGGGCGACACCGAGGTGTCGGGCCTGTGGTCCGCGGCACCGGCCGCGGCCGCGACCGTCGCTCTCGCGCACGGTGCGGGCGCAGGGATGGAGCACCCGTTCCTCTCCGGGCTCTCCGACGCCCTCGTGGCCTCGGGGGTGTCGGTGCTGCGCTTCGTCTTCCCCTACGTCGAGGCGGGACGCCGTATGCCCGGACCCGCGTCCCACGCGGTGGCCACCTGGACAGGCGTCGAGGCCTGGCTCGCCTCGGCCGCCCCCGGCCCGTACGCGGCAGTGGGGAAGTCGTACGGCGGGCGCATGGCATCCATGGCCTCCGCCGAAGGGGTGATCGCCCCGGCCGGTCTCGCCTACCTCGGGTATCCGCTTCACCCGCCGGGGCGTCCCGAGAAGCCGCGCCGCGAGCACCTGCCGGCCATCGGCGTTCCGCAGCTGTTCGTCGAGGGGGAGAACGACCCCTTCATCGCCCCGCGCGCGCAGTTCGACGAGGTCGTCGCCTCGTGCCAGGACGCGCGGGTGCATTGGATCGCCGGCGGCAACCACTCGTTCGAGGTGAAGGGCGCCCGGCGCCCGGCCGACGAGATCGGTGCGGCTCTGGCCCCGGTGGTCGCGGAGTTCGTGCGCTCGCTCTGACGACCTGGGCGGCGGGTCGGGTTTCGATGACTGTCGGCGCCCTGCCGCGAAGCTCTGGGCTCCGCGCGGTCTCGCGCGGCGAACGCATCGCAGGAATTTCGGCGCCCGGGCGGTGCACAACTCCTGCAGTTCCGCGACGGGGGAGGCGTGGATGCCGTGGGTGCGTCGATATTTCCCGAGTTGTGTCCGGGTGGTGCGGCCCCGTCGCGCGGTGGCGCGTCGGTCGCGGCTGCCCGCGTCGGGGCCTGGCCGCGAAGCTCTGGGCTCCGCGCGGTCTCGCGCGGCGAACGCATCGCAGGAATTTCGGCGCCGGCGTGGTGCACAACTCCTGCAGTTCCGCGACGGGGGAGGCGTGGATGCCGTGGGTGCGTCGATATTTCCTGAGTTGTGTCCGGGTGGTGTGGCCCCGTCGCGCGGTGGTTCGTCGGGTCGCGGCTGCCCGCGTCGGCGCCCCGACGCGGGACGCCACACGTCTACGCCCCGCGAAGCCGGGCGCCCCGCCGCATGTAGCCCGGCGCGTCGGTGCCCCGACAGAGGTGGACCCGAGCGTCAGCGCCCCGCGGCGTAGCCCTGGGCTCCGCGGGGGTTCGCCGCGGCCCACAGCACGCCGTCGGCTCCGCGCCCGACGGCGGTGACGCGGCCGAGGGCCCAGTCGCCCGCGCGGCGCACGCGATGCCCGCGCTGCTCGAGCGCGGCGATGACGTCGTCGCCGATGCGGTCTTCGAGGGCGACGCCCGCGGGCACCCACGTGCGTGGCCAGAACGAATCGATGAGCGCGGTGATGTTGAGGTTCGGCGCGTCGATCGCCTGCTGCGCGCTGTAGCCGCCGACGAGCATGCGCAGCAGCACGGTCAGCTGCCACTGGTCCTGCTGGTCGCCGCCGGGGGAGCCGATCGCGATGACCTCCGCGCCGCGCGACACCAGGGTCGGGGTCAGGGTCGTCCGCGGTCGCCGGCCCGGGGTGAGCGATGCCGGGTGCCCCGGCACGAGCCACGTCGCCTGCAGGCGCGTGCCCAGGCAGAATCCCAGCGACGGCACGGTCGGCGACGACTGCAGCCAGCCGCCCGACGGGGTCGCCGAGACGACGTTGCCCCAGCGGTCGATCACGTCGAGGTGGCACGTGTCGCCGCGGGTCTGCCCCGAGCGGTCGACCGTCGGTTCGCCGGTCGAGCCGTCGGTGCTCGCGTGGTCGGTGCGCAACGGTGGCAGCACCGGGTCGCGGCCCTCGGGTGATCCCGGATGCCACTGACTCGAGGCCTCGGGCCCGATCAGCGCCCGCCGGGAGGCGACGTAGTCGTCGGCGAGCAGGGCGTCGAGGTCGACGGCCCCGCCGGCGTCGCCGAACCACGCGTCGCGGTCGGCGTACGAGAGCTTCTGCGCCTCGAGGAGCAGGTGCGCTCCCTCGACCGACGACGGGTCGAGGTCGTCGGAGGCCTCGATCAGCCGCAACGTGTGCAGCAGAGCGGGTCCCTGGGTCCACGTGCCGGCCTTGAACACGTCCCACCCGCGGAAGCTCGTCGACACGGCCGGCTCGAACGAGGCGCGCCAGTCCGCCAGGTCTTGAGCATTCAGGATGCCGGGGTGATCGGCACCGTCCGCGTGCCGGTGCGGCTGCGCGATGAAGGCGGCGGCCTCGGGCAGCACCGTGGTCATCCAGTGCGCGCGGGCGGCGTCGATGCGTGCGGCGCGGTCGTCGCGCGGCGCGCGGTCGCGAGACGCGTGGCCCGCTTGCGCGTCGTCGCGTTGCGAATGGTCCGCCTCCGCCTGGCGGCGCTGCACGTCGTCCGCCCGCGCGTGAGCACCCCGCACGGGGTCGACCCCCGCTCCCGCCGCCACGAGTCCGTCGAGCACGTCGGCATACGCAGGGTTGCTCACGAGCGTGTCGACGGCGGGTGGCGTGCCCTCCGGCATCCATCGTTCTGCCGAAGTCGGCCAGTGGTCGCGGAACAGGTCGGCGACCCGGGCGATGGTCGCGGCCGCCCCCGCCACGAGCGGGTGCCCGTCGCGGGCGTAACCGATCGCGTAGGCGAGCACGTCGCCGAGCTCCCACGTGCCGTGATCGCGCAGCAGCAGCAGCCAGGCGTCGACGGCGCCCGGCACGGCGGCGGCGAGGCCTCCCGCCCCGGGCACGAGGTCGAGCCCGCGGCCGCGGAAGTGCTCGATGGTCGCGCGCGCGGGCGCCGGGCCCTGGCCCATGAGGACGACGGGCTCCGCCCGCCCCGCGGGTCGGACGAGGGCGACGAGGTCGCCCCCGGGGCCGTTCAAGTGCGGCTCGACGACGTGCAACACGAACGCCGCCGCCACCGCCGCGTCGAACGCGTTGCCGCCGCGCTCGAGCACGGACTGCGCGGTGGCGGTCGCTGTCCAGTGCGTCGAGGCCGACATCCCGAACGTGCCCCGCAGGGTCGGCCGGGTGGTGAAGGATGCCGCCGGCGTGAACGTCATCGCGACAGCCGGGCGATCCACTCCTCGACCTCGTCCGCCGTGCGGGGGATGCCCGCCGACAGGTTGACCGGGCCGTCGGCCGTCATGACGATGTCGTCCTCGATACGCGCGCCGATGCCGCGGTACTCCTCGGGGACGGTCAGATCGTCGATCTGGAAGTACAGGCCGGGCTCGATCGTGAAGGCCATGCCGGGCTCGAGCAGACCGTCGTAGTACATGTCGCGACGCGCCTGCGCGCAGTCGTGCACGTCGATGCCGAGGTGGTGGCTCGTGCCGTGCACCATGTAGCGGCGGTGTTGACCCCCGTTGTCGGCGTGGAGCGCCTCTTCGGCGGTCACCGGGAGCAGGCCCCACTCGGCGACGCGCGCGGCGATGACCTCCATCGCAGCCTCGTGCAGACGGCGGAACGGAACGCCGACCTTCGCGGCGGCGAACGAGGCGTCGGCGGCCTCGCGGACCGTCTCGTAGATGCGGCGCTGGATGTCGGTGAACGTGCCCGACACCGGCAGCGTGCGCGTGATGTCGGCCGTGTAGAGGCTGTCGACCTCGACGCCGGCGTCGACGAGGATGAGGTCGCCCGGCTTCACGGCGCCGTCGTTGCGGGTCCAGTGCAGGTAGCACGCGTGGGGGCCCGAGGCGGCGATGGTGTCGTAGCCGACGCTGTTGCCGTCGGAGCGGGCGCGCTGGTGGAAGACGCCCTCCACGACCCGCTCGCCCCGGGGGTGTTCGATGATGCGGGGCAGCTCGGCGACGATGTCGTCGAAGCCGCGGCCCGTGACCTCGACGGCGAGGGCCAGTTCGGCGAGCTCGTACTCGTCCTTGATCAGGCGCAGCTCCGAGACGAAACGCGTGACCTCGTCGTCCTCGCCCACGGTGCGGTCGTCGTCGCCGGTCTGGAAGTCCGCGAGGTGGGCCGTGGCCAGGGCCAGGTCGGCGGCCACGCCGTCGAGGGCGGGGCGGGGGCCGATCCAGAATTCGCCGACGGTGGCATCCGAGTAGAACTCCGCCGTCGTGCGGTCGGCCCGCTCGCGGAAGTACAGCACGGCTTCGTGACCCTGGTCGCGCGGCTCGAAGACGAGGACGGCGTCGGGCTCGGCGTCGCTGCCCCATCCGGTGAGGTGGGCGAAGGCGGAATGCGCGCGGAACGGGTAGTCGGTGTCGTTGCTGCGCTGCTTCAGCCCGCCGGCGGGGACCACGACGCGCTGCCCGGGGAAGGCCTCCGAGACGCGGGCGCGGCGACGCGCGGCCCAGGCGGCCTGCTCACGCGGCTCGGGGAGGGCCGCGGGGTGCTCGGCCCAGCCGGTCGAGATCGTGTCGAGGAAGCCGCGCGGGAACGGGGCCTTCCTGTTGCTGGGGGCGTCGAGTTCGGTCGTCTCGGCCTGGGGCTCGGCGGTCGTCGCGGTCGTGTCGCTGGTGGAGGGGGCGTCCATCGTTCCAGTCTCGCACCGTCGGGCGTCACGCGCACGACGACGTGCACGGCGGTGCGTCGGGCATCGAGGGGGCGCGGGGGAACAGCATCCCGTGCCTCTCCTCCACGCGCGGGAGGGGGAGCGGTCAGCCGCCGGTGCGCTCGAGCTGCACGACGATGGGGCGGTGGTCGCTTCCCGAGCCGTCCAGCGATCGCATGACGACGGACGCCGACACCGTCCAGTCGGGGGTGGCCATGACGTGGTCGATGGGTGCGCCGAGCAAGGCCGGGGCATCGGTCGGCCACGTTCCGACGCCGCCGTTGCCGCTCTCGGACGCCGCATCGTGGCACCGGCCGAGGGTGCCGCCCTCGACGCCCATACCGGTCATGTGGTCGAGCGTCGCGTTGAAGTCACCCGCGAGGATGACATTGTCGGTCGCGCACTGATCGGCCAGCCACTGCAGGTCGCTCCGCCACTGAGTCATGTACTCCTCGCGCGGGGCGACGGCGTGCGCGGCGACGATGATCGGGCCGTCGCCCGAGACGGGCATCGCGACGGCGCTCGGCACGGTCGAGGTGTTGCTCGATCCGTCGAGCGACGACTGGATGACGGAGTACTCGCCCAGCTCGGGCTTGATGAGCACGGTCGTCGAGGTGGCATCCCATCCGGTGATGCCGTACTCGCCGTACTCGGCGTGGTGCGCCCACATCGGCTGGCCCATGTCGCGCATGAGCTCGGCGACCTGCGCCCCCGTCTCGATCGTGGTCTCGGGGAGGGTCACGACGTCGGCCTGCATGCCCACGGCGAACTGCGCGATCGACTCGGCCGAGGTGGCCGAGCCCGCGGTGTTCCACGTCATGATGCGCAGGCTCGACGCGGTCTTGGCCGGCATGTCTTCGGAGCCGAGTCCTCGCTGCGCGAGCATCGAGACGTTGACGCCGCCCGCGAGGGCGAACACGAACGCCAGGACGAGGGCGAGAGCGCGGACGGGGCGGATCAGCGCGAACAGCAGCATGAGCAGTGTCGCGCCCACGAAGGCGGCCGCCAGGGGAGCCCGGAACGAGATGACCTGCGCCAGGGGGAAGGTGCGTTCGACCCCGAACGCCGAGGGCCACGTCAACACAGCGGCGCCCGCCGCGAAGGCGAGCGCGACCAGAAGACCGACCAGACGACGCACGCACCCGACCCTAGGGGAGCCGTCTGGGAGATCCACGGATGCCGGGTGGGCGCTGCCCCTGTGAAGCGGCGCGCTACGCTCGACGGGTGCAGCGTGAACGTCGATTCGAGGGTCCGAGTGACCTTCACCTGCACTCGTCGCACTCCGACGGCACCGAGCCTCCCGCTCAGGTGATGGCCGCCGCTCACCGACACGGTCTGCACACCGCCGCCCTCACCGACCACGACACCACGTCGGGTTGGGCCGAGGCCGCCGAGGCGGCGACCTCGCTGGGGATGACGTTCGTACCCGGCATGGAGCTGTCGGCGCGGCACCGGTGGCGCAGCGTCCACCTGTTGGCGTACCTCGTGGATCCCGACGATGCAGCGCTGCGGGCGATGACCGACCGGATCCGGTCGTCGCGACTGGATCGCGCGCAGATCATGGCCGAGCGCATCTCGCACGATTACGACATCGCCTGGGACGACATCGTCGCCCAGACCACCGACGGCGCGACCGTGGGCCGCCCGCACATCGCCGATGCGCTCGTGGCGCGCGGCATCGTGGCGGATCGCACCGAGGCGTTCGCCGGCATCCTGCACCCCTCCGGCGACTATTACGTAGCGCTGTACGCCCCCGATCCGGTCACGGCCGTCGAGCTCGTCGTGGGTGCGGGCGGCGTGCCGATCATCGCCCACCCCGCGGGGCGATCGCTCCTGCCGGACGGGGTGCTCCAGGCCATGCTCGAGGCGGGCCTGGCGGGCTTCGAGCTCGCTCACCGCGAGAACCTCCCCGAACCCACGGCCCTCCTCGCCGTCCTCGCCGCCGAGCGCGATCTGATCGTCACCGGTTCGAGCGATTACCACGGTCTCGGCAAGCCCAACCTGCCGGGCGAGAACACCACGGCCGATGACATGGTCGCGCGGATCTTCGCCCGGGGCCGCGGGACGGCGCCGGTCTTCCCGTAGGACGCTGCGCGGCCGCCGGGCGGGCTGTGACGCTGCGCGAGGGCGCGGTGCGGGGCGCGATAAACGCTTGGTGCGACGAGAAACGCTGTCCGAGCGCGTTTCCGGGTGCAGGAAGCGTTCATCGCGAGGGCGAGGGCCGGGCGGGTCCGCCCGCGGGGCGGGCGGGGGATTCCGGATGCCGGCACCCCGGCGCCACGTGAAACGGCGCCCACCCCCGCGGAGGGGATCGGCGCCGTTGTCGGTGTTCGCGTATCAGGCCACGGGAGCCGACGGCGTTCCCGAGCTGCCGCCGCTGCGGCGACGACGGCGACGGCGCGGGGCCGCGTTGCCGTCGTGGTGCTCCTTGCCGGCGCCGTCGTGCGTTCCGGCGCCGCCCTCTTCGCGGGGAGCGGCGTCACCGGCGGGGGCGGTGCCCTCGGCCGACGACGATCCACCGCGACGGCGACGACGCGGGCCGCGGGTGCCCTCGGCATCCTGGCCCTCGTTCTTCTTCTCGACCTGCTTCGGCGCGACGGCCTTCGGAGCCGTCACGAGACGACCCTTGGTGCCCTCGGGGATGTCGAGGTCGGTGTAGAGGTGGGGGCTCGACGAGTAGGTCTCGGTGGGCTCGGGCTGGCCGAACTCGAGGGCGCGGTTGATGAGCGCCCACTTGTGCAGGTCGTCCCAGTCGACGAACGTGACCGCGATGCCGGTCTTGCCGGCGCGGCCGGTGCGGCCCGCGCGGTGCAGGTAGGTCTTCTCGTCGTCGGGGATCGTGTGGTTGATCACGTGGGTGACGTCGTTGACGTCGATGCCGCGGGCGGCGACGTCGGTGGCGATCAGGACATCCTTCTTGCCGGCCTTGAACGCGGCCATCGAGCGCTCGCGCGCTTCCTGGCTCATGTCGCCGTGGACGGCGGCGGCGTTGAAGCCGCGGTCGCCGAGCTCGTCGACGAGCTTCTGGGCGGCGCGCTTGGTGCGGGTGAAGATGACGGCCTTTTCGCGACCCTCGGCCTGGAGGATGCGGGCGATGACCTCGTCCTTGTCCAGTGAGTGCGCGCGGTAGACGAGGTGCTTGATGTTCGCCTGCGTGAGGCCCTCATCGGGGTCGTTCGCGCGCATGTGAATCGGGTTCGACATGAAGCGGCGGGCGAGCGCGACGATCGGTCCGGGCATCGTGGCCGAGAACAGCTGCGTGTGACGCACCGGCGGCACCTTCGAGAAGATCTTCTCGATGTCGGCGAGGAAGCCGAGGTCGAGCATCTTGTCGGCCTCGTCGAGGACGACCTCGGTCGCGTTCGACAGGTCGAGCAAGCGCTGGTTGGCGAGGTCGATGAGGCGACCGGGCGTTCCGACGACGATCTGCGCGCCGGCCTTGAGCTGGTCGATCTGGCCCTCGTACGCCTTGCCGCCGTAGATGGCGACGACGCTGGTGGGGCGGTTCGAGGTCAGCATGTCCATGTCTTCGTAGACCTGCACCGCGAGCTCGCGCGTCGGGACGACGATGAGCGCCTTGACGCCCGGCTCGGGGTTCAGGCCGAGACGCTGGACGACGGGGATGCCGAAGCCGAAGGTCTTTCCGGTACCCGTCTTGGCCTGGCCGATGATGTCCTGGCCGGGGAGACCGAGGGGGATCGTCTGCTCCTGGATGGGGAAGGCATCGACGATGCCCTTCGATGCGAGGGCATCGACGATGTCCTGATCGATGCCGAGCTCGGCGAATGTCGTCATGAGCGTGCCTGTTCCGGCGGCGAGAGACCGCCTGGGGGAGTCGTATCCACGCCTCACTCGTCCACAGGCGCGGGGCCCCGATCCGACGCCGGGGCTGTTCCACTCTACCCGGCGTGTCTCGCGGGCCCCCGACGCCTAGGCTGTGGTCTGTGTTCGAGTGGTTCCGTCGTCGTCAGCGCCCGGTGGGCCGCACGCTGCAGTTGCGTTCGCGCGGAGACCTCGGCGAGGCCATGCGGGTCGATTTCGCGGAGCTCGCTCCCGAGGTCGAGACCTTCCTGGGGCAGGCCGCCTATCTGCAGCTCGGTTTCTTCGAGACGCTGAGCGAGCTCATCGCCCTGACTCCCGAGCTGGCCGAGAAGGAGTCGCTGTCTCGCGCAGCGGGCGCGGCCCTCATCAAGCACCAGGAGCTCGTCGCCCTGATCCGCGAACGCGGGGCCGATCCGACGCAGCTCATGCTGCCGTTCCGCGAGTCGCTCGATGCCTTCCGCCGCAACACGCACGGCGTCCGCCCGCAGGAGACGATGCTCACGGTCCACATCACCGCCGGTCTTCTCGACGATTTCTACCTGGCACTGTCGTCGAGTTACGGCGACACCGGCCGCCGGGTCGCGCGCATCCTGCAGGCCGACGACGACCGTCAGGCGATCGTCGACATCCTGGGCGCGACGATCGAGAGCGACGAGGAGTGGCGCTGGCTGCTCGCGCTGTGGGGCCGCCGACTGGTCGGTGACACCCTGCTGGTCGCGCGCGCCGCGCTCCGCCACGGTCACCTCGATCGCGACGAAGAGGCCAAGGTCGAGCCCGTGTTCAGCGAACTGATGGGTGCGCACGCACGCCGAATGGATGCCATGGGGCTCGCCGCGTAACGACGGTCACCGCCTGCGGCGTGCACCTTTTCGCGGGGATGCCACGGGCTTCGTCGGGCGCCGGGGAGCCGGCATCCGGTGCTGCCGTCAGACGCCCAGGCGCGCGCGATCGGCTTCGTCGCGGGCGACGCGCGACCGCGTGAGCAGCGACACGAGCGCGAACGTCGTGACGGCCGGGGCCAGGACGGCGACGATCCAGAGGATCGGCGAGTCGACGCCGAGGCCCATCCACGTCAGCGCCGTCCACAGGATCGCCGCCGCGGCTGCCCCCGCCAGAGGGGCGAGGACGACGCCGCGGAGGTGACGGTGCGGAAGCGCGAAGTGCACGGCGAGGCCGATGACCGCGCCGATGATCAGTCCGAGCAGGATCTGCACGGCTCGAGTGTCAGGCGACGAAGCCGACGCGACGCGACTCTTCGGTGCCCAGTTCGACGAACGCGAGGTTGGCGGTCGGAACGAGGTAGGAGTTGCCCTTCACGTCGGTGAAGGTGACGTGGCTGGCGGAGTTGTCGAGGGCGGCGGCGACGGCCGACTTGACGGCGTCCGAGCTCTCGTTCGTCTCGAAGTTGAGCTCGCGGCCGGTGTTGGTGATTCCGATGCGGATCTCCACGATGCGTCCTTTCCCCGCGGGCCGCGGTCGGCCCGGCGCGTGATTCGACTCTAGGGCAGGCTCCCGACACCGCAGCCCGCGGGAGGGGCCGCTTCGCGGACGGCGAACGCGCGTGGCTGTTCCGGGAGATCTCGCCGGGTCGCAGCGTCCCTTGGGGGCGGGGCGGGGCGCGCGCCCGGGGGTGTCTGCGGGGTGCGAACCGGTGCGGTCGCGGCGTCGCACACGGCGATGTCGGAGGTCGCGATTAGCGTGGAGACATGCAGATCCCGGATGCCGTCGCCCTCGACGCATCTCCCGCCCGGGGAGGTGCTCTCGACGCCGAGCAGCGCGTCGTCGTCGACTGGCCCGCTGCCGCGAGCGGCGTCGTCGTGGGGGCCCCGGGCTCGGGCAAGACGACCACCCTTCTGGCGCGCGTGCGCGAGCTCGTGGCATCCGGGGTCGATCCCGACGAGATCCTCGTGCTCACGCCGACGCGGCCCGCGGCGACGGCGCTGCGCGACCCCCTCGCCCTCGCGGTGGGGCGAGCCACGTCCGGCGCTCTGGCGCGGTCGGTGGCGTCGTTCGCCTTCCAACTCGTGCGGGCGGCCGAAGTGCGTCGTGGCCTCGAACCGCCGCAGCTGCTCACGGGCGGCGACGAAGACCAGATCATCCGCGACCTGCTCGAGGGCGACGCGCTCGACGAGCTCGAGGGGCTGTCGCGCTGGCCCGCGTGGCTCGGGCCGGCGATCCGCGCCACGCGGGGTTTTCGCGGCGATCTGCGCGCGTTCCTCGCGGAATGCACCGACCTGGGCGTCGTCTCCGACGATCTCGTCCATCTCGCCGAGCGGTTCGACCTGCCGGTGTGGGCTTCACTGGCGTCGTTCGCCGACGAGTACCGGGCGGTGCGCTCCGAGATGCGCGGCGCGCACCGCGACGCGGCCGATCTCGCGCGCGAGGCCGTCGCCGTCCTCGACGAGGCGCGCGTCGAGCGCGGGCTGCTCGGACGCTTCTCCGCGTTGCGCTGCATCCTCGTCGACGATGCGCAAGAGCTGACAGCCGGCGGCATCGACCTGCTGCGCGCGTGCCGCGGCCTGGGGATCGGCGTGGTCGCGTTCGGCGATCCCGACGTCGGGTCGGGAGCGTTCCGCGGCGCGACCCCCGAGAACTTCGCGCGTCTCGCCCGCGAATTGGGCACGACCGCCGCTCTCGGCGAGCCGCATCGGGGAACGCCCGAACAGATCGACCTCGTTCGTCGCGTCGTGACGCGGATCGGTGCGGCCGGGGTCGTCGCTCACCGACGCGCCCCCTCGGGCGCGGTGCCGCAGGGGTCGGTGCGCACGTACCTCCTCCGGTCTCCGGACGAAGAGGCCGATGCCATCGCCCGTCTGCTGCGGGAACGGCACGTCCTCGACGGCGTGCCCTGGGGCTCGTGCGCCGTGATCGCGCACGATTCACGGCAGGTCGCGACCCTCGAGGCCGAGTTGGCCGCGCGAGAGGTGCCCGCTCGGGCGAGCGGGCCCGGGCTCGCCCTCGGTGTCCAGCGACCGGTCCGCGACCTCGTGGGTCTTGTCGAGCTCGGCATGAAAGACCCCGACGACTGGGCTCCCGACGAGGTGGTCGACGCTCTGCTCGGGACGTTCGGGGGTCTCGATCCCATCGAGCTCCGTCGGCTGCGCACGGCGCTTCGCCACGACGAGCTCGGCGCCGGGGGAGCACGCACGGCGACCGAGCTGCTCGTCTCCGGCGTGCGCTTCCCTCTCGAACTCGAGACCGTCGACACGCGCGAGGCACGTCGCGCCGCACGGCTGGGCGAGACCCTGGCCGCCCTCCGGGCGCAGGCCCTCTCCCGCGCGACACCCCACGAACTGCTGTGGACCGCGTGGGAGCGCAGCGGACTCTCCCGGTCGTGGCGCGAGGTCGTCCGCGGGCACGGGCCGATCGCCGAACAGGCCGACCGCGACCTCGACGCCGTCGTCGCGCTCTTCCAGGCGGCGAAGCGCTACACCGAACGCGAACCCGACGGCGAGGCCTCGGTCTTCCTGCGGGCCGTCCTCGACAGCGACGTCGCCGAAGACCGCATCGAGCAGCCCGCCGTCGTCGACACGGTCCGCGTGCTCACCCCCGCGGCTGCGGCCGGCACCGCGTTCGACACCGTCATCATCGCGGGGGTGCAAGACGGGGTGTGGCCCAACACCCGCCTGCGCGGTGGCCTGCTCGAGACCTGGCGTCTGGCCGACGCGGTGCAGAACCCCGACCTCCCCGCCGCGGGCATGCTCGACCGCCGTCGCGCGGCCATGCACGACGAGCTCAGGCTGTTCGTCCGCGCCCTGAGCCGGGCCGGTTCGCTTCTCGTCGTCACCGCCGTCGACGACGACGACACCGGGCCCAGCGTGCTGTTCGAGATGCTCCCGGCGCCCGAGCCGGCGGCATCCATTCCCGAACATCCGCTGTCGTTGCGGGGCCTCGTCGCTCGGCACCGGCGTTCGCTGACCGTGCCGCGGGTTCCGGCGACCGAGCGCGCCCACGCGGCGGGCCAGCTCGCGCTCCTCGCAACAGCCGGGGTCGCCGGTGCGGCGCCCGAGGAGTGGTACGGCGTGGCCGCACCGACCTCGTCGGCACCCCTGCGCGACCTGACGCGCGAAGACGTCCGCGTCTCGCCGTCGCGCCTGCACGCTCTCGAAGAATGCGAGCTCGACTGGGTCATCGCCGACCTCGGCGGTGACCGGGGCGGGACGACGGCCGGCATCGGCACGATCATCCACGCGGCGCTCGAGACGGCGGCGTCGTCGTCCGAAGACGACCTCTGGGCCGTGGTCGACGAGCGCTGGGGCGAGCTGGCCTTCGACGCCGTGTGGCGCGAGCGGGCCGAACGCACCCGTGCGCGCGAACTGATTCGTCGTCTGGCCGCGTACCTGCGTCGGTTCGATGACGCGGGCGGGCGCTTGATCGGCGCCGAGCGGCACTTCGAGGTGCCGATCCCCATCGCGGATGCCGGCGAGCACGGCGCCGTGCTGAGCGGCGACATCGATCGGGTCGAGGTGACACCCGCAGGAGAGGTCGTGATCGTCGACCTCAAGACCGGCAAGAGCGAGCCCCAGACCGACGCCAAGGTCGCCGACAACCCTCAGCTCGCGGCGTACCAGCTGGCGTTCTCGTCGGGCGCGATCGAGCAGGTCGCGGGGCTGCCCTCGGGTGGGGCGAAGCTGCTCGTACTGCGTCCGACCGCGGCCAAGAAGGACTACGCCGAACCGACGCAGAAGCCGTTCGACGACGCGCAGCGCGCGCAGTTCGTCGAGCGGGTGCAGCGCGCGGTCGAGGTGATGCGCGGCACGAGCTTCGCCGCCCCGTACGAAGTCCACTGCCGAGACGAATTCTCGTACGGCCTGTGCCGCATCCACACGGTCTCGGCGGTGAGTGCGTCATGACCGTTGTTCTCCCGGTCCTCGGGGGCACCCGCCGACGCTCGAGGAGGACGTCGTGAGCGCTGTGCTCTCTGCCGCGACGATCGCCGCGGCCCTCGGGCAGTTCCCGCCGACCGTCGAGCAGACCGCCGTCATCGAAGCCCCCCTCGCCCCCGCCCTCGTCGTTGCGGGCGCCGGCAGCGGCAAGACCGAGACCATGGCCGGACGCGTCGTCTGGCTCGTGGCGAACGGACTGGTCCGGCGCGACGAGGTGCTCGGGCTGACGTTCACGCGAAAGGCGGCCGGAGAGCTGGCCGAGCGTATCCAGCGCCGTCTGCAGCGTCTGTCGGAGTTCGAGACACGAGGGCTGCTGCCCGCGCTGCCCGCTCTTCACGAGGCCGGCCGGCTGTCGGTGTTCGCCGACGTCGCTCGACTCGAGGGGGCGAAAGCCGACGCGGCTCGGCGGGACGTCCTCGATGCTCTCGCCGCCGAGGTCGGGGCGGCCGACGCCGGTCTCGACGAGGCTGACCAACTCCTGCACCGGCCCACCGTGTCGACCTACAACAGCTTCGCCGACTCGATCGTGCGCGAGCACGGGCTGCGGATCGGTCGTGATTCCGAGGCGGCCGTGATGTCGGAATCGGCGGCATGGTTGCTCATGCGAAGGGTCGTCTTCGCCTCCGACGACCCCCGCCTCGAGGAGCGTCAAGAATCCCCGCGCACGCTGATCGACGCGGCACTGCGCATCGCCCGCGACGGCGTCGACAACCTCGTCGACCTCGACAAGCTCGCCGCCTTCCCCGACGAGTTCGGTCGCATCGTCGAGCGCCCGTCGACCTCGGCCCGCGTCGGCGTCTACAAAGACGTGGCCGACGCCGCGACCCGGGTGTCGGCGTTGTCGCTGCTCGCGCGGCTCGCCGCCGATTACGACCGCGAGAAAGCGCGGCTGGGTGTCATGGACTTCGCCGATCAGGTGGCGGGTGCCCTGCGAATCGCCCAGGAGCACCCCGCGGTCGTCGAAGAACTGCGCGCGCGCTATCGCGTCGTGCTGCTCGACGAGTACCAGGACACCTCGGTCGTTCAGACCGACCTGCTGGCGACCCTGTTCGGCGGGACCGGCGTCATGGCCGTCGGCGACCCGCACCAGGCCATCTACGCCTGGCGCGGCGCCAGTGCCGGAAACCTCGGCGGCTTCCCCGACGCCTTCGCCCCCGCGGGCGGATGTCAGCGCTTCGCCCTCCTGACGAGCTGGCGCAACAGCGCGCGCGTGCTCGACGCCGCCAACGCCGTGCTGGCGCCGCTCGCCTCGCGGGCGGCCGTCGCGGTCGAAGAGCTCCGCTCGCGGCCGGGGGCTCCCGACGGGGTGGTCGAGATCGCGTTCGAGAACGACCTCGACGCAGAGGCCGACCGCGTCGCGTCGTGGTTCGTCGGCGTCCGCGCGGCTCGTGCCGCAGAGGGACGCGGCACCACGGGAGCGGTGCTGTTCCGCAGCAAGAAGCACATGGTGCGCTTCGGCGATGCGCTCGGGCGGCGTGGCATCCCTCATCGCATCCTCGGGCTGGGCGGCCTGCTGACCACTCCCGAGGTCGTCGACGTCGTGTCGGTCCTGCGGGTCATCAGCGACCCCGAGGCGGGGTCCGCGCTGATCCGCCTGTTGTCCGGCCCGCGCTGGGCCGTCGGTCTCGCGGATCTCCGCGCTCTCGCGCAGCTCGCCCGCCGCCTGGCCACCCACGACGTCGCCCTGCAGCCGCTCGCGCCCGAGACCGTGGACCGTCTGCGCTCGACTCCCGGAGCCGATCGGGCGTCGCTCGTCGACGCCCTCGACTTCGTCACGCGCCAGACCGACGGTCACGGCTGGCTCACCGACATCACCCCCGAGGGACGCGCGCGCCTCCGCGAGGCGGGGGCGGTGTTCGCCGCGCTGAGGCGCAGCGTCGGTGCTCCCATTCCCGAACTCATTCGGCTGATCGAGGCCGAGCTCCGTCTCGACATCGAGCTCGCGGCCAACGAAGCCCGCGGCCCGGCGCGCATCGCCTCGGCGCAGCTGCGCGCTTTCGTCGACGAGATCCGCGGGTTCCTCGCCGCAGACGAGTCCGGTTCGGTGCCGAGCCTGCTCGCCTGGCTCGACCACGCCGAACAGGCCGACGAATTCGCGCCCCGCACCGAGCCGCCCGAAGACGACGTCGTGCAGCTCCTCACGATCCACGGCTCGAAGGGCCTCGAATGGGATGCCGTGGCAGTCGTGCGTCTCGTGACCGACGAGCTGCCCTCACTGCCCCGCGACACGAAGGGGTGGCTGGGATTCGGCATCCTGCCGTCGGAGTTCCGGGGCGATTCTGCCTGGCTCCCGGTGTTCGGGTGGCGCGGGGCCGAGACGCAGCAGGACCTCAAAGCGGCGATCGACGCGTTCGTCGCCGACAACCGGGCGCGTCAGCTCGATGAGGACCGGCGTCTCGCCTACGTGGCATTCACACGCGCCAGGGATCACCTCATGCTGTCGGGGTCGAGCTGGTCGGGCACGAAGCGCCCGCGGAGACCCAGCATCTTCCTCGACGAGGCGGCCGAGACGCTCGGCGTCGAGCTGACCGTCGATGAGGCGGGGGAGGACCCCTACGACGGCGAGCGGCGCCTGCTGCAGTGGCCGCTCGACCCGCTCGGCGCGCGGCGCACAGCGATCTCGGGCGCGGTGAGCGCCGTCACCGCGGCGCGCGCGGCGCCTCCGGCCGACCCCGACGACGACCTCGAACTGCTGCTCGCCGAACGCGCCGACCGCCTCCGGCCCGTGCACACGCCGGCTCCGACGCGTATCCCGGCGTCGCGGTTCAAGGATTTCGTCGCCGACTACGGGCGGG
>Ga0308158_10001022_pt1 | contig 33562 bp, 26 predicted proteins | sample PhyBR2_FD_201038 | JGI IMG/M metagenome (GOLD analysis project Ga0308158, IMG submission 201038) | Phyllosphere microbial communities from UC Gill Tract Community Farm, Albany, California, United States - DLSLB.R2 | ecosystem: Host-associated > Plants > Phyllosphere > Unclassified | place: USA... | reverse complement strand
CCGGAAAACCTGCGATAATAGCAGGCTTTTCACCGCAGCGCCATGAAACTGTGGCTTCGCTGCCGATTTATCCCGAGGGCCGCATGATAACAAGCTCTACCCCGCCCCGCCTGATCCTCGCCTCGAGCTCGGCCTACCGGCGCGAATTACTGGGCCGGCTCGGCCTGCCGTTCGAGGCCATCGCACCCGATCTCGATGAAACCCCGCTGCCAGGCGAAACGCCGCCGGCGACCGCGCTGCGCCTGGCGCGCGCCAAGGCCGAGGCCGTGGCGCGCCTGCATCCAGGCGCACTCGTGATTGGCTCCGACCAGGTCGCCACGCTCGACGATCTGCAGATCGGCAAGCCGGGCGACCATGCGCGCGCGCTGGCCCAGCTGCAATTGATGCGGGGCCGTGACGTCGTGTTCCATACGGCCCTGTGCCTGTGGGACGGGCGCGCGGCCAATCCCGCCGCCGCTGCCCAGGTCGACAATGTGCAGGTCCGCGTGCGCTTTCGCGACCTGCCGGACGCCGAACTCGACGCCTACCTGCGCATCGAACAGCCGTACGACTGCGCCGGCAGCGCCAAGAACGAAGGCCTGGGCATTGCCCTGATCGACCACATCCACTCGCTTGATCCGACCGCCCTCACCGGCTTGCCGCTCATCGCCCTGACCGGCATGCTGCGGCGCGCCGGTGTGCGCTTCTTCGGCACCTGACCCCTTACCTCAAACGACCCATGCCCGGCACCCTGTACCTGATTCCCAATACCCTTGGCCCACTCGACGCCGCGCCCGGCTGCCTGAATGGCCTGCTGCCGACGCAAGTGCAGGCGCTGACCAGCTCGCTCGATTATTTTGTGGCCGAAAACGCCAAGACCGCGCGCGCGTTCCTGAAACTGATCGCGATCGACCATCCCCTGGCCAAGCCGCTGCAGGAAATCGAGATCGCCGAACTGAACGTGAACACGCCGGCCACCGCGCTGACGCAATTGCTGGCGCCGCTCCTGGCAGGCCGCGATGCGGGCCTGGTGTCAGAGGCCGGCGTGCCGGCCGTGGCCGATCCGGGCGCCGACCTCGTGCGCCTGGCGCATCAGCACGGCATTGCCGTGCGACCGCTGGTCGGCCCGTCGTCGCTGCTGCTGGCTGTCATGGCCAGCGGCCTGAACGGCCAGAGTTTCGCCTTCAACGGCTACCTGCCGACCGACGCGGCGCTGCGCACGAAACGCATCCGCGAGCTGGAAACCCGTTCACGTAGCGAGCGCCAGACCCAGCTGTTCATCGAAACGCCCTACCGCAACGGCGCGATGCTCGAAGCAATGGTGGCGGGTTGCCAGCCGGGCACGCTGGTGTGCGTGGCCACCGACCTGTCGCTGCCGAGCGAGTCGGTGCGCACCATGACGGCGGCGAAATGGAAGGCGGCGCTGGGGGCGAACAAAGGGCCGGATTTCCACAAGAAGCCGACCGTGTTCCTGCTGCTGGGGCAATAAGGGAAAGGCCGAGCTCAGCGCACGTCGTGGGTCAGCTCGCGAACCCAGTCAAAGGCCGCGAGTTCGATCTCGCGTACCTCGGGCACCGTCAGCCCGATCTTTTTGAGTTCGGTATTGAGCTTGCGGCCGCCGACGGCCGTCTCGAGCAGCTCGGCGATGCGCAGCATCGTGCCGAAGTCGCCATCGCGGTCGATCAGCGCGTCGCGTACGTCATGCGCGACCTCGACGTGCACGAGGATGTCGGCCATGCGCACGGAGAACAGCGCTTCGGCCAGCGACATGATGCCAACAGTAAAGGCGCGGTCGGCGCTGGCCGTATCGCCGGGGCGCACGCGCAGCGTCATCAGTTCGAGGAGCTTGCCGCGCGTGGTGGCCAGTTGCAGCAACGGCGAGTGAAGCGAGACCTGCGCGCCCGCCGCTGTATACAGCAGGATCTGCAGCCAGCGGCCCAGCTGGCGCCGGCCCAGCACCGCAAGCGCCTGTGACAGCGATTCGATGCGCGGACCCGGCACCGCGCGGCTGTTGACCAGGCGCAGCAGGTTCAGGCTGACCAGGGCATCGCGCTTGACGGCCGTCTCGATGGTCTGGTTGTCGGCGTTGGAATTGACCAGCTCGAGCAAGCGCAGCAGTACAACTTCGGTCGGGGCGATCTTGCGGCCACTGAGGATCACGGGCCGCGCAAAGTAATAACCCTGGAAGTATTCGAAACCGAGTTCCATGCACAGCTTGAACTCTTCGATCGTCTCGACTTTTTCGGCCAGCAGCCGCTTGCCGGTCTTTTTAAGCGACGCGACCAGACCGCCCAGCGCTTCCGGGGCCACGCCCTTGATATCGACCTTGATGATGTCGATCAGCGAAATCAGCTGATCGAGTTCAGGCGAATGTTCGATGACATCGTCCACCGCGAACTTGAAGCCAAGGTTTTTCAGTTCATCGACCCGCGCCAGCAACTCCGGCGTCGGTTTCACGGTTTCCAGGATTTCGAGAATGACTTTATGCGGCTGCAGGAAACGCACGAAGTCGCTCATCAGGACGACAGCGTCGACATTGACGAAAGCGAGCTGATCGCCCACCACCTGCTCCATGCCAAGCTGGGACGCATGCGAAATGACGGCCGCCGTCGCGGCAGCGCCGTCAGTCAGCTTGGCGTCTTCGTCCTCGCCGGCAGCACGAAATAGCAGCTCGAACGCGAGCAATTGCTGGTCGCGCCCGAGAATGGGTTGCCGTGCGAGGAAAAAATCGTCAGACGGCACCAAGACCGCTGCCGTTGCATCAGCATGCATTGAAATATTACTCCTGGAAACTATCGCGGCGGATCGCGGCGCGCCGGCAGCACGCACCCGCGCACCACCTGCACCGACTATACTACAAAAATATCAATCTTAGCATTTCGACATCAAGTTGAACGCTAGCTGCGACCGCCGCCCTGGCGGGTGCGGCCGGTGCGCGGTGCACCCGGCGTTGCCGGGCGATCGCCACCGGTGCGGGGCGTACGTGGCGCGGCAGCATCCGACGCCGCGCGTGATGGGGCGCCGGGTGCGCGGGGCGCGCGCGGTGCAGCACTCTTCGGCGCACTCGAGCGCGGTGGCGCACCCGGCCGGCCAGCATCCTGCGTCGGACGCCCTGTGCCCGTACGCGATGGCTTGACCGGCGCTGCCGGCTCGTCGCCTTCGCGCGGCATGACCTGGCCCGGCAGGCGCAGACTACCCTTGCCCGACAGCGGGCTGGCGCGGCGCGCATTGCCGATCGGCTGGCGCGGCATGCCAGCGGCGCCATCGGTACGGCTGGCGCTGCGGCCGAGGGCCGTGCCCGTGACCTGGGTGCCCTTTTCGATCGTGAAGCGTGCGCCGGCGTCCTTGCCGAGCACGCGCACCAGGTACGGCAGCACTTCGCGCAGGATCGGCTCGAGCGTGTACGGCGGGTTCAGGATGAACATGCCGGAGCTGTGCAGGCCCGTGCCGTCCGGGGTCGGGGTCTGGATCGTCAGCGTGACGTTCAGCCATTCCTTGGCCGGCACGCGCTTCAGGCGGTCGGCAAACTGGCGCGATTCCATGCGCTGGAGTACCGGATACCAGACAGCGTAAATGCCGCTCGGGAAGCGCAGCAGCGCGTCGTCGAGTGCTTCTTTCACACGCTTGTAGTCATCCTTGACTTCGTATGGCGGGTCGATCAGCACCAGCGCGCGGCGCGACGGTGGCGGCAGCAGGGCCTTCATGCTGTCGAAGCCGTCGCCCCGGTCGATCATCACGCGGCGGCCGCGCGAGCGCTCGCCCTGCTCGGCCTTGTGGGCGTCGAGCTTGCGGAAGTTATCGGCCAGGATCTTGCAATCGGCCGGGTGCAGCTCGAACAGGCGCAGGCGGTCCTGCTCGCGCGCCATCTGCTCGGCGACATACGGCGAGCCCGGGTAATAGCGCATCTTGCCGCTCGGGTTCATGCCCTTGATCAGATCGAGGTATTCCTTCAGCGGTGCCGGAACGTCAGTGAGCGCCCACAGCGGGCCGATGCCGGTATCGAATTCGGCGGTCTTGGTCGACTGGAAACTGTCGAGTGCGTACACGCCGGCGCCCGAGTGGGTATCGATATAGGTATAGGCGGCATCCTTCTGGTTCATGTACTGGTGCAGTTGCACCTGAATGAAGTGCTTGAGGACATCGGCGTGGTTACCCGCGTGGAAGGCGTGGCGGTAGCTCAACATAAGCTGGAATTCCTAAAAGTGACGTTGCCGCGCGAAACTGGCGGCGATATTAGGCGCCATTATCCACTACAACCGACCGCGGCTGGGAATGCGGGTACGAACTTTTGGGAATGCAGGTACGGACTTGCGGGAATGTGGGTACGGACTTGCGCAGATGCGGTACGGACTTCGCGAATGCGGGTACGGACTTCCGGCAATGTAGGGTGGACGGCTCCGCCGTCCACGCGGTGATCGCTATCCGAGAGATCATTGAGGAGGTAAGCGGAGTCGGCTGATCGCTATCCGAGAGATCATTGAGGAGGTAAGCGGAGTCGGCTGATCTCTATCCGAGAGATCATTGAGGAGGTAAGCGGACTCGGCTGATCGCTATCCGAGAGATCATTGGGGACGCAAGCGCAGTCGGTTGATCGCTATCCGAAAGATCATTCGGAACGAAAGCGGCGTTGTTTGAAAGCCCATTCGGCGCGGCGACGGCAACGATCACCATCACCGCGTGGACGGCGAAGCCGTCCACGCTACTACGTCGGATCGATCAGGCGACTTTCTTTTCTTCAAAGAACTGTTCGTCCTCGGTCGAGCCGTGCAGCGCCGTGGTCGAGCTCTGGCCCTGCTGGATGGCCTGGGTCACGGCGTCGAAGTAGCCGGTGCCCACTTCACGCTGGTGCTTGACCGCCGTGAACCCTTTTTCGGCGGCGGCGAACTCGGCTTCTTGCAGCTCGACAAAGGCCGACATGCCGGTGCGTGCGTAGCCGTGGGCCAGATTGAACATGCCGTAATTGAGCGAATGGAAACCGGCCAGCGTGATGAACTGGAACTTGTAGCCCATCGCGCCCAGCTCACGCTGGAATTTGGCGATGGTCGCGTCGTCCAGGTTCTTTTTCCAGTTGAAGGACGGCGAGCAGTTATAGGCCAGCATCTTGCCCGGGAACTTGGCGTGGATCGCCTCGGCGAAGCGACGGGCAAACTCGAGGTCGGGCTTGCCGGTTTCGCACCAGACCAGGTCGGCGAACGGTGCGTAGGCCAGGCCGCGCGAAATTGCCTGCTCGACGCCCGGCTGGACGCGGAAGAAACCCTCGACCGTACGCTCGCCGGTGCAGAACTCCTTGTCATTGGCGTCGACGTCGGACGTGAGCAGGTCGGCCGCTTCGGCGTCGGTGCGGGCGATGACGAGCGTCGTGGTGCCCATCACGTCGGCTGCCAGGCGGGCCGCGTTGAGTTTTTCGATGGCTTCGCGGGTGGGCACCAGCACCTTGCCGCCCATGTGGCCGCACTTCTTGACCGAGGCCAGCTGATCCTCGAAGTGCACGCCCGATGCGCCGGCTTCGATCATCGACTTCATCAGCTCATAGGCATTGAGCACGCCGCCGAACCCGGCTTCGGCATCGGCCACGATCGGTGCGAAGTAATCGATGTCGTCCTTGCCTTCCGACCATTGGATCTGGTCGGCGCGCTGGAACGTGTTGTTGATGCGGCGCACGACCAGCGGCACCGAGTTGGCCGGATACAGCGACTGGTCCGGATACATTTCGCCAGCGGCGTTGGCGTCGCCCGCCACCTGCCAGCCCGACAGATAGATCGCCTTCAGGCCCGCCTTCACCTGCTGCATGGCCTGGTTGCCGGTCAGCGCGCCCAGGGCGTTCACATACGGCTCATCATTGACCAGGTTCCACAGCTTCTCGGCGCCGCGCTTGGCCAGCGTGTGCTCGATGCGCACCGAGCCACGCAGACGGACCACGTCGGCGGCGGTGTAGTTGCGCACAACACCTTTCCAGCGTGGATTGGTGTCCCAGTCTTGCTGCAGTTCGGCGATTTGCTGTTCACGGGTAGTCATGGTGTGTTCTCCTGAAGGGTAATAAGACGTTTGATCAAGCCTGCGATTCCGTTGAGACAATCATAAAGCCGTTTGTGCGCGGCACCATCAGTCTTCTATAAGACATACGACTAAAATAATTACTAGCAATATCAATGGCTTGTATTCTTCATATCATGATGCGGAATGAAATTTCTTACAATGGTAAGAAAAGCGCTCGCTGGCATGCTGCGCATTTCGCATTGCACGACGATCATTTCGCATCCTGAAATCTACCGTCTTATTTCCCATCAAGAAACGACAAAGGGCGCGGCAATTGCCGCGCCCTTTTCATCGCAACCGAAGCGGCTTACTTCGCCAGCTCGACCGTCTGCTCGCCAAAGGTCAGCTCCCCACCCCGCACCCGCACGGGGATCACATCTTTCGGTCCGAAACGGCCCGACAGGATCGCTTTCGACAGCGGATTTTCGATCTGCTGCTGGATCGCGCGCTTGAGCGGCCTTGCGCCGTACACCGGGTCGTAGCCTGCTTCGGCGATCTTTTGCAGCGCCTCCTCGTCGATGTCGAGCGTCATGTCCATCTTGGCCAGGCGCGCCTCCAGGATCTGCAGCTGGATGCGGGCAATGGCGCCGATGTTCTTTTCGTCGAGCGCATGGAACACGACGATCTCGTCGATGCGGTTGATGAACTCGGGGCGGAAGTGCCCGCGTACCTCGGCCATCACCGCCATCTTCACGACGGCCGGCTCATCGCTCTCCATCGCCTGGATCCGGTGCGAACCGAGGTTCGACGTCATCACGATTACCGTGTTCTTGAAGTCAACCGTGCGGCCCTGGCCATCGGTCATGCGGCCATCGTCCAGCACCTGCAGCAGTACATTGAACACGTCCGGGTGCGCCTTTTCGATCTCGTCGAGCAGGATCACGCTGTACGGTTTGCGCCGCACGGCTTCGGTCAGGTAACCGCCCTCTTCATAGCCGACGTAGCCCGGCGGCGCGCCGATCAGGCGGGCAACCGAATGCTTCTCCATGAATTCGCTCATGTCGATGCGGATCATTGCATCCTGCGTATCGAACAGGAAGCCGGCCAGCGCCTTGCACAGCTCGGTTTTACCGACACCGGTCGGGCCCAGGAACATGAACGAACCATACGGGCGATCCGGGTCGGACAGGCCGGCGCGCGAACGGCGGATCGCATCCGACACCGCTTCGATGGCTTCGTCCTGGCCCACGACGCGCTTGTGCAGCTCGTTCTCGATGTGCAGCAGCTTGTCGCGCTCGCCCTGCAGCATGCGCGTGACGGGAATGCCGGTCGCGCGCGAGACGACTTCGGCGATTTCCTCGGCGCCAACCTGCGTGCGCAGGAGCTTGGGCTTCTGGCCGTCGAGCTCGGCGCGCGCTGTGCTGGCTTCAGCGTCGCGCAGCTGCGCTTCGAGTTCCGGCAGGCGGCCATACTGCAGCTCGGATGCCTGCTGCCAGTTGCTCTGGCGGCGCGCTTCTTCCATCTGGTAGCGGATGCGCTCGATCTCTTCCTTGATGTGCGTGGTGCCCTGCACCGCGGCCTTCTCGGCCTTCAGGATTTCTTCGAAGTCGTTGTACTCGCGCTCCAGGCGCGTGATTTCGTCGCCCAGCAGCTCGAGGCGGCGCTGCGACGCTTCGTCCGTCTCGCGGCGCACTGCTTCGCGCTCGATCTTCAGCTGGATCATGCGCCGCTCGAGGCGGTCCATGACTTCGGGCTTCGAATCGATCTCGATCTTGATCTTGGCCGCCGCTTCGTCGATCAGGTCGATGGCCTTGTCGGGCAGGAAGCGATCGGTGATGTAGCGGTGCGACAGCTCGGCCGCCGCGATGATCGCCGCGTCGGTGATATCGACCTGGTGGTGCAGTTCGTATTTCTCTTGCAGTCCGCGCAGGATAGCGATCGTCGCCTCGACACTTGGCTCGTCGACGATGATCTTCTGGAAGCGGCGCTCGAGCGCGGCATCCTTTTCGACGTACTTGCGGTACTCATCGAGCGTGGTCGCGCCGACGCAGTGCAGCTCGCCGCGCGCCAGCGCTGGCTTGAGCATATTGCCGGCGTCCATCGCGCCTTCGGCCTTGCCGGCGCCAACCATCGTGTGCAGCTCGTCGATGAAAACGATCGTCTGGCCTTCGTCCTGCGCCAGCTCTTTCAGCACGCTTTTGAGGCGCTCTTCAAATTCGCCGCGAAACTTTGCACCTGCCAGCAGCGACGCCATGTCGAGCGACAGCACGCGCTTGCCCTTGAGCGAATCAGGCACTTCGCCATTGACGATCCGCTGCGCCAGGCCTTCGACGATGGCCGTCTTGCCGACGCCCGGCTCACCGATCAGGACCGGATTGTTCTTGCTGCGGCGCTGCAGCACCTGGATCGCGCGGCGGATTTCATCGTCGCGGCCGATCACCGGATCGAGCTTGCCGGCGCGGGCACGCTCGGTCAGGTCGAGGGTGTATTTCTTGAGCGATTCGCGCTGGCCTTCGGCTTCGGGCGAATTGACGCTTTCGCCACCGCGCACGGCCTGGATCGCCGCCTCGAGCGACTTCTTCGCCAGGCCGTTTTCACGCGCCAGGCGGCCGGCGTCGGACTTGTCTTCCAGCAGCGCCAGCAGGATCATTTCAGACGAGACGAAGCCGTCGCCGCGCTTCTGCGCTTCACGGTCCGCCAGGTTCAGCAAGCCCATCAGGTCGCGCCCGACCTGGACGTTGCCACCGGTACCGGTGACCTTCGGCTGGCGCTCGAGCGAGGCCTTCAGCGCATTGGACAGCGCGCCGACGTTCACGCCGGCGCGCTGCAGCAGCGAGCGCGCACTGCCGTCGTCCTGGTTCAACAGCGCCACCAGCAGGTGGACTGTTTCAATGTATTGGTTGTCGTTGCCGACCGCCAGGCTCTGGGCATCCGCCAGCGCTTCCTGAAGCTTGGTCGTCAATTTATCTTGTCGCATGGTGTGACTCCTGAGTTTGTTCTTGGTTGCGATACAAGATTGGGATGACGGGATGCTTTTCAAGCACCCTGTCGGGCCTGACGTAAGAAAAACACCTACAAAGAGAAAAGCACTTAGCTGTCAGACAACCTGGAATCGGGCGCCGGCCCGGCCGCCTGCAGATCGCGCACGTTCTTTTGCACGGCAACCACGGCAAACAATGACAGTGCAAACGACATCGCGTAAAAGCCTTTTTCGCTCAGCGCCAGCGTGGCGTTGATGAGGCCGATGCCCAGCAGCCCGATCGACGCCATCAGCGAGAACCAGCACAGCGAGACGTACAGTCCCGTGACCGGGACGCCTTCCGCACGGTCGCGCACGGTCTTTTGCAGTGAAATGGCGGCGAACAGGCCATATAGCAGCAGCACGAGGTAATAACCTTTTTCGTTCAGCTGCATCTGGGCGTTCAAGAGGCCGATCAGATAGGCGGCCATGCCGATGATGAGTGCGCCCCAGGAGGCACCGACAAAGGCCGCGGTCGGCCGGTAATGGGTATTCATGGTCGAGCTCCTATGTATTTACTCAAGGGAACTCTAGCATGCTTCAACCGGGCAATTTGTGCGTTGTCAGGCAAACCCGCCCTGCCCCGCCGACTTTACCCGCGCAGGGTACGCAGCAGGGCGAAACCGGCCATGCAGCATAGCAGCGCGCCGATCAGGTGCAAGGCCGTGTGAGCCAGCGCCCAGCCAATATCGCCGCGCTGCAGCAGCGTCATCGATTCGCCACTGAAACTGGAGAAGGTCGTCAAGCCACCGAGGAAGCCGGTAATGATGAACAGGCGCCAGTGCGGCGCCAGCCCGGGCTGGTCGGCAAAGAACGCGAGCGCGCAGCCGATCAGGAAGCCACCGAGCAGGTTGGCCGCCAGCGTGCCGATCTGGACAAAGCCGTGCAGGCTGCCCAGCCACAGGCCGAGGCCCCAGCGCAGCCAGGCGCCGATGGCGGCGCCCAACCCGACCGCGAGAAAATTCAGCGGGCTTGCCACCGCGCCCGCGCTGTATCGTCCGTCACGCGCGCATCGACCCAGCGCGCGCCGTCCGGCGTGTCTTCCTTTTTCCAGAATGGCGCTTCCGTCTTCAGGTAATCCATGATGAATTCACAGGCCGCGAACGCATCGCCACGGTGCGCAGCGGTCACGGCCACGAGCACGATCTGATCGAGCGGCAGCAGCTGCCCCACGCGGTGGATGACCAGGGTGGCGAACAGCGGCCAGCGCGCCGCGGCCTGGGCCGCGATGTCGTCGAGCGCTTTCTCGGTCATGCCGGGATAGTGTTCGAGTTCCATCGCGGCGACCTGCGCGCCGTCGTTCAGGTCGCGCACGGTGCCGACGAACGCCACGACAGCGCCGACCCGGGCGTCGCCCTCGCGCAGGCGCGCGACCTCGAGGCCGAGGTCGAAGTCGCCGGTTTGCACACGGACATTATTCATGGCGCCTCCTTCGGCTGACGCAGCATCAGACACTCGATACGCGTTTCAGTGCGCACGTCGGCCAGGGCCGGCAGCGCCAGCAGCGCGCGCAGTTCAGCCGTGTTACCGCCGGGCTTCTGGCCCGACTTGAGGGAGCTTTGCAGCACCTCGACCTGCAGGCGCAGGCGGTCGCGGGCGAATTCGGCGCCGCTGTCGATGCCGGCGGCAATTTCCAGGCGCAGCAGATCGTTCAACAGGCGCGGCCGATTCTCCTGGAGCTGGCGCGCATACGCGGCGCGGTCGCCTTCGAGCGCAGCCAGCGCCGCGTCGAAACGCTTCTGCAGGACCGGCTCGTAGCCGCCGTCGACCGGGGCCAGTGCCGCCCAGCGGGCACGCCAGTCGTCCCCCTGCGTGTGGGTGCCGGCATTGCTGTCCGGATCGGCAAGCGCTGTTTCGAGCGCCTGGATCAGGCGCAGCTTGTCGCGCACGACGCCGGCCAGAACCGTGTCGGCGGCGCGCCGAACCTGCGCCACTTGCGCCTGCACCTGGGCCACGGCGGCCTGGTAACGCCCCTCGATGCGCGCCTCGTGGGCCCGCGGCACCGGGCCGATCGCCTGCCATTCGGCGGCCGCTTCGCGCAGCATTTTGGCCACATTGGACGGCGTCGCATCAAGCGCGGCGGCTTCGAGGCGGGCGCACAGCGCTTCCTTGGCGGCTTCGTGGGTGCGGCGTTCGCTGTCGGCCGCGTGCGCGTGCTCCTTGCGGGCAGCAAACAGCGCGTCGCAGGCGGCGCGGAAACGCTGCCACAGCGCCTGCTCGGCCTTGCGTTCGAGCGGCAGCGCGCGCGCATGCTCTTGCCAGCGGCTCTGCAACTCGCGCAGCATGTCGACGGCATGCCGTTCGTTCGGGTCGAGCTTGTGGACTTCTTCGATCAGTTGTTCGCGCACGGCGACTTCGACCTTGCGCTGGTTTTCCAGCGGCCGCTGCAGCGTCGTCAGTGCCTCGGAGAACAAGCCGTCGAGACGTTTCTTTTCCTTGCGGTCGACCGCGCCCAGATGGCTCCAGGCCGTACGCAGGCGCTGGACGGTGGCCGACACATGCTTCCAGTCGGCATTGGCCTGCTGCAGGTTGGCGATCTCGGCCTGGGCTTCGTCGACCAGCGCCTGGCCGCGCGCGGCATTCGCGTGGCGCTCGTCGGCCAGCTGGCGGAAATGTGCGGCGGCCGGTGCGTAGGCAGCGCTGCAGGCGGCGTCGAAACGCTCCCACAGGCTGCGCGGTGCCGGGCCGGACAAGGTGTCAAGCGCTTTCCAGCGCTCACGCATGCTGCCGACCTTCTTGGCCAGTTCACCCATCGCCAGGTTCTGCGTGGCCAGCGTTTCAACTGTCTTGATCAATTCTTCGCGCGACACGTTGCCGCCCCAGCGCGCCCAGTCCGACAAACGCTTCAGGTCGGCGCGCAGATGGGTCAGGTGCTCGAGCTGGGCGCCTGTCAGGCGCACGCCCTTGTCCTTGGCTTCCTTCAGTGACTTGTCGATCTCGGCAGCGGTACCAAGCGAGCCCTGCTGCAGTGCGGCTTCGAGCGCCTCCATCTGCTCCAAGAAGGCCCGGTCGGCGCCCTGGTCCCTGGCAGGCGCGCTGCCGCTGTCGGCTGGCGCTGCCCCCGGAACTGCTTTCGGCTTGCGGATCGCTTGCGGGAACGACGCAAGCAAGGCGTCGAAGCGCGCTTGCAGGGCTTCAGCAGCGGCGTTGGCAGGCATGGCCGGCAGGCGCTGCCAGTCGCGGCGCAATGCATCCGGCGTCAATTCTTCTTGCGGCTGCGCGGCCCATGCGGTGAGTGCCGCGTCACGGGCGGACAGCGCTGCGGCATCCTTCTCGGCGGTGGCCAGGCTGGCCGTCAGCCGTGCCAATTCATTGCTCAGCTCGCCCACCAGTGCGCGCGGCAGCGATCGGTGGCCAGGGTCGGCCAGTGCCGCTGCCTGTTCCTGCTGCAGGCGGGCCAGCGCCTCGCCGAGCGCGGCGGCGTCCAGCCCCTGCCCGTCGAGCTGACGCAACGCCGTCAGGCGATCGATCATGGCGCGCTGCAACTGCACCTGCGCTTCAAGACGCGCGCCAAGCTGGGCGCGCACGGCCTCGAAGTCGGCAGCGAGCTCTGGCGCGCGGATGACCGACCATTTGCGGTCGAGTTCGCCAACGTGGTTGGGCGTGAGCAATGCATCGGCCAGCATGGCGCGCGCCTGTGCCAGCGTGTCCTCACCACGGCGCAGTTCGGCTTCATGGTGGCGGATCGCATCGAGTCGGCCATGCACGAGCTTGGCAACGCGGCGGTCGACATTGCGCATCGCGCCATATACGCGCTCGAGGTGCTCGCGGCCATGGAGCAGCTCGGCGGCGGCCAGGCGCAATTCGGAAAACGGGGATTGCAGGATGAACTCGGCGGCGGCGGCTTCGTCGTTGCCGAGCGCCTTGAGCTGCGCAGCCTGGCGCTCGCGGGCGCTGGCCACGGCGGCGCGCGCCTCGGCAGCCTGCGCCGCGGCCTGGTTTGCCGCCTGCTCGGCAGCGGCGGCCGCTGCCGCCCTGGCCTTGTTATTGGCTTTGCTACCGGTCTTGCTACTGACTGGCTGGGCAGCGCCCGATTTCGCCGGGGCCGGCTTGGCGGCGCCCTGTTGCTCGCCGGACGCGGCCGGCTTGCTGCCCTGCCGCTTGAAGAGAAAATCGAACATAGGAAATTCGCACCGCTAAAACTGCCATCATAGCAAAGAACATGACGCCAACTGGCGCGCACGCCCTGCTCCAGCGGCTAATTCACGATGGGCACGACGGGTGACATGGCGGGTGATTTCCTGGTTGAAACTTCTTGGGAAAGGCTGGCACGCACGATGCCACGCCCCGTGTCACGGTGTTCGTTCTGCACCGTGTCGTGGGCCAGCATCTGGTTGGCGATCGTGAACCATTGGTCGCCGGGAATCAGCGTGCGCGCCAGCGGCAGCAACTCGCGCTCTTCGCGTTCGAGGCGCTCGAGCAGCAGTTCGCAGCAGGCTTCCAGCGCCGCCAGACAGCCGGGGTCGCCTTCTGCTGCGGCGGCCTGGGCCGCCATGCGCGCGGCGTGCGCGCGCCGGCTCAGCGCATCGAGTTCGGCCAGCAGCGCGCCGGCATCGGCGCCACGCCGGCGCAGCGCGGGCAGAACGAATTTGTCGAGCTTGCGCCACTGGCAGGCGTCGCTGACCTGGCGCAGCGACGCGCACGCTGCTTCGTACTGGTGCGCCGCTGGTGGCTCGCCCCACCAGGCGGCGGGCCGCCAGCGCTCGAGCAGCGCCTGCAAATCGACGCGCGCCCGGGCCTGTTCGACGGATAGCGCCACCAGCGTGTAGGTGGAAGTGAGCATGATGTCTCCTCTCAATGCGCCGCCAGCGCGCATGGCGAGGCCATGCCGGATCGGCTGGGGATGCGGGTATCGGGGTAGCCGGCGATGGATTTTGTAGTAGTAGCCGGCGACAAGAACTAGCTAGTGTAGAGACACGGTCCTGGTCAGGTTTGATGTTCGTCAAATGCGATTTGACAACAAGAGCGGGGTCAGGCACGACGAATTTCCCCACACAACATGCTTGCGAGATGGTATTGCACGGCGCGCCACGACCGGTCGCCGGCTGCGTTATAGTAGGCCCCGATTTCGGCTTTCTCAACGGTAGAACTCCCCCATGCGGCTGCTGCACACCTCCGACTGGCATCTTGGCCAGACCCTGCACAATTTCGACCGGATCCACGAACACCAGTGCTTCCTCGACTGGCTGGTCGGGACGCTGGACGACGAGCGCATCGACGTGCTGCTGATCGCGGGCGATATTTTCGATAACGCCAATCCATCGTCGGCCGCCCATCGCCAGCTCTATCGCTTCCTGCAGCAGGCGCGCAGCCGCGTACCCCATCTGCAGGTGGTGGTCATCGCCGGCAACCACGATTCCGCCGGCCGGCTGGAAGCGCCCACGCCGCTGCTCGAGGCCTATGGCACGATTGTCGTGGGTAACGTGCTGCGCAGCAGCGATGGGGAGGTCGACCTCGACCGGCTGCTGGTACCGCTGCATGACCGCGGCGGCAAGGTTGCCGCCTGGTGCCTGGCCGTGCCGTTCCTGCGTCCTGGCGACGTCCCGCGCCTGCGCGCCGCCGCGGGCGATGGGGCCGGCGATGCGCCAGGACTCGATCCGTATCTGCAGGGCACGACCCTGCTGTACCGCCAGGCGTATGCGCTGGCGCGTACCCGCGCCACGGACGGCCAGGCCATCATCGCCATGGGCCACTGCCATATGGTCGACGGCCAGGCGTCGCTCGACTCCGAGCGCCGCATCGTCATCGGCGGCACCGAGGCGCTGCCCAGCAGCATGTTCGATCCGGGCATCGCCTACGCAGCGCTGGGCCACCTGCACCTGGCCCAGAAGGTCGGTGGGCGCGAAAACGTGCGCTACAGCGGCAGCCCGCTGCCGCTGTCCTTTTCTGAAGTGAATTACCAGCATCAGGTGCTGCGGATCGACCTGGAAGGCGATCGTGCCGTGGAAATCACGCCGCTGTTCGTGCCACGCGCGGTGGCCCTGCTGCGCGTGCCGGCCAAGCCTGCGCCGCTGGATGAGACACTCGCGGCCCTGGAGGCACTCGAACTCGATCCCGACCTGCCGCAGCACGCCTGGCCTTTTCTCGAAGTCAGGGTGCTGCTCGACGGGCCGGAACCCGGCCTGCGCGCGCGCATCGAGGCGGTGCTGGCCGGCAAACCCGTGCGGCTGGCCAAGATCGAACCGACGCGCAAGCACGTGGCCGTCGACGACACGGAACTCGCGCTGAGCCTGGATCAGTTGGCGCAACTGCAGCCGGACGATGTGTTCCGCCGCCTGTGGCTGCAGAAATATGGCGCCGAGGCGCCGCCAGAACAGATCGCGTCGTTTGCCGAACTGCTCCATGCGGTGGAGGGCGAGCCGCGATGAAGATCCTCCGTATCAGCGGCAAGAACCTCGCTTCGCTGGCGGGCGAATTCGCCATCGATTTTGAGTCCGAACCGCTCGCCTCCGCCGGCCTGTTTGCCATCAGCGGCCCGACTGGCGCCGGCAAGAGCACCCTGCTCGACGCGCTGTGCCTGGCGTTGTATGGCGACACGCCGCGCCTGCTGAAGCGTTCGAGCACCCGCCTGCCCGATGTCGGCGACGAAACCGTCACCGCGCAGGATGCCCGCACGCTGCTGCGCCGTGGCGCGGCCGAAGGCTGGGCCGAGGTCGACTTCGTGGGGAGCGATGACCGCCGTTACCGCGCCCGCTGGGCGGTGCGGCGCTCGCGCAACAAGCCGAACGGCGCGCTGCAACCGGTCAAGATTTCGCTGAACCGGCTGCCCGAACTGATCCCCGTGGGCGGCACCAACACGGAGGCCGCGGCAGAGATCGTGCAACGCATCGGCCTGTCGTTCGAACAGTTTACGCGCGCCGTACTGTTGGCCCAGAACGAATTCTCGGCGTTTTTAAAGACCGACGAAAACGAGCGCGGCGAACTGCTCGAAACCCTGACTGGCACGACGATCTACAGCGACATCTCGCGCCGGGCGTTCGAGCGCTACAAGGCCGAGCAGGTCCGCACGCAGGTCCTGCAATCCAAGTTGGCCAATGCCGCGCCGCTGTCGCCGGAAGACCGCGCCCTGCTGGACGCCGAACGCACGAACGCCGACCTGGCCCGGCAAGCGCTGGACGATCGCCACGCGCTGCTCGAGGGGCAACTGCGCTGGCACCAGGAACAGGACAAGCTCACGCGCGGCGAAGCGCAGGCCGAGCAAATACTGGCGGCGGCCAATGTGCAGCGCGTCGAGGCCGGCGAGCGGCGCCAGCGCCTGGCCACGCTCGACGCGGTGCAGGCGACGCGACCCTTGAGCCTGGAGGTGCAGCGCCTCGAAGCCGAGCGCCGGCAAGCCCATTCCGCCATCGAGACGACGCAGGCCCAGCTGGCGGCGGCGCTCGAGGTACGACGCAGCAGCGTGGCCGGGACTGATGCCGCCACCGCGCAGCTGGACGCCGCCGAAGCGGCACTGCGTACAGCAACGCCGCAGCTGGATGACGCCAAGGCCCTGGATGCTGCGCTGGCGACATTGGCGCCGAATCACGTACAGGCGCAGTCTGCACTCGACGCCGCGCGCACGCAGTTGCGCCAGGCCCGCGAGCAGCACCAGGTCAAATCGGCTGCACTCGCGCGTGCCCATCAGGCCGGCAATGGCGCTGCAACCTGGCTGGCGACCCAGTCGCGCCTCGACGCGGTAGCGGGCGCCTGGGCGCAATGGGAACGCCTGCTGCGCCAGGGCGAAGACACGCTTGCCACGCTGGCCGCCAACCAGGCGGCGGCAGAGACAATCCAGGCCCAGGCACTGGGCGCTGCCGAGCGCGAGGCGCAGGCCACGAGCGCGCTGGCGGCCAGCACCGCGCGCCTCGATGCGCTGGAGACGACGCGCCGCGCGGCAATGGCGGCACTGGCCAGTGTCGATGCCGACGCCATCGGCGCCGAACGCCAGGGTCTCGATGTGCGCCGCGAACGCCTGACGCAGGCCGAGCGCACCTGGACCGACCTGGCGGCCGCGCACGCTACGCTGACCAGCCTCGCGCGCGACCTCGACCGCGTGGAGACGGCGCGATCGAACGCCGAACAGGGGCTGGCCGAGGCACGCGCTGGCGCCCCGGCGCTGGAAGCGGCCATGACGCAGGCCGAGCGCTCGCTGGCGGCGGCCGAACTTGCGTGCGCCGCGGATGTCGAACAGTTGCGTGCGAACCTGGAGGACGACGCGCCCTGCCCCGTCTGCGGGGCGCACGAGCACCCGTATGCCCATCAGGCCGCACCGTTGAAGAACATGCTCGCCAGTTTGCGTGCCGAAGTCGACGGCTGCCGCCTGCGCGTGCGCGACAACAACGCGCTGCAGGCGCAGCACGCGGCGGCAGCGGGCGCGGCGCACGAGCGACTGGCGGCGCTGGCGCACGAACGCAGCACGCTCGCCACGCGCGTTGCCAGTCTCGAACAGGCCTGGCGCGCTGACCCACTGGCCGCGGCCGCGCCACCGGCCGCCGAACGCGCCGACTGGTTCGGCGCCCAGCGCAGCGCGCTGCGCGACGCGTTGGACGCGTTGGCCCGGCAAGAGCAACAGTGGCGCGCCGCAGCTGCCGCGCGCGATGCGGCCCAGCACGATGTCGACGCCGCCCAGTCCGGCCTGGCCCGCCTGCGCGCGGCAGCAGAAGCCGGGCGCGAAGCGGCAGCCGGCCTGCAGGCCGCGCTCAAGACCCACACGCTGCGCCACGAGGGAACGGCCACGCAACTGACCGCCCTGCTGGCCGAACTCGACGCCCCGCTGGCCGACGCGCATGGCGATGGCTGGCAGGCGGCATGGCGGCGCGACCCTGCCACCTGGCGCGCGGCGCGTGCACAGGAAGCCGCCGCGTGGCGTGAGCAAACCGATGCACTGGCCCGCGCCACCGCCGCGATTGCCACACTGGACGTGGAAACGACGGCGCTGGCCACGCGCATCGCCGAGATCGACGCCGCTGGCACGCGCAGCGCGCTCGACTTCGAGCGCATCGACACCGAACTCGCGCAGAAACGCACGGCGCGCGCCGCGCTGTGGGCCGGCCGCCCGGCACGCGACATCGAGCGCGAACTGAACGCCGCCGTCACCGGCGCGCGCGAAGCGCTAGCGGCGCGCCAGCAGGTGGCGCAGCACGCGGCCCAGGGCGAAACGACGGCGCGCACCGCACTGGCTGGCCTCGTCGAGCGCGTGGTGCAACTCGACAGCGCCGGCGCGGCGGCGGCCAGCGCTCTGGCCGACTGGCTGGAGGACTACCGCAAGGATCCCGACGGCGTGGACGACATCGCCAATCTGGATGCGCTGGCCCGCCTGCTGCAAGTGGGCGCCGCCTGGCTGGCGCAGGAACGCACGGCGTTGAATGCGATCGATACCGAGGTCGGCCAGGCCGCGGCGATCCTGAACGAGCGACGCGCCCAGCGTCTGGCGCACCTGCCCTCCGCACCGCCAGACGGCCAGCCAGTCGAGGCCGTCACTGCGGCGTTCGACGCGATCCAGGCCGAGCGCCATGCGGCCATCGAAGCATCGACCTCGGCGCGCCTGCGCGTCATGCAGGACGACGAGCGGCGCGTGGCCGCCGCATCCAGCCTGCGCGAGATCGAGCAGCAGCAGGTACAGGAGCAGCGCTGGGGCAAGCTGTCGGAGCTGATCGGTTCGAGCGACGGCAAGAAATTCCGCAACTACGCGCAGCAGTTCACGCTCGACGTGCTGCTTGGCTATGCGAACGCGCACCTGGCGCAGCTCGCCAGACGCTATCGCCTCGAGCGCGTCAGTTACGCGGGCATGCCGTCGCTGGCGCTGATGGTGCGCGACCAGGACATGGGCGGCGAAGTACGTTCAGTCAATTCGCTGTCGGGTGGCGAATCGTTCCTGGTGTCGCTCGCGTTGGCGCTGGGCCTGGCCTCGCTGTCGTCGAACCGGGTGCGGGTCGAGTCGCTGTTCATCGACGAAGGTTTCGGCAGCCTCGACAGCGAAACGCTGGGCGTGGCAATGGACGCCCTGGACGCGCTGCAATCGCTGGGCCGCAAGGTGGGCGTGATTTCGCACGTACAGGAGATGACCGAGCGCATCGCAACCAAGGTGCTGGTGCGCCCGGCGGGTGGCGGCAGCAGCGCCGTGGTGGTCGAATGAGTGCGGGCCGGGCGGTGTAAAATGCCGCCCTCCCTTCCTTTACCTGCTCCGTGATCATGAAACCAGCCCGTACCCTGACGTTCAAGTGCGCAAAGTGCACCAAGCCAGTCACCGTCTACCTGCAAAAAGTCTCCGCCTGCTCGCACATCCAGCCTTACCAGGGCATCTGCGGCTGCGGTGAAGTCAAGCGCCATGCCACCGGCAATGCCGACGCCGTTGCGTCCTATCTGGCCTCGAGCGACGGCAACTGGAACCACCATCATTAATATCACCAATAAGATGGATCAAGCGATGGCACGCATCGAATGGGTCGAAGACGGCGTCGAACGCTCGGCCGTGTGGCGCTCGGAGAGCGGCTGGCCCGCGCCGAAGAAGGTCGTGCTGGCCGACGACACCATGAGCGCCGACGCCGCGTACCGGCTGGCGCTGGACGGCACGGCGCTGCTGTGGCGCGGCGACTTCCAGAACGCCCGCCAGCTGGTGCAGGCGCTGGCGCGCCGGATCGACCACAAGGGCGAGCGGCCACGCCGCGCCAAGGCCGGCAAGGCGGCGCCCACGCCGCTCGAAGCGTTCCACCGCCATCGCCTGTCCCAGTTGCAACGCGCCCGCACGCTGGCGATGCTGGTGCTGCCGTTCGAGGCCGATCACAGCATTCCCCTGCGCCGCGCGCCCGATGCGCAACAGGCTTGCCTGGAAGCGTACGGCCCGGTCGATGCACCCTATGTCGCCTCGCTGCGCGAGCTGCTGGGCGTGATCGGCGCGCATGAGTGGCGCAGCAAGGGCGTCATGATTCCGGCGCTGAACGACCGCATCCATCCGTGGTACGGCGTGTTCTCGCCCGTGCGCGGCGAATACGTCGAGCTGGTCGCGCAGGCGCCGCTGCCTGCCGGTGCACAGCGCGCGTTCGACATCGGCGCCGGCACCGGCGTGCTGTCGGCGGTGCTGGCACGGCGCGGCCTGCAGGTGCTGGCCACCGAGGTCGATCCACGGGCGCTGGGCTGCGCTCGCGAAAACATCGAGCGCCTGGGCCTCACGGCGCAGGTCGAGATCGCGCAGACCGACCTGTTTCCGGAAGGCCGCGCGCCACTGGTGGTCTGCAATCCACCGTGGTTGCCGGGCAAGCCGAGTTCGGCGATCGAGTATGCGATCTACGATCCGGACAGCCGCATGCTGCGCGCGTTCCTGGCGGGCCTCGGCGCGCATCTGGAGGCCGGTGGCGAAGGCTGGCTGATCATGTCCGACTTTGCCGAGCACCTGGGCCTGCGCAGCCGTGATCAGTTGCTTGGATGGATTGCGGCGGGCGGCCTGGAAGTGATCGAGCGCCACGACACGCGGCCCGTGCACCCGCGCGCGACCGATGCCGACGATCCGCTGCACGCGGCCCGCTCGCAGGAAGTCACGTCGCTGTGGCGCCTGCGCAGCAGCGCCATTTGAGGGATTTGCCCCCTTTGCACGTCGCGCATTGCATATTGCTGCGCAGCGCGCTATAATTGCGCTGCGGGGTGGAGCAGTCTGGCAGCTCGTCGGGCTCATAACCCGAAGGTCACAGGTTCAAATCCTGTCCCCGCAACCAATTCAATACAAAAGCCCGACTCACAGAGCCGGGCTTTTGTTTTCTATGGCAACAAAATGCAACCTCGAAGGCAGAGGATGAGAGACAAGAAAGACCACGCAACGTTCGACCTGCCTGGTTTCGAGCCGGCAGCGCCGCTCGATACGGTCACCGAACCCAAACGCACCGGCCCTCGTCCCCGCCGCAGCTCGCTCAAGCAAGAACAACTCTGCCTGATCGACGAAACCGACAACTCCGGCCTGCCTGTCTGGCGCCGCGACGACAAGCTCGACCTGACCGGCCTGCCGGTCTGGGCGCCCGATCCCCAATAGCGTCGGCCCTGCCGGCTGGAGGCTTCCATGCAATCCGATTCGTTTACCTCGCTGGCCCTCACGCCGCAATTTCTCGCCAACCTGACCACCCTCGGTTACGACCACATGACGCAGGTGCAGGCGGAAACGCTGCCGTCCGTCCTGGCTGGCAGCGACCTGATCGCCCAGGCCAAGACCGGCAGCGGCAAGACCGCCGCATTCGGCATCGGCATCCTGCACAAGCTCAATCCGGCCTGGTTCGCCATCCAGGGCCTGGTGCTGTGCCCGACGCGCGAACTGGCCGACCAGGTCGCCGGTGAACTGCGCCGGCTGGCGCGCGGCGTGGGCAACGTCAAGATCCTGACGCTGACCGGCGGCGTCTCGATGCGTCCGCAAATCGCCTCGCTCGAGCATGGCGCGCACATTGTCGTCGGCACGCCGGGCCGCATTCGCGACCACCTGGGCCGCGCGACGCTCGACCTGGCCAATGTGCAGACGCTGGTGCTGGACGAAGCCGACCGCATGACCGACATGGGCTTCTACGACGAGATCGCGGGCATCGTGTCAGCCACGCCAAAACATCGCCAGACGCTGCTGTTCTCGGCCACCTACCCTGACGACATCCGCTTTGCCACGCAAGGCTTCCTGCGCGATCCGCTGGAAGTGAAGGTCGAGGGCAAGCACAGCTTCGAGCAGATCGACCAGCGCTTCTACGAGATCGGCTTCGAAGGACGCGAAGATGCGGTCGGCCGCCTGCTGCGCCATCACCGTCCGGTGTCGGCGCTGGCCTTCTGCAACACCAAGGCGCGCTGCCGTGAACTGGCCGACGCCCTGCAGGCGCAAGGCTTTTCGGCGCGCGCGCTGTACGGCGAACTCGAACAGAGCGAACGTGACGAAATCCTGGTGCTGTTCGCCAACCGCAGCTGCTCGGTGCTGGTGGCCACCGACGTCGCCGCGCGCGGCCTGGATATCGCCGACCTGGACACCGTGATCAATGTGGACGTGTCGAAAGACCCTGAGGTCCACGTGCACCGCATCGGCCGCACCGGCCGTGCCGGCGGCAGCGGCATGGCGCACACCTTGTCCGCGCCGAACGAAAAGAAATGGGTTGGCCTGATCGAGCAGTACCAGGACCAGCCGGCCGTCTGGGAAAGCCTGGCTGCGCTGGGCGACGACGCCGAACCGGCCGCGCCGGCGCCGATGGTCACGCTGGTGATCGCCGGCGGCAAGAAAGCCAAGCTGCGTCCGGGCGACCTGCTGGGCGCGCTGACGGGCGACGCCGGCCTGACGAAAGACCAGGTCGGCAAGATCAATATCGGCGAATTCAACAGCTACGTCGCGCTCGAGCGCAGCGTTGCGCAGGCTGCCGTCAAGCGCCTGGGCGAAGGCGACGCGCCGGGACCGGGCTTTGGCGTCATCAAGGGCCGCTGGTTCAAGATGCGTTTTCTCGACGCCTGAACGGTTGCGCGGCAGCGTATTAGATGCACCCTTGCCGCGCACGCTTAAGTTAGGGGTACCGTCTTCCCCACAAATCTGGCATTATTTGCAATAAATAAACATTCGTTCGGCCCGCGCAAGCGACGACCGGCAAGATGCCATGAACCCCAGCACGCCCCCGCAGCACCTCGACGGCCGCACAGTCCGCGAGATCGTCGAGTACAACCACGAGATGGTCAACGAGCCCTGGTGCCGCCGCATCATCCGCCAGGTGCTGCAATCGCTCGAAGTCCAGTACGGCATGAACGTGCCGCATCGCCGCATCACGCCCGACAGCCTGCACATTCTCGACGCCGGCGACCCGATGCTGGTGCCGGGTTACAGCGAGCTGCCGGACACTGCCGTGCCCGCCGATTACGAAGCGCGCGACCTGTACGACCTGGCCGCCGTGATGCACTACGCGATCTCGCAGGAGCTGGCGCCCGTCACGTTGTTGCGCACGCTGGGCCTGACTGAGTACAGCGAAAGCTTCCTGGCAGCGCTCGACCGCTGCCTGTCGCCCGACCCAGCCGTACGGCCACAAACCATCGAGCAGATGCGTGGCCTGCTGGGCATTGCCGTCATCGCGCCGAAGCCAGCCATGTCGCTGCCGCCGATCGACGACGAGTCCGTGGCGCCAGTGGTGCCGCTGCCAACGCCAGCACCGGCACCGACGCCAGCACCTCAGCCGCCGCCCCAACCTGTCCACGCGCCTGAACCAGTGGCGGTGCCAAAGCCAGCGCCTGCAGCGCCAGCCCCTACCCCCGCTCCCGGTCCGCTGCCGATGCGCGCTGCCGCCAATGCATCGACGCCGATGGCGCCCGCAGCGGCCCCGGTCGCTGCCCGGCGCACCAAGACACGCTGGCCGCTGATCATCGGCGCCATCATCCTGATCGTGGCCGCGCTGGCCGCCTTGTTCGCACTGATGCGCCAGGCTGACCTGAGCGGCATGAAAGACATGTCCGCGCTGCCGGCAACGCCCGAGGCGCCCGTGCCAGCGGCCGCCCCGGCGCCGCTGGTCACGCTCGCCGAAGAGCCGGCGCAACGCGACGCGCCGGTCATCGACGAGACCGAACCGCGCGCCGCCACGACCACCCCGCCGCCGGCCAAGCCCGACGTTGCCGTGCCGCCCACGGCGGTGCGCCTGGCGCCGCAGGGCACGCCGCCGGAAGCGGCGATCGCCGGCACCACCTATAAACTCCTGATCCAGCCATGGGGGACGATCGTCGTCGACGGCGTCGAGCGCGGCGCGACGCCACCGCTCAAGCACATCACGCTGCCGCCGGGCGAGCACACGATCCGCATCGTCAACCCGGGCTTCCCCGAGCACAGCGTGACCGTGCAATCGGTCGAGGGCCAGAGCGGCACGATCGAACTTGATTTCACCGAGGAGAAAACGCCTTGAGTACCCGTTTCATGAAACACCTGCCTGCGGCGGCGCTGATCGCCGTGATGACGACGGGCTGCGCCGAATTCGGCCCGGCACTGGGCGGCAAGGAAGCCGCGCGCGCCCATCCCCGCGCCGACGATGCGCGTCCGCGCGCCGAACGCGCCCAGCGCGCCGACCGCACGAACCGGCCCGCTGCCAATACGGTTGACCGCAGTGATGTCGCGCTGCGCGAAGGCATCGCGCTCTACAACGACGGCGATTACAACGGCGCTATCCGGCGCTTGACGAGCGCCGACATGAAAAGTGGCACCCCGCGCGAACGCCTGTCGGCCGCCAAGTACACGGCGTTCAGCTATTGCGTGAGCGGGCGCCAGGCGCTGTGCCGCGAGACGTTCGACGGCGCCTTCCGGCTCGATCCGGCCTTCGACCTGAGCCCCGGCGAACATGGCCACCCGCTATGGGGCCCGGTGTTCAGCCAGGCCAAGGGGGCGGCGCGCCGCTGATCGTTCAAACGCTGACGCGCGTCCGGTAGGTCGGCGCGCGGCGGCGCCGGCTGGCCTGCTCGTAGGCATATGCCATGCCGATCAGTGCCGGCTCGCTCCACGCCGTGCCAACGAACGACAGCCCCACCGGCAAGCCATGCACGAATCCCGCCGGCACCGTGATGTGGGGATAGCCGGCCACCGCGGCCGGCGATGAAAAACTCGCGCCGTAATGGTCGCCGTTGACGGTGTCGGTCAGCCAGGCCGGCCCGCCGGTTGGCGCCACCAGCGCGTCGAGCTTGTAGGCGCGCAGTACCTGATCGATCCCCTTGTCGCGCGAATAGCGCTGGTTGTTGGCCAGCGCTTTCACATAGTCGCGCGCCTGCAGGCCGCCGGCCGCCTGCGCCGCGATCAGGTGCTCCTGGCCGAAGAACGGCATCTCCCGCGCCGCGTTGCGCAGATTGAACGCAATGATGTCGGCCATGGTCTTGACCGGCGCATGCGGCGCATAGGCCGCCAGCCACGCTTCGAGATCGGGCCGGAACTCGTGCAGCAGCACGGTCAGTTCGGACGCGCCGTATTTATCAGTATTGGGCACCGTGACATCGACCAGCACCGCGCCCTGCGCCTTGAGCACGCCCAGCTCCTTCTCGATCAGCGCATTGACGCCATCGTGGCCGCCAAAGAAGTCGCGCGCCACGCCGATGCGCTTGCCGCGCAGGCCATCCTTGCGCAGCGCGTTCGCGTAATTGATGGTGGGGGCGCGCGCCGTGGCGCCATCCTGCGGATCGGCGCCGGCCAGCGCTGCCAGCAGCAGCGCCGCGTCGGCCACGCTGCGCGTCATCGGGCCGGCCGTGTCCTGCGAATGCGCGATGGGAATGATGCCGCTGCGGCTGACCAGGCCCAGCGTCGGCTTGATGCCGACAATGCCGCAGGTCGACGCCGGCGAGACGATGGAGCCATCCGTTTCGGTGCCGACGGCCAGTGTGGCCAGGCTGGCGGCCATCGCCGAGGCCGAGCCGGAACTCGAGCCGCTCGTGTTGCGGTCGAGCGCATACGGATTGCGCGTCAGGCCGCCGCGCCCGCTCCAGCCGCTGGTCGAGCGGGTCGAGCGCATGTTCGCCCATTCCGACAGATTGGTCTTGCCGAGGATGACCGCCCCGGCATTGCGCAGGCGGGCCACGATGTGAGCATCGCGCCGGGCCTTGACGCCGTCCAGCGCCAGCGAGCCGGCCGTCGTGCTCATCTTGTCAGCGGTGGCGATATTGTCCTTGAGCAGGACCGGGATACCATGCAGCGGGCCGCGCAGCTTGCCCGCCTTGCGTTCGCGGTCGCGCTCGCGGGCGATCTCGAGCGCATCGGGATTGGTCTCGATGACCGAGCGCAGGCGTGGGCCGGCGCGGTCGATGGCCGCGATGCGGGCCAGGTAGCGCGACGCCAGCTCGTGCGCCGTCAGCTTGCCGGCGCGCATGGCCTGACTCTGCGCATGAACGCCGGCGTCGAGGATGGCGGCCGGCGCTGTCTTCGATGGCGCGGCATGCGCCAGCATGCTCGTGCCGGCAGCCGTTCCGGCCACGCCCATTCGTACAAAATCCCTGCGCTCCATGCCTGTGTACTCCGTCATATGGCCAAGCAATAGCATAGCAGCAACGTGACAGGCGGACTGTCCGGCTGTGATAGGTGAAACGACTCACAGAAGAGTCGATCATATATTGGACAAATCCAGCGCCAGCCGTCACCCTGATTCAATCATTGTTTTTGCATTATTCTGGGAGATTGCCATGCCGACTTACCGTTCACACACCACGACCCAGGGTCGCAATATGGCAGGCGCCCGCGCCCTGTGGCGCGCCACCGGCATGAAAGACGGCGACTTCGACAAGCCGATCATTGCGGTGGTCAACTCGTTCACCCAATTCGTGCCGGGCCACGTCCACCTGAAAGACCTGGGCCAGCTGGTCGCGCGCGAGATCGAAGCGGCGGGCGGCGTGGCCAAGGAATTCAACACCATCGCCGTCGACGACGGCATCGCGATGGGCCACGGCGGCATGCTGTATTCGCTGCCCTCGCGCGACCTGATCGCCGACTCGGTCGAATACATGGTCAACGCGCACTGCGCCGACGCGATGGTCTGCATCTCGAACTGCGACAAGATCACGCCCGGCATGCTGATGGCCGCGATGCGCCTGAACATTCCTACCGTGTTTGTCTCCGGTGGTCCGATGGAAGCCGGCAAGGTCATCAAGGTCGTGAACAACGAACGCAAGGTCATCAAGCTCGACCTGATCGATGCGATGATCAAGGCCGGCGACGCGACCGTGTCGGACGCCGACGTGGCCGAGATCGAACGCTCGGCCTGTCCGACCTGCGGGTCGTGCTCGGGCATGTTCACGGCCAACTCGATGAACTGCCTGACCGAGGCGCTGGGCCTGGCGCTGCCGGGCAACGGCACGATCGTCGCCACCCACGCCGACCGCAAGGAACTGTTCCTGCGCGCCGGCCGCCTGATCGTCGAGACCGCCAAGCGCCACTACGAGGAAGACGATTACTCGGTGCTGCCGCGTTCGATCGCGACCAAGACCGCGTTCGAGAACGCGATGGCGCTCGACGTGTCGATGGGCGGTTCGACCAACACGGTGCTGCACCTGCTGGCCGCCGCGCACGAAGCGGAAGTCGACTTCACGATGGCCGACATCGACCGCATCTCGCGCCTGGTGCCCTGCCTGTGCAAAGTGGCGCCGATGACCGACAAGTACCATATCGAAGACGTGCACCGCGCCGGTGGTATCTTCTCGATCCTGGGCGAACTGGCGCGCGCCGGCCTGTTCGACACATCGCTGCCGACGATCCACAGCCCGACAATGGCGGCAGCCATTGAAAAGTACGACATCGCGGTCAGCACCGACGAAGCCGTGCACCAGTGGTTCCGCGCGGCCCCGGGCGGCGTGCCGACCCAGGTGGCGTTCTCGCAATCCGAGCGCTACGAGAAGAACGACCTCGACCGCGCGATGGGCTGCATCCGCGACCGCGAGCACGCGTATTCGAAGGATGGCGGCCTGGCGGTCTTGTACGGCAACATCGCCGAAAAAGGCTGCATCGTGAAGACGGCGGGCGTGGACGAAAGCATCCTCAAATTCTCGGGCAAGGCGCGCGTGTTCGAGAGCCAGGACGCGGCGGTCGAAGCGATCCTGGGTGACAACGTGGTCGCCGGTGACGTCGTGATCATTCGCTACGAAGGCCCGAAAGGCGGGCCCGGCATGCAGGAGATGCTGTACCCGACCTCGTACATCAAGTCGAAGGGCCTGGGCAAGGCTTGCGCATTGTTTACCGATGGCCGCTTCTCGGGCGGTTCGTCGGGCCTGGTGATCGGGCATGCGTCGCCCGAAGCAGCCGAAGGCGGCGCGATCGGACTGGTGCAGGAAGGCGACATGGTTGACATCGACATCCCCGAGCGCACCATCAACCTGCGTGTGACGACCGAGGAACTGGCGCACCGCCGCGCGGCGATGGACGCGCTGGGCGCAGACGCCTGGCTGCCGCTGGGGCGCGAGCGTTACGTGTCGCAGGCGCTGCAGGCGTATGCGGCGCTGACCACGTCAGCCGATCGCGGCGCGGTGCGGGATCTGGCGCAGTTGCGCCGCAGGTAACGTCAGGTCGGGCCATAAAAAAACGCTGCCGGGGCAGCGTTTTTTTATGGAGAAACCCGTGCTTAGTTGCGCACGACTTTCTTGTACTCGTTGGTACGGGTGTCGATTTCGATCATGTCGTCGCCGCTGACGAACAACGGCACCATCACGGTGTGCTGCTTGCCTTCGATGGCGTTTTCGATCTTGGCTTCTTTCAGGACGTTGCCCGACGTGTTGCCCTTGACTGCTGGCTCCGAGTACACGATCTGGCGTGCGATCGTGGTTGGCAGTTCGACCGAGATGGCCTTGCCGTCATAGAACACGGCTTCGCATTCCATACCGTCTTTCAGGTAGTGCAGCGCGTCGCCCAGGTTCTCTTCTTCGATTTCGAACTGTTCGTAGTCGGCGTCCATGAAGACATACAGCGGATCGGCGAAGTACGAGTAGGTCACTGGCTTCTTGTCCAGCACGACGACGTCGAACTTGTCATCGCCACGGAACACGTTTTCCAGCGGTGCATTGGTCAGAAGATTCTTCATCTTCCACTTGTAGGTGAAGCCCGTGCGGCTCGAGCCGTTGACGTCGGAACGCAGCACGATGAACGGCTTTTCATCAACCATGATGATGTTGCCAACACGAATTTCTTTTGCGGGTTTCATAGATATTTTACGTAAAAAGATAGTTGCATTAAATCATCGCCGGCTGGTGGGCCGAAGGCCCCGGACCTGCGTTTGATCGTCGGAATCCGTTAGAAACTAACCGGGCATTATACGCTGTTTTCCTGGGCAAACCGCAGATCGCGCACGAAATCGAGCAGTTGCGTGACCAGGTCGCCCTGTGCGAGCACCGTCTGGCGCCACGCATCGGCCTGCGCTGCGATGTCGGGCAACGTGGCTTCGAGGGCATTCCAGGCGGCCCGGTGGTCGTCCATTGGCTGCGCACCGTTCCAGCCGAGCATATACGCTGACAGTGCCGGCGCCCCCTGCGCGTACAGCGCCAGGAACGCGCGCAGCTTCTTGTGGTGCAGATTCTCGTCCTGCAGATAAATATGCCAAACAAAAGGACGAGCGGCCCACTGCGCCCGTACCCACGAATCTTCGCCACGCACGAAATTGACGTCGCAGGCCCACAGTAACAGGTCGTAGTCGGCCTGGGGCAGGAATGGCAGTACGCGCACGGTCAGCGAGCGCTGGGTCGCGCTCGCGCCGGCCACTGGCGCGGCGCCCAGGAAGGCGCCGACCTGCCCGGGCGCGACGCCTTCCGGCACCAGGCACAGCGTGGGCGTGGCCCCGTCCCGCCAGGTACCGAACAGTGCGGCCACCGGTGCGTCCGGGTAGCAGAACAGCGACACCTTGCGACCGGCCGCCTCGGCCGCGGTCACGCCGAACCGGGCCAGGAATCCGTTCACCCGGGCGCCATCCTGCTGGAACGCACGACGGCGCGCGTCCAACCCTGCCTCATGCAGCAGCCCACCGGTGCGCGCATTAAAGCCCGGGAAATAGAAATGCTTGGTCAGGGGCAGGCGCGGATGCATCGACGGCAGGCGGTGACAGCCCTCGACCCAGTCCTCGGCCGTCAAGCCTTCGTAGTTCAGCCATACGGGGCGCGGCGTACGGGCGGCCATCGCCCGTTGATAGTCGGGCGGCAGTTCGCAACCGAAGAACTCGATGACGACGTCGGGGATATCGCGAGCGTCGAACCGACCCTCCTGATCCTGCCAGTGACGCACCGTGACGCCTTGAATTGCTTGCTGCGCGGCCGCCGGATCCACCTCGGGGCAGATGCGCCGGAAACTGACCAGGTCGTCGACCCACAGCGTGACCGGCAGCGCGTGCTCGTGGCACAGCTGGCGCGCCAGGCGCCAGCAGATGCCGATGTCCCCATAGTTATCGATGACTTTGCAGAAAATCGCCAGCGACGGCGCGGAGGAAGACAGGGACATGGATGCAGGCGGCGCCGTGACGCGCGGAGACGAGGGTCGTCATTCTAACCCGAATATTCGTGGTGATTTTTCTCAAACCTCAGTGCGCATTGCAAAGAAAATTGGGCCTTTCTAGCGCGCGTCTGCGCTACCGCAAGGCGTGATTTTAACGTTGTCCACATCGCCATAAGACCAAAACTTCAACGCCAGACACCGGTCGAACGCATACCTGCAGGAAAAGCAGCCTCGAAAGGCCGCCATCCTGCCCTTCCCTCGCACCACCGGTCACGCCGGGGCGCGAATCATATGAACACGGTCGTTTGTGGCAGGCCCATGCTTTAAAGCCGGCCTCAGCGCGACCGATTAACCGGAGGCTAACACCATGAACGAATTTCAACCACCATTTGGCCAACCACAGTTTGCACCGCAAGGCCTGGGCAGCATGTTTGGCGGCGCGCTCGGTGGCGCCGTTGGCCGTGGCATCGGCGGCTGGTTTGGCAATAGCGGCGCGGGTGGGCGCATTGGCGAAGTGGCCGGCAACTTCCTCGGCAACCTGTCGCCGTTCTCGGCCGATCCCTCCGCTGCCATGGGTGTGCAGCAGCAGGTCGATCCGGAACAACTGCAGCAACTCCAGCAGATGCAGCAGCTCTATCAACTGCAGCAACTCCAGCAACTCCAGCAACTGCAACAGCAACAACAGATGCAGCAGTTGCAACAGCAAGGGCAGTTGACCCCGCAGGGCGGCTTCTTCGGCAATCTGATCAGCACGATCGGCAAGCCTGCCGGCGCACTGATCGGCAACCTCACCGGCAAACGCCACCTCGGCAACATGATCAGCGACTATTCCGGCTACGCCCGGCTATTGCCACTCGGCGCCGAGCCGCAAGCGCAGCAGCAGACACAGCAACAACATCCAATGATCCAGCTCCAGCAGTTGCAGGCCCAGCAGCAGCAATTGCAACAACTGCTGCAGCAAGTCCAGCAACAGGCCGTCATGCTCCAACAGCAGATCGTGCAGCAAGGCGCTCAACTGGCGCCGCAGGGCTGGCTCAGCAATGCGATCACCCAGTATGCACGGCCGGTTGGCAGCTTCACCGGCGAGCAACTGGGTAACCAGGCCCTGGGCACTGCGATCGGCGGCGTGGCGGCGCAGCTTGGTCGTTACATACCCGCATCGGTCGATCCATACGGTCAGCAGTTCGGCAACCAGCTCGGGGCGCCAGTCAGCGGCCAGTTTGCGGGTCAGCAAGCACAGTACGGCCAGTCTGGCCAGTTCGGTCAGCAAACCGTGCACTAAACCATGAACCGCACCACACCATGACACACAGCCAGGTCATTGCCTGCAGCTGCCGGCAGTGACCTGGCGCCGAGGAGTCCCCGCCATGCCGGCTTCCCTGCCACCTGCTTCTCCGGGCCGCTACATCGTGCGCGCTGCTTACGACGACAACGAACTCGTCCGGTTCCTTGCGACCCTGAGCGCCGAACCCGGCGTGCAGGTCGTCGACCTGATCGGTCCGTCGTCCGGGCCACCGCACACGGCGGTCGTCGAAACCGACGCACCCACTGCCGAGCGGCTGCGGCAGCAGACTCTTGACCAGTTAACGATCGAACCCGACCAACCGCTCTCGCTGTCAGACTGAGCGGCGCCGGGCAAAGGACCCACTATGGCCAAACAAGCAAAAGGCGGTGCTGCCGATTCGCAGCAGCCACCCAACGAGTTGCATGACGGTGCAGGAGACGCCCGCGCCGATAGCGGCAGTAACCCCGCCCCCATGCCCGGGCGCCCGGTCACCGAGCGCAAGAAAAAATACCTGGTGGCGCCGCGCGCCGTGCTCGGCGCATTTGGCACCAGCAGCTGGATGACGCCGCTGGGCCTGTCTGCAGTGCAGCAGGCGCTCACCGCCATGCCTGATATCGATGTGGTCGACACCATCACACCGCGCGCCGGGCTGACCACGGCCGGCTTCGGCCCGTCTTCCATGGGCGACGGCGCCGAAGGCGTGGTCGTCGCGCGCATGACCGATCAAAAAGCCGGCGAACTGCTGCAGCGGGGCCAGGGCCAGTTGCTTGTCGAACGCGACCAGCACCTGGCCCTGCTCGACCCCATGCTGCGCCGCCCCGACCTGGTCAGTTCACTCACGCCCTACCAGGGACCGCAGTGCGAACTCTTGCTGGCAGTCGTGGGCACCGACGGTGCGCCGCTGCCTGAAGTCGAAGTCTCGCTGTTCGGCGGCGTGCTGCCCAGCACTGCCGTCACCGGCACCGACGGCGTGGCGCGCCTGCGCCTGTATGGCGACGATGCGCACACGATCAGCGGCCTGTATGTCAAGCCGCGCGCCGATCACTGGAGTTTCTACCAGCGCGATCCCGACCTGAGCCTGCAAGAGGCAAACGTCGTCATGCTGCGCCCTTTGGCCGACTGGCCCGCGCTGCGTGGCCTGCCGCAGCAACACGCCATGGGCTGGGGGGCGCGGGCCATGCGCCTCGACCAGGTGCCCCAGCATTATCGTGGGCGTGGCATCAAGGTAGCCATCATCGATTCCGGGGCCGCGACCACGCACGGCAACCTGAACGCCATCCACGAAGGCTTCGACGTCATCAACAAGCGCACCGACCGCAGCACATGGAATGTGGACACGCTCGGCCATGGCTCGCACTGCACCGGCGTGATTGCCGCAACCGATCCCGCCTGGGGCATCCGCGGCTTCGCACCAGAGGCCGAAATCCACGTCTGCAAGCTGTTCCCTGGCGGCCAGGTCAGCCAGCTGATCGACGCGCTCGAATACTGCATCGAGCAGGGCATCGACATCGTCAACATGAGTCTGGGCGGCTCGGCGCCCTCCGAAGCGCTCGAGCGCCAGATCGTGCGCGCCAAACAGGCCGGGGTCGCCTGCATTGCCGCCGCCGGCAACTCGGCCGCTGCCGTGCAATATCCCGCATCGTCGTCGCATGTACTGGCCGTCGCGGCCATCGGCAAGATCGGCGAATTCCCGGCCGACAGCTACCATGCCGAAACCATCGGCACTGACATCGACATGTATGGCTATTTCACCGCGCGCTTCAGCTGCTTCGGGCCGCAGGTCGATGTGTGCGCGCCCGGTGTAGCCGTCGTGTCGTCGGTACCGCCAAATAATTTCGCCGCATGGGACGGAACGTCGATGGCGGCGCCGCATGTGTCGGGCCTGGCTGCGCTCGTGCTGGCACACAGGCCCGAATTCGGGTCGATGCTGCAGGCCCGCTCGCCGGAACGGGTCGAACGGCTGTTCCAGGTTTTACGGATGAGCGCGCGCCCTGTCACGCTGAATGATCCCAACCACATCGGCTATGGCTTGCCCGATGCGCTGGTGGCGCTGGGCTTGCCTACGGCGCAGCAGACGATGCCATGGCAGAACGCGGCAGCAGGGTTTGGCGCGCCGGTCGGCATGCATGGCATGGCGACCCATGACACCGGATGGTTCAGCGCGGCCGGGGCCAGCATGCAGCATCAGGGTATGCAACAGCAGGGCATGCCAAATCAAGGGCAGACATTACCCTACCCGTTCGGCACGCTGCGGATGTCGGGTTGGTGAAGTACGAAGCGCCGCGCGACACTGCCGCAGACGAAAAAAAACCGGAGCCCCACTGTCGTGGCCGGCTCCGGCTTTCTGTCTGGCGTCCCCACGGGGATTCGAACCCCGGTACTCACCGTGAAAGGGTGATGTCCTAGGCCTCTAGAC
>Ga0308158_10001021_pt1 | contig 33609 bp, 34 predicted proteins | sample PhyBR2_FD_201038 | JGI IMG/M metagenome (GOLD analysis project Ga0308158, IMG submission 201038) | Phyllosphere microbial communities from UC Gill Tract Community Farm, Albany, California, United States - DLSLB.R2 | ecosystem: Host-associated > Plants > Phyllosphere > Unclassified | place: USA... | reverse complement strand
TAACAATCGTGTAGCTGGTAACGGCTGTCCTAAATGCTGGTCTTCTACATTTGTGTCTAAAGCTGAAAACGAACTTTACGATTTTCTGACTGCTCTGGGTCTGTCTGTCGAACAATCCAATCGTTCAACACTCAAAGGCAAAGAGCTTGACTTGTTCATTGCGGATAAGAATTTTGCTATTGAGTTCAATGGTATTTATTACCACAACGAACATTGGAAATCGAGAGACGCCCATTTAGACAAGTATGAAGCAGCTAAGACTGCGGGCATAATCCTGGTTCAAATATGGGAAGACGACTGGCGAGACCGTAAACCAGTTATTCTCCGTGCTTTAGCTCATAAGTTAGGCAAAACTTCAGAGTTAGCCAAACTCTATCCTGAACTGGAAACCGTCTCAGCCCAAATTTATGCTCGTAAGACTCGCGTGGTTGAAGTTGCTACAGCAGAAGCAAGAACATTCCTTAGTTCAAACCATGTTCAAGGCTTTGCAGCAGGGTCTTATTACTTAGGTCTGGAAGACTCCAACGGCGTTCTAAGAGCATTGATGGTGTTACGCAAAGAACGTAACAATACTCTGAACATCATCCGTTATGCGACAGCTGGGAGCGTTACAGGCGGGTTTACAAAGCTCCTCAAGCATGTCGAGCGTGTCTATCAGCCTTCTGCTTTCATTACGTTTGCTGACCACACCATCAGTGACGGCGGGCTGTATGAGAACAACGGTTTCGTCGCAGATAAAGAACTTCCACCTGACTACATGTACGTAGTGAAAGGGGAACGCAAACACAAATTCGGTTACCGACTCAAAAAGTTTCGTGACGACCCGACTCTTCTTTGGGATGAAAATCTGAGTGAACGAGAGCTTGCTTTACTGAACAACATCCCCCGCATCTGGGACGCTGGCAAAACACGATACAGAAAAGAACTCAAATGACAACCCAACCAGATACTCCATTCATCAAAATAAACGGCAACAACGGTCAATCTTTTTACCTTCGCTTCGACCGCATCGTGTCTTTGGAAATCATCCGTGACCAGCTGAGAGTCCTCACGGACTTTAAAGTCACTGACGGTCATCTTTACACTGTGATAATGAAGAAGAACTCTTTCGAAGCACAAGCTCTGATGGCTTATTTCGACAAGCTTGTTGTGTTTCCTGAACTGTCACCACCGATAACGGAATAACGCAGTCTGAGAGCATTCAACGTTTGATGATACTGTTGTTATGGACGCACTATAGTTACTACCGATAGGAATACACTATGAACATCTACAAGGAAGCAGTGTAAAAAGTTGCTGAACCGCTACTACACAAGCCATGAAGTTGCTGAGCTCCGCCTGGCGGACAACAAAATTTATGGGTTGCCTGCGGCGAGCCAGACGAAACATTCGTCCAACTTGAACAACGCCAAAGGTGCTTACGGTGAAGAAATTATCGGTAGCATCCTGAACCTCATCGCTATCGAAACACCAGGTGCTTACATCTGCCACTCTGTCGGTTTCATTGACAACACTCGCGGTGAAATTGACCATGTGCTTGTCTACAAAGACCGAATCATCCTTGTCGAAACAAAAGCGTTCTCCGGTTACACTTCATACAAAGTGAACCGTGAAGGTGTACTGACAGCTTCCTACGGCAAAGGTAAAGGTCGTCGTGTTGACGATTCCAACGTATTCCAAAAGGTTGTTCATTACCAAAATCAGTTCCCCAACCGCAAAGTTCAAGCAATCCTTGCTATTTCAAGGGACGAAGTGAAAACATGGAGCGAGAACGGGCGTTACAAAGTTGCTTCGTTGGATAACATCATGTCTCTGATTCGTAAGGAGATGAGCGAGGCTGAGGATTTGAAGGAACCAGCTTGGGCTGCTGTGAAGCAGTTTGCTACTATGTGCTTGAAGCCTCATAAGGATTACAGCTCTGCTTCTGCTATTGCCCCGGTGACTCCTATCAAGCCTGAGATTCAGGAGTATGTGGAGCGTGTTCCTACGGGTCGCATGAGTTTTGCTAACCGTCCAGCAGTGTTGCGCCATTGATTCTTTGTTTCGTATAAGGGAAGCCATACTGAAAATCCGATAGGGTTGGGTATGGCTTCTTTTATTGATCTTTTTGCTGGGCTGGGTGGTTTCAGGCTTGGTCTGGAACGCAATGGTTTTTCTTGTATCCACTCTTCTGATAACAACAAGCATGCTGCTGAAGTGTATGAAGCGAATTTTGGGGAGTCTTCTTTTGGGGATGTGACTGAGATTGTTCCTGCTTCTTTGCAGGAGTTTGACATGCTGTGTGGCGGGTTCCCTTGTCAGCCGTTCTCTCGTGCTGGCCGGATGTTGGGTTTTGAAGACACTCGGGGTACTTTGTTCTTCGACATCTGTCGCATTTTGCTGGAGAAGAAGCCTAAGGTTGTGTTTCTGGAGAATGTTCGTAACCTTGCCACTCATGATGGTGGTAACACTCTGAAGACTATCGTGGCTGCTTTGGAGGATTTGGGTTACGCTGTTTCTTCTCAGGTGTTGAATGCTGCTGATTTTGGAGTTCCTCAGAACAGGGAACGTATTTTGATTGTCGGCGTTTTGGATGGTCCGGCGTTTGATTTTGCTCAGGTTCCGGTGCAGCCTCGGAAGGCTATCAAGGACATCCTTGAGGTTGCATCGGATGACCAGTTTGATTGGTTGGATGAGTCTGAGTACACGTTGCTGGATGAGTCTTTGGTGGGGACACAGAAACGTTCTGGTTTACGTTTTGTAGGGTACAGGAACAAAAACTTCAGGGTTGCTGGTGTGATTGAAGGCAACATCCATCATTCTCGTACTCATAAACAGCCTAACCGCATTTATTCAGATTTGGGTACTCATCCTACTTTGTCTGCTGGTGAGAAATCTGGTCGGTATTTCATTCACACACAGCGTCAGGATGGTTCTTATGGGGTTCGTAAGCTGACTTTGGTTGAGGGTTTGAAGCTGTTTGGTTACCCTGATGATTATCAACTGGTGGGTCCTGTAGGTGAACGTTGGGCTCGTATTGGTAATAGTATTTGTGTTCCTATGGTGGAGGCTGTTACTAAAGAGTTATGTAAACAGGTTGTTATCTTGTAGCATGAAGGTCATTGTCTCATACTGTTAGTTATTAGTTAACCGATAATGTTTAGTGAATTCCCGTCAAATTCACTGCCGTTTCCTAACTGAAAGCAACATATGTTGAAAATATCTAATGCTCTGAGGTCCTCCAGAGCAGCCATCGACCTGGCTTCCATCATGGTCGGTGTCATTATCATTGGCCTTATTGGTGGCGTTATTGCCGCTACTGTTTTTGCTGTTATTCCTTGGTCTCAAGACAAAGCTGCTAAGCATCAGCTTGAGTCCATTCATACAGCTGAGAATGCTTACTATGGTTTGAGTGCTGATCCCAGCTACACACTGTTAGGCAACACGGTTCAAAGGAATACATTCACCAACTCTGACTTGTTAGAACGGAATAACCTTCTTATTGAAGGACCCACTTATTGTGCTGTGATGACTCCTGATGGTCAGGATTACAACGCTTACTCTAAGTCAGCTACTGGTCGCATTTGGACTGCTTCTAACAAAGCTAAAACTCCTGTGGTAACTACTACCTCTCCTTGTACTTTTGGGGATAGCACTAACCCTGGAACTACAGACCCAGGTACAGTTGACCCTGGTACGACTAACCCTGGAACTACAGAACCTGTTGTGACTCCTCCAGCAACTTCTGGTCGTGTTGCTATGACTTTGAACTGCCCTGCCGGCGTGACTACAATGCAGCTGCCATTGTTCTTCCCTGTGGGAACAACAACATGGAGTGATGGGAAAACTGAAGTTTACCATCCTGATGGTTATGTAACTGACACTACTGGTGCTCGTTATTTCAACAACAACCTTTCTGCTACACGTACAGTCGCTCCTGGTATCACTTATACTGTTGTGTTTGAAGGAACAGTGCGTGAGCTTTATTCTAACCATGTAACTGCAGCTTCAGCTTCTTGTTTACGTTCAGTTGATGAATGGGGTACAGGTGCTGGAATTCAGAAAGTTGCTGGTGCATTCCGCAATGCAACTAACTTGACTTCTGTTCCTACTGCTTTCCTTCCTGGTGTGACTTCCATGAACGATTTGTTCTACGGTGCAACATCATTTAACCAGGATTTGAGTTCTTGGGATACTTCAGCTGTTACTAACATGAATGGTACGTTCAACAGAACGAATTATAACCAGCCTTTGAGTTCTTGGAAGACAACAAAAGTAGACAACTTCTCTAACATGTTCTACTTGAACAAAGCTTTTAATCAGCCTATTGGGAATTGGGATACTTCTGCAGCTAAAGATATGAGTTTCATGTTTGCTGACACTAACTTTACTCAGGATATTACTGGTTGGAACACTGCAAAAGTCGAAGACATGGGTTCAATGTTCCAGAACACTGGTTTCAATCATGACATCAGCGGATGGAATGTTACAGCTGTGAAGAACTACAATGCAATGTTCTTCGGCACCACTTCATTCAACCAGCCTATTGGTAAATGGGTTGTTACAAACGGTACTAACTTCTCTGGAATGTTCAACCAGGCTAAGGCTTTCAACCAGCCTTTGAACTGGGACATGAGGAATGCAACTAACTTGAGCTTCATGTTCAGCAACAATGATGTATTCAACCAGGACATCACCGGTTGGACTACTTTCAATGTCGTGAACATGCAGTCAATGTTCGAACGTGCGACAGTGTTCAAACAGAATTTAAGCAACTGGAATGTACAGAAAGTGAGTTCTCGTGCTGGTTTCTCTAACGGAAACCCTATGATTCCAGCTGAATTACCACGATTCAGATAAATTTGTCCTCCTTAATGCGGACAAAACAGCAAACTGGGACGATAATAGTGTGTAGTTATAACACTAACTAAATTTCCCCCAACCTAAGAAGCCTCCACAGCCCCCGACAATGTGGAGGCTTCTTGCTTGTGCAGATAACCGTAGTAGAGACCTGTAGGAGTCTTTTGCTTCTCAAAATAATTTTACTGACAACTATAATACAAGACTTAAAGGTCAAATCCCCTAACGAAAGAATACTCTATGCTTGCCCTCAGTAAGGTTTTGCAGTCCTCTAAAGCTGCTATTGACTTAGCCTCCATTATGGTTGGTATCATCATCATTGGATTGATCGGTGGTGTTATCGCGGCAACAGTCTTCGCTGTTATTCCTTGGTCTCAAGACAAAGCAGCCAAACAGCAACTCGATTCTGTCCATACAGCAGAGAATGCTTTCTTTGGTTTGTCTTCTGACCCTTCAACAGATTTGACAAATGGCAAAAAGAACAGTTTCGCTACTTCTACTGAGCTTGCTTCAGCTGGTCTTCTGGCTGAGAACAGTGCAGTTTACTGTGTTGCCTCAGCTGATGCTAACAACTACATTGCGTATGTAAAATCCGCTTCAGGCAAGATTTTCAAAGCATCAAATACTAACAAAACTCCAGTTGTTGACACTACAGGCACTAGTTGTTTCTCAGGAACAACTGCACCAACTACTCCACCAGTGACAGGTCCAGTCTATACTGTTGTTGGCACGTACAATTTTGATTCTACTAAACCTGCTACGATGACCAATTATGCGGCCAGCACTGCAGTCTACTCTACTGCTAAAGCTCGAAGCGGTTCGACATCTATTGAATCTAAACTCAATAACGAGAACACAAGAACTTGGGGAGCTACTGTAGGTTTTGCTGAAATTAAGAACGCAACCACTTACCGTGTTAGTGCTTGGGTTTACGCTGATTCTGCTAAAGTGTCTGATTTTACAGTGTTCTACAGTATCAGTGGTGGTCCAACACCAGTTAAAGTCACAGCAACTTCTGGTTCATGGCAAAAAGTGACAACAGAGTTTACTGCAGGAACTTCTCCAAGAATGACTTTCGCCATGTATGTTGCAGGCTATGATGCAGTGGGCAGTGCTATCTATATTGACGATGTGACTATTGAGCAAGTAAGCTAAAAATTGAAGTAGGGTTCACTCGAAGTTTTGGGTGAACCCTACTTTTCTGTTAAGAAGATAGTCAGAGGTTGAATAGTCCTTTCGTTGTGACCATCAGGGTTAGGTTCGAATCCAACAGAGCGGGTCACTCTTTCTACCCGGAATTTCATCCCACGAGGCAAAAGGATTTCACGTTCAGAATCTTGAGTGAAAGAGTGTTTCGTTTTGTCCAGGACAGTGACATCCACAGGAACGCCTTGTTTGGTTTGAATGACAAACACCACATCAGTGTGTTCATCTTCATCCTGGTGAATTCTCTGAGGAACCAAATGTGCATCAGTTGTTGTCGAAAGGTAAGAAGAAAATTCAACAGTTTCGCCTTCAACCCAACCTTGAGCTTTAGCTAAGTCTTCAGAGGAAGTAAACGCCTTTGTCGTACTTTGGCCGACAGTACGGTAAACGGTTCGAAGTTCTGTTGGTTTCGCTTCCTCGAAAAGTGCGTCCAGATGGTGGATAGTTTCGCTAATCATTTTAGACTGAGCAGCTTTGTACTGAGGTTTGACTTCAGCTTCCCATTTCTTCTCATCTCGAAGAAACTCATTCACTGACTTGTAAGTAAGACCAGTGTAGTCTCGAACAGCTGTTTTTTGTTCATCAGACCAGTTCTGTGACACTTTTAGGTACTCTTCGTTGTATTTCTGTAAGGCTTCCACAGAGGCAGCACTGTAATCACGATAACCGGCAATTGTTTCAGTCAAAGGTTCAGCCGTGTAGTTTTCTTGCAAAGTCTTGTACATGTGTTTGGTGTACATGATCTGTGCCTCCATGCTGGTGCCTTTGAGTCGGCGCTGCATGGCTGCTTCGAAGATTTCACCTGGAGTTTTAGCTGTCTGCTGTTGCTGTTTGTGTTTGCGGCAAGTTGCAGGGTTCTTTGCATAGCACATTGTGCCGTCTGATTGTTTGATGCCTTTGCTCATAATTTCATTCCTATCACCATCCGAGGGTGATACTGGGCAGAATACTAAACTGCCCGATACTCTTGAGTATAACCCCAACGAAAAAGTTAAAATGGACACAATTCACAAAGTAGTAGCATCTTCCAAAGCTGCCATAGATTTAGCCTCAATCATGGTCGGTGTCATTGTCATCGGTTTAATCGGTGGTGTCATTGCAGCAACAGTATTTGCTGTCATTCCCTGGGCACAAGACTCAGCCGCAAAACAGCAGCTTGAGTCAATTGTCAACGCCCAGAACGCTTACAAAGGCTTGAGCTCAGATGCTTCATATCAGCTGAAAAATTCAGTGAAAGTCAACACTTACGCAAGTTCAGCAGCACTGTCTGAAAACTCGCTACTGCAGACAGGAACGACCTACTGTACCGAGCCAACAGGTAGCGCTTCAGGGTATGTAGGTTACTCCAAATCAGCTACAGGTCGAGTATTCACTGTATCTCATTCAAACACTAAGCCTTCTCTGACCAGCTCTTTTGGATGTCTTGACGCTGCTTCAACTCCTACACCAACACCTGAGACACCAGCTTCAGATATTGCTAAGACTTCATCGTTCACCATCAACTGCCCTGCAGGTGTGACTACCGCTCAGTTGCCTATCAAAAACGCTACAGGCATTGCTACTTGGAGTGACGGCAAACAAGAAACATATTCTAACTCTGAAGGTTCACCACGTGCAGTTGTTTCAGGCGAGAACTACACAGTTAAGTTTGTGGGTACGTTCAACTCTTTGACCGCTAACGTCATGTCAACTGACTTGCGTTCCTGTATTCGCAGCATGGACTCATGGGGTACCGAATCAGGTACAACCTCTGCAGCATACGGATTTTGGGGAGCCACTAACCTCACCTCTGTTCCATCCACTCTGCCTGCCTCAGTAAAAGATGTTTCTTACATGTTTGGTAACACGAACTTGTTCAACCAGAACTTAAACAACTGGGATATGAGCAACGTCACCACCACAAGAAGCATGTTCCAGAAAGCTGTAGGCTTCAACGCTGATATCAGTCAATGGAAACTCACCAGTGTCAAAGATGCTGGGAACATGTTCTACATGGCTAAGACTTTCAACCAAAATTTGAACACTTGGGACACTTCTTCCGTCACCCGTATGGACGGAATGTTCCGTGCAGCTACAGTATACAACCAGGACATGAATAACTGGAACACTGTAAATGTTGAGGATATGACTCAGATGTTCCAAGACGCTACAGCTTTCAACGGTAACGTTCATGACTGGAACACCAATAACGTAAAAGACATGCACAACATGTTTGCTTCTGCCGCTAACTTCAACCAGCGTCTTGACGGTTTTGAGACAGCAAACGTGACAGACATGAGTAACATGTTCTTGAATGCTTACAAATTCAACCAGAACATTAGCAATTGGAACGTTGCTAAGGTGAAAGATTTCAGCAACATGTTCCAGGAAGCAAGAGTCTTCAACCAAAACATTTCCAGCTGGGTTGTTACTAATTCCACCAACATGGAGAATATGTTCTACAACGCTCGTGCATTCAACCAGAACATCTCTGGCTGGGATGTTGCTAACGTCACCAGTTACACAGAATTTCACCAAGGTTCAGCTCTAACTCAGGCTAACATCCCTGCAAAATTCGTGTGATGTAACTACTTTAATATGAAATAGGCAACCAGCAGATAATGTTGGTTGCCTATTTCATATTAAATACTTGACAGCAGCACACACTGTATGTTACACTCAAGAACGAGTATTTATAACATAAGGAGATGACTCGTAATGAGCTTCATAGGTGGAATGTTTGGTGGGGTTGTTGCTTCAATGATAGCAGCTAAAAGCTCCAACGTCCAGCCTCAGCCTGCACAGATTCTCCGTGAAGGTGCTGAATCTCTTTACTACAACGCTGAGATTGACCCAAACCAACGAGTCTTCGGTGTTCCTGGTGCATCACTTTACCATGCAAATCTTGATGATGCAAACGCCATTAACGCTGGCATCCAGGGTGAGCAGAAAGTTGCTGCTGAACTGGAAAGATTGGCTTCCTTATACCCTAACACTTACGTATTTCATTCCATGAAGCTTCCTGGGGAGGTTGGGGACATAGACCACATTGTTGTCCAAGGCAATACAGCTTTGCTGGTGGACAGCAAAAACTGGAAACGTGCTGCGTCCTACAACTTAGCTGAAATGACTGACTCCGGCGATATCGTCCTCCGTGACGGATACGAGTTCGTTGGTGGAGAAATTCATCTCCGCCGGCAGATGATTGACTGGCAGATGCACTTCATCAGCTCTGATGTCAACGTCCATGCCACATTAGTACTTGCCAACCGTGAATCTGAAACTATCCAGTCTATTGAGACAGGCTATTCGTTCAGCAACTTGAATGGTTTAGGTGCAGTTTTCAGTTCGGTTTTTAGTGAACTCGAAGTTCCTCAACTGAATCCTGAAATGTTGCGTTACTACGCAAACATGGTACAGGACCCTGAGTTTGACAAGCAGGATGTGAACAACTATGTGGAGTTCCGCAACGCTGCAAGCTACTATGTTGCTCCTGTTGACCCGCCTGCAACAACACTCTCCAAATGGTTAGTTGTTTGGTCAGTACTCAACTATGTGCTGCTGCCTATCCTCTTCCCTATTGCTGGTCTCTCAGCAATTCCTTTGCTCATCATCACGCACAGACACAAATCCACCATCAAAGCCCGCAACCTGGGTGGTGGAGGTAGGCTGACAGCTGTTCTTATCTTCAGTTACCTTCTGTTCACTGTATGGGCAGTGTGTACTGCGTTAGTGGCAGCATATTACCTGGTTCTTCCCAACATGATTGTCACCCCGTAACAAACGCTCCTGGACAACCGATAAAGATGATGTAGTTCTCTATTCATCCTTGTTTATCCAGGAGCGTTGTGTTTAAGGTTTTCAAATCCTCTAAAGGTCTCATGGACCTTCAATCAGTCATGGTTGGTGTCATTGTGTCCGCTATCGTTGCGGGCGTCGCCATTGTGTCCATTGTTGGAATGGTACGACTGACAGCAATCGATTCAGGTAAATCCTCTTTGCGTGTCCTGTCAACAGGTATGGAGTCTTTCTACACAGAAAACGACCGCTACCCAGCATCTGTCACAGAGCTTGCTAACGGTGATTTCATTCCTAAAAACTATGTTCAGCAGGTTTCAGCAGGAACATTATGCATGATTCCAGGAACCGGACCATACCCACAGTCTTATCTTGCTGCAGTGAGAATTCCTGCAACAAATGATATTTTCTTTGCTAACGAAAACCAACGTACTCCTCAAGCTGGTGTGGGTACAAGTAAGTACTGTCTTCCTGCCTAAAGCTTGATTTTGTCAGGGTTTCGTGGTATGATAGAAGTATGACAAACGACCTGCGTGCCACTTACTTGAACGGCGTGAAGGAAGCACAGAAGGCTTCCACCGCTTACTACGTTGATGGTCAGGATTCTACCCTGACTGACGAGCAGTATGACCTCCTTGTTGCTCAGCTTGAGCGTCTTGGTGATGACAACAACTGGACCGAGCATGTTGCCCTCGTTGAAGAGGTTGCTGCTGGTGCTGCAAACGGCAAGGGTGATGTTGAGCACCGTGTTCGTATGCTTTCCCTTTCGAAGGCTCAGAACGCTGAAGAGCTGGACAAGTTCATCGGGAAGATGAACGTTCACGCTGCAACTCTGCTGATTGAGCCTAAGCTTGACGGTCTCGCCATCGTTGGAACCTACAAGGACGGCAAGCTTGTCCAGGTTGCCACCCGAGGTGACTCCCGCACAGGTCAGAACGTGACCGCACGTGCCAAGCAGGCAACCATCAAGGGCCTCCCTCAGACCATCGACTACAAGGGTGAGATTGAGGTCCGTGGTGAGCTTATTATTACCCGCACGAACTTCGAGACCGCTCAGACTTTCCGCCAGGCTCAGGGTCGCACAGCTTACAAGAACCCTCGTAACGCTGTCTCAGGTGCCATCCAGTCGAAGGATGAGACCCGCCTTGAAGGTCTTGTGCTGACTTTCGCTGTGTACGACTTCATTCCCCTCAGCGGTGCTGAGACTGAAGTTGCGTCCTACACCACCCAGCTGGAGCACGCTGAGAAGCTTGGTTTCATCACTGCAGCTTCACTCATCCCTGACTTCGGTGATGTCACCCTTGGGGAGAAGGTCATCAAGTTCGGTGAACTCAAGGACACTCTTGACTACCCGACTGACGGTGTGGTTGTGAAGGTTGACTCGCTTGCTCTGCGTGCAAAGCTTGGCAACTCTGAGCGTCACCCTTACTGGGCTATCGCTTACAAGTACGAAGCTGAAATCAAGGAGACCACTCTTCTTGGTATCACCCGCAACGTAGGTCGCACAGGAGCTATCTCTTATGTTGCCAACCTGAAGCCTGTTGAGCTGGCTGAGACTGAAGTTGCTAAGGCTACCCTGAACAACTCCCGCTTCATTGCTGACCTTGACCTTCGCATTGGTGACACTGTGCTGGTTCGTAAGGCAAACGAGATTATTCCTGAGATTGTGGGCGTGAACTTCGTTGAGCGTGAAGGCAAGAACCTCACACCTTACGTTGCACCCACGACCTGCCCGAACTGCGGCTCCGACCTTGACACCACCTCCTCTGTTGTGTGGCGGTGCCTGAACCCTGAGTGCGCTCAGGCTAACGGCATCATCCATGCTGTTTCCCGCGACCACCTTGACATCGAAGGTCTTTCCACTTCGCTTGTTGAGCGTCTTGTGGAGGAGCGTTTCATCGAGGACGTGACTGACATTTACGGTCTGTCGGCTGACAAGCTTGCTTCTTTGAAGATGGGTCGTTACAAGAAGGACGGCAGCCCTGTTCTTCTTGGTGCAACCACTGCTGCTACCCTGTATGCAAACATCCAGGGTTCGAAGGCTCAGCCTCTGAACCGTATCCTTTCCTCTCTGGGTGTGCGTTTCATGGGTCGTACTTTCGGCCGTCGTTTCGCTCTGCACTTCAAGAACTTCGACAAGGCTGTAAACGCTACTGTTGAGCAGATGCAGCAGGTTGACGGGGTGAAGGACAAGGCTGTTGCCATCCGTGAAGGAATGGACGCCAAGCAGAACCTTCTGGAGAAGTACCGCCAGGTTGGTTTTGAAGCCCTGAAAGCTACTCCTGAAGCTGCTGCAACAGTTGCTGCTCCTGCTGCGGCTGCAATGCTCACAGGTCAGAGCGTTGTCATCACTGGTGGCGTTCCTGGTTACTCTCGTACTGAAGCGAAAGAGCTGATTGAGGACAACGGCGGAACTGCTGGTTCCAGTGTTAGCTCCAAGACCACGCTCCTGGTCGCTCCTGCTGACGAGCGTGACACTTCCAAGGCTAAGAAAGCTCTGGACCTCGGAATCCGCATCGTGACTCCTGACGAGTTCCTGGCTCTTCTTGGTAAGTAACCGCGATTGACTGAATCCCTGACTGAAAAGTTGGGGATTCAGTCAGTTATACACTCTTGTGTTCGGTTGTCTTGTCTGGTAAGCTCAACGTATTCAATCAGCTTCCTACTTTATGGAGAACTCAATGAACACCACGAACCGCACCATCCTGAATAAGGCTTACAAGGAGCTCACCGGTCGGGACACTGCTCCGAAGTACGCTCATGTCGCTGACGTGACGGTTGAGCTTGACTACGCTGAGCTGGAGAAGGGTGTCCTGAAGGTTGAGGTGTCAGGTCATGTCCACAACGCCAGTCGCACGGAGTTCTTCTCGTTCGCTGTCATCGGTGCAGATGCAGTTCACTTCATGAACGTGAGCGTGAAGGATGCGGTAGCAGCATACCGCTTCTAATCACGAAGCAACACTGAAAAGGCGGGTCCATTTTGAAGTGGACCCGCCTTTTGCTATCTTTTCGCAGAATAAGTTTCGCATGAGTAAAGCAGTAGAAGCCTCTCAGAGAGGATGAGTTCAATAGATCGCTGACTCACTTCAGTAGACCCTCTAAAGCCGTCAGAGTTGCTCCTGCAGCCATTCTGACATGATTCTGCTGTAAGTAACCAAGCTTGGGTTGCAGTTAGAAAATGAAGAGTAAAGCAAGGTTTACAAAAACAGAAAAAGATGCTACAATAAAACCAACGGGGTTACTTGAACGCCCGCTCTAAAACAACAAGAAAGAAGTACCTATATCATGGCTACATTCACAACTGATGATGTCACTCGCCTCGCTCAGCAGCTTGAAGAAATCAAAGAGCTGAAAGCTTTCGTCATCCAGCGTGCAGCGTTCTACCTTCTTATGGAGAAGAACAAGACAGTTGATTTCACTGACCAGAATGGTTTCGTGACTGAGATTGCAAACTATGAACTGTTCAACCCGGATGCTAAAATCATCAACGTCAACATCCGTGACGACCAGTACGGCGGAGTCACACAGTACCAAGTTCCTCGTGATTTTGTTTTCGGGCCGAAGACAAAGAAGGAAGAAGACTTCGAAGAGTTCACTCGTCTGAAGAATCAGTTCGCTCGCTAACCAAATGAAGAACCCCTGACTACAATAGTCAGGGGTTCTTCATTTTCTGGTTCAGATTCTCCATCTGCTGAACGGATAGATGAGAATGTTCCAAATCCAGGAACCAGCTTCACCAGCAAATTTTGTCACCAGGAACACAGTCAAAGCTAAAGCTATCAGTAAAGCACCACCACTGAGAACTACTTGAAGGAAGCCCGCTCCATCACGGAAGAAGTCCATCAAACCAATAATGCCGAGATAACCTAATACTGCAATCACAATCATTGTGACCAGAACTGCCAAGCTGTCCAAAAACGAGGTAACCATTGCTCTTCTTTCCAAAGTTGTCTTGATTGATAACTAACTGTTAAATGAAGAATCCTCCACCGAAGTGAAGGATTCTTTGTGTGTTAGAAGAAGTCAGGGAAGTCGATGTCGTCAAACAGTTGAAGGACACTCCAACCAGTTACCATGACCATGATGATTCCGAGGATGATTCCAACAAGAGTGGAACCGATCCCCCAAGCCAACATTTCATAGCCGACTTCATTCTGAACAAAGTGCATGATGATGAGTACGACACCCAGAATTGTCAGAGCAACTGATACCAGATGGCCTAACACTGCACCTGTCATGGCTAAAGCTTTCACTGTGTTTCCTTTTCTAATAGTTGTTCATATCATACCATTAGTTTGCAGTAACCGCAAATAGCTGTCAGGACACGATTAAACAATGACTAAAATGCTCCGATACTTTTAGCAGGATGGGAGTGGAGAAACATGAAGATGAGTATGAACTCGAAAGTCAACAAGATTGTATTCGGCAACCATATTAATCATGTAGTTGGTTACTGGCTTTTATCTTTTGCCAATCTATACATTCGTGATTATGACAGCCCTGAAGAAAAGAGAAAAGAGGTCAGTGATAGTCTATCCGAACGAGCCACTCCCCTACAAAGGCATAGTTTGTTGGAAACAATCTATATCCATTTGTTTATCATTACTTTCCCTTTGGCTGTTATTTTATTACCTCTTGGGTACTTAGTAATTCCAGAAGGAAGACCCATTTACCTTTACCTGGTAGCTGTTTTTACTGTTATAAACTTCTTCTTTTTACTTAGTGCTTATTTAGGCTTGAGGTGCCGACCTTCTAAAGAAATTGAATCAATATGGGTGAACAGTAGAGGCAAGGCTGATGTAAAAGTCGAGGCTAAGCACTCCTTCCTCAACATAGATTATCTGGTTATGGTTCCAATATGCCTAATTGCTTCTTTTGTTCTTTCATTGGCTATGTTTGCTAAGTTCGCGTAGATAGAAGCAGATTGAAGATTGTTAGTTTGTTGAAGCAATATTTCCAGATTTAAAGTCTAACGTGTTATAGTTGTTGCATGTCAAATTCAAACACTTCAACCAAAACAAAAATCAAAGATGCTTTTGTCCTGGGTTCAGTCCTCCTTGTGACTGCCTGGACATTATTCCTGTTCAACATTCTGCCTTTCTTCAGCGACAAAATCGAATTCTTGAACGTGTAAAACTTAGAATATATATTTGAAATAAAGCTGATAAACTCCCAGCTTTTTCTCAGCTAAGCCGATAGTTTAGGTACATAAACTTTCGTGGGGAAAAGCCTGTGCGTCTAATCGGCATATTTGTAACATCTGTTCTCGTTCTTACTGGATTGAACATTCAGCCGATTCCAGCTCAAGCTGCAGAAGCTGACTACACCCAGCCGGCAGATATTCCTGAATCTTCTTTAGCAGATACCACTCTGGTTTCTTCTCTGCAGTTAAGTTCAAATCAGACCACAAATGATGAAAGTGACATAATCACTCTCACAGCTACTTCTGATGCACCAGTTGAGTCAACGAATGATTCAATTTCCATCATCAATTCTGTTTCACAAGAGACTGTAGCCTTTTGCGAAACAGGTACAACATGTACTTTTGATTACCTAAAAGTAGACTATGCTGACTCTGTTACTTTTTACGCTAAAACCACTAATGTTACTTCAAACAGTGTAGAAGTCTACAACGACATTCCACCCATTTACCTTTCTTCTAACTATGAAGAAATAGAGACCTGGGGAGATTTCAAGTTATACATTGAGACAGAAGGGGTCATTCCTGGTAATAAGTATATCTACTTTGCTGACACTGACACCAACGAGATAGTTAGTTATTGTTCCTCATCTGAAGAAATTTGTCAAAGTGGAGACCTCAACATTGATTTCACTGAGGGAAGGACATTCAAAGCTTACCTTGCTGATGAAACGGGTCCCCTAACTGTAGCTGATTTACAGGGAGTTGTCGCAGAGTCAAACACTACTGAAGTCTCCCGAGCTCCGTGGGACGTGAGACTTCTTACTGACACTCCTGTTGTGACTGAAGGTAGTACGTTCGCACTCCATGCACAGACAAATCAAATCATCCCTTCTGGCTTACAGCTGTACATCTTCGACAACACAGACAAAAAATTTGTCAACTTCAGAACAGACGGTAGTTTTTACTGCACAACCGACTTGACCAGTTTGCAATGCACTGAAGACTTCGCTTTTGACCAATCACATCAGTATAAAGCTGTGCTGGCTGCATCAGACCCAACTTTCAATGAGTCAACAACGATGGACCAGTTGACAGACATCAGAGCTGAAAGCAACTACCTGAAAATTCGCCAACTTCCCTTTGCCGGGTCAATGACAATCACCAACTATGGCCAAAACCCATGGGGTGATTACATGTATGGTTTCAATGGAAGACTTAACCAGAACACAACTCATTATTCTTCTGCAGTAATTGGTGGTACAGGTAGAATTCTAGCTGTCTGTAAAGGCTATGATGGCTGTGAAGCTGACTTATATCCAAGTGCCGACGAGTATGAATTAGTTGGAGCAGATTATGTTCGCAAATATCCAGAAGAAAACACTGCACGGTTAGTCGTAGGAACCTGGTCTGGTGACACTGGTCAGATTGAATACATCATCAGGAACCCTGGTGGAACAATGTCAAACATTCAATCATCAACTAATGCTGCCACAACTCAACACACAACACCAGATTTGAGTGCTCTTTCAGTCCTCACTGGTGGTAGTAACCTTTCTCAAGAGTGTGCACAAACTTGTGTTGCTGACCCCATCAACGTTGTTGCAGGTGAATTCTGGTTAGAAAACCTTGACGCATCAGTAAACTCATCCATGCCTTTAGTCATGAGTCGTTACTATGCAGTCAGTAAAAGAAACCTCAAAGGCTCTCTTGGTTACGGTTGGAACACTAACTATGACATGAAACTAAGCCCAGTAGGTTCAAGCAGTTTAGATACTGCTACCACAGTTGATGTGTTCCAGGAAAATGGTTCACTCATTACGTTCACAAGGAATGCATCAGGTGGATACACAACAGATTTGAAAACTCGTGCAACCCTGACAAAGACTTCCACTGGATTCACTTTAGTCCGAGATAAGCAAACCACCTTTAATTTTAACGCTACAGGAAGTCTCACTGCAGTCAGCGACCTGAACGGCAATACTGTAACTATCAACTACAGTAATAACAAAATCAGTACAGTAACTAACGGCAAAGGTCAACAGATTGCTTTCACCTGGAATGCTGCTGGCCTTATTGCATCAGTGACAACTTCTCAAGGAAGAAAAACTGAATACACCTACACGACTAAACAAGAACTTCAGAGAGTCAAACACTCTGATGGAACTTCGGTTTCCTACATCTACGATGCTGACCATGCAATTACCTCATTCAATGATGAACTAAATCGAGTCACCAAAAACACTTACGATGATGCAAAGAGAGTCACATCCCAGACTGATGCTTTGAATAACATCACTTCCATTGAATACTTGAATAACACAACTGTAGTTACTCAACCAAATGGAAGAATCGATAAGCATTACTACAACGAAAAATACCAAGTCTATCGTTTAGAAACAGCTGCTGGGTCTCCAGAAGTGTACAACGAATACTACGAGTACGATGCAGCGAACAACCTCACCGCCATCATCTACCCAGACGGTGGTAGCTATGAGTTCAACTATGATGCTAACGGAAACGCTCTACAAGCAAAAGACCGTGCAGGTAACGTTACAACTTACACATACAACAACCAGAACCGTGTTACCAGTGAGCAGAATCCAGCAGGTAAAACCCGAACAGTAACGTACGACTCAAAAGGCAACATGCTTGAAGCTACTGATTTCAAAGGCAGCAAAACACAATATGAAATCAATGCTAACGGGACACTCAAGAAGATAACTTCTCCTGACACCAGCACCGCAGCCTTCGAATACAACAGCCAAGGACTAACTTCAAAAATAGTTGACGCCCTTGGAGACTACACCACTCAAATTTATACTGTCGACGGAGAACTTGCAACATCAACAGACGCACGAAACAACACAACTTCATATGTTTATGACACTGCAGGACAACTCAAAGAGATTATTCATCCTAATGGGTCAAAAGACACTTACACCTATGATGCAGCAGGAAATGTAACCCAATACCTCGATAGGTCTGGAGCTCTTCAAACGCTGACCTATGACGCGTTGAATAGACCTCTTACGCAGAAAGATGCATTGAATCGTACTGTTAAGCAGACTTTTGACAACATGGGTCAAGTAACGAAATTCACAGATGCAGCAGGTAAAATCACCACAGCTGAATACGACATCTTAGGTCAACAGACCACAATTACTGACGCACGAGCAAAAACAACTTCTTTTGTTTACGACAAGCTGGGTAATGTCATCCAAGTTATTGACCCAAAACTGAACACTGTGTTCTACAACTATGATGCAAACAACCAAGTAATCAAAACAGTTGACTCTGCAGGAGTGGCGGCCTCCGCAAGCTACAACAATTTGGGTCAGGTTATCAAGACTAAGGATGTCCAGCAGAAGCAGACTTCCTACTCATATGATGACAACGGAAACCTTATCAGCACCACATTGCCAAACCTCAAAACTCAAGCATCTGTCTACGATGTAATGAACCAAGTGACTTCTCATACAGATGCTGATGGAGGGGTAAAAGCTTGGGCTTATGACTTAGCTGGTCAAACAACCAAATTCACCAACACTGATGGAAGCATCACCCAATACGGTTACGACAAAGTAGGTAACCTGCTGACTGAGACTCGCCCAGACAGCAGTGTAGTGAATTACGAATACTCTAACACTGACCAGCTTACAAAAGAAATCTTTGCAGATTCAACAAACCAATTTACCTACAATGCAGCAGACATGCTTGTTTCAGAGAAACAAGGCACAGAAGAAATTACATACATCTACGATGCAGTAGGAAACGTGAAAGAAAGAGGACCTCCAACAGGAGGCAAAGTTTCCTACACCTACACTACTCGTGATGAAATTGCCTCAATAACATACCCGTCAGCAAAAGCAATTACCTACACTTACGACAACGTAGGCAACCTACTGACAGCAGTAAACGCACAAACAGGAACATTCCGTTACACCTACGATGATGCAAACAACCTAACAAAGCAAACAAACCCAAACGGAACAACACAAACCTACACGTACTCCAGTAACAACAAACTGGAGAATGTTGACCTCAAAAAAGGAACAACAGAACTTTACTCAAAAGCTTACAGCTACAACCAAGTAAGCGGAATGCTTGACTCAGCAACCACTAACCTGACCAAGCCAAACAATAACAGTTTCACAGAATCTTACGGTTATGACTCCCTATCTCGTCTGAGTAACGTCAAATCAGATACCACCAAAGCTGGTAAATTTGAGTACACCAACACTGGAAACCTAACCAACAATTTAGGCACCAAACAAAGCTACAACACAGGTAATCAGCTGGTTGCAGCAAGGAACAAGCAATACCAATTCGACGCCAGAGGTAACAGAACTGCCGTAACCAAAACAGGTTCCACTGACACTCAAAGCTACTCATACAACCAAGCTAATCAGCTTACATCAACTACCACAGGTGCAACGACAGTTGATTACAAATACGACGCTAATGGGTTACTCAAAAGCCGAACACAAGGCTCAGAAACTGACAGCTTCACCTGGGACTACCTCAACGGGATACCTCTACTTTTGGATGATGGTGATTATGAGTACCTGTATACCATCGGAACTGTTCCAACAGCTCAGGTAGAAAAAGCTACAGGAAAAGTCACTTACCTTCACACTGATGAACTTGGTTCAGTTGTTGCAGCAACATCTTCAACAGGAGCCCTCACTGGAAGCTACGTCTACACTCCATATGGTGAGAATCAAGCTCCTGAAGGCGTTACAGACCCTAACCATACTGTAACCAGGTTCGGGTTCGCTGGTGAATGGAAAGACCCTGAAACAGGCTTATACAACCTGAGAATGCGTTGGTACGAACCAGGAACAGGAAGCTTCCTTACTCGTGACCCTCTCGAACAATCCACAGCTGAAGCCTATTCGTACGCTTCAGGAAATCCATTGGCAAACACAGACCCTCTGGGGCTGTTCAGCATGGGACAGGGGCTATATGGGGGCTTAGACGGAGTTACTGGTGGTATCTCCACCATGATTCTCAATGCTATTGACCCGTCGATTATTGACGAATGTGACCCAGCCTACACTTGGGGACAAGTCATAGGAACAGTAGCATCCTTCGCTATCCCAGGAATCGGACTTGCGGGTCTTGGGCTGAAAGCTTTTGGTCTTACAGCAAAAGTAGCTGGGGTTGCTGTAAAAACCTCAAAGTTTGTAAGAAGTGCTTCTAAAACAACTATTGCACGAGCAAAAGTTGTTGCATCGAGTGAACGTGCAAGTATTCCTCAACCATCTTTACCTAAAAGATGGAAAGTGGGTGAGGATATTAATAAACCAATCAATGGACAAACTCCAAAATTTAAAGTTATTAGGCAAAGATATTGGAAACAAGAAGCTGCTGCCGCAGAAGCTAATCCAGGGCAACTCACTTTACAGCAATTCCATAGAAAATATTTAGCTCCAGAGGGAAAAGTTACAGAAGAAACCCTACCTTGGTCGCCAGCAGATATAACAAGAATGAAGAAAGGGTTAGCTCCGATACGTTGGAATCAACGCAAAGCTGATGTGCGAAATGGTAATGGTCGTGAATCTATGGAACTTAGTCACGAACCTATACCATATAGAGATGGGGGAACTCAAGTGACGCAAAGATGGCCAATCGAACATTCAGCCATAGATAAATACCGACATTTAGATTATTAAGGAATATAAATGATTTCTTTTCAGCAATACCAGATTGAGCAGGCAAACTGGAGTAATAATGAGGGAAAAACATCTCACTATAAACCAAGTAACTTCAATTTTGGTTATCTATTTACTCAAGACAGAGAAAGCTACATCAAAAAAGATATTTCATATGAATCAAAACTTCTCAAGTATAATATTCTATTTGAGTCAATCGCTAATCTTTATAGTTCTGTTTTTGTTGATATGAAAATTAAGTTGAACAAACTAGACAAAACACAATATCAAAATAATGAAGGATTTTTGATTTCTTCTCCTATAGGAATGTTAGATAACGATGGTCTAAAAAAAGATTTTATTATTGATTGCAATGATTTGATAATAAATGATGTATACCAGATTCCCTTAAAGTTTATTCCTGATAAAAAAGGTCGCTTAGTCAGTTCAGTTTTCCCAACTGCAGGGAATTCGAGTATATACTCTTCATGGTCAGCTTGTCAGCTTATAGAAGAAGGCCGCAATTTTATCAAAGTCGCGTTTTCCTTAAGTAATAAGCGCCCTAATTTTTCTGATGCTGAGGTCATGTTTACCTTTGATTCGTCTCAATTGAAAGCTATCTTACGATGAGTGTATCTGATTTGGTTATTCGGTCTCAAACATTGAAGTATCGTACAAGTATCTAGAAATACAAAATCGAAATGAAAAAAGTTTAGACAAAAGTTTTCCAGAAGATCATCCTACCCTGAAGAAGAATAATAATGAACGGTTCATTGCTTAATGAATATCTCCAAGAAGAACGGTCTACAGAATTATTCAAAAAGGCTGTAGCTCATTATGAAATGTATATACCAATGACAGATGTTTCTTATAATATTACAGATATATCCTTGTCTGATAAGGCAAAAGCAAAAAAGGAATTCAACCAGGTAGAAAAGGTTAAAGAGACAAGAGTTAAAAACATAGCTAAGTTTTTAGCATTGAATGAGGTGGACTATTCATTAGTAACCGCTGATTTTACTGAACTGAATACCTGGATTAGAGAGAATGTCTACTACGAAAAGCATTCTACAACATCAGGTGATGTATTTTACAAACTACACCCTGTATGGTTTTCTATTGCCTTTGATTTGGGACTTCTCCTGGAGAGTCATGTTCTGTTCATTCATCCTAATTTAGATGTGAAACTTAACACTTGGTTCATGAAAAGGATGATAGGTAGAAATCTTCGAGTGGTTACGGGGTTTGTATATCCTCCATATAAAGGTTACGGTATCGATTTTCCGTTATTTGTTGTACAAAATGTAAGCAATTACATAGATTCTTCTTCTGTAGCCTTTATAGGTTCTACGCTGTTGGATGAGGTATCAAAGTATAATTCAACTTCTAATGATGCAGGCAGTTACCGAGCTCCCTCAGTAGGGTCAGATTACATTGAAGACTTGTTGACTTCAATTGCTTACCAAGAAGTAGACACCAGTCCTGAAATTCAACTTTGTAGAGAGTCATATGACCTGAGTTTTTCCAAAACCAAAAAACTGGTGTTAGCAGTACTGGTTGCTTGTGCTGAAGAGGGCATACTTGAAGTTATGCGCTTTAGCGAAGACGGTGATGAGTATTCTCAAGATATAAGCACTTTCTTGACTTACCTGAAAAAACTGTATCGGACATCGTTTAGTTATGAACAGCTTTACGCAAAAGCAGATTACCGATTCTTGTCTTCTGACCCCCGTGTTGAGACATACATGGACCATGAGGACCTGTTCGCTGAGCAACTAGATGTTCCGGAGCCAAATGAAAACATCGATTCAATTATTGCTTTCGAAATAGCTAAACTAAAGAGCTACTTGCTTATGGCAGAAAATGTAGCTGAAGACCTTAATGGAGATAAAAACTAATGGTTACATTGAAAGTTTTGCCTGAAGATGCAAAAATTCATATAGTCTTTGAATCCAACACACAATATGAACCTTTGTTTTTACTCGCACAACTTGAGGTTAACGGATATGGTTTATCTGATTCTGGATTCATTATCAAAACTATTCCAGAATCGAACACCGTAGGAACAGAAACCAACTTGTTCTATGTAGATGTAGAAGTAATTCAAGCCTCAGATAATGATTATGAAAGAAAAGTCATAGAAGCAGTTGATGATGGACTCACTTTACTTGCTGAAAGCATCTTCTTTAATTATGGAGAAGATGACACAGACAAATCTGTTATTGTAACAGCCAGTCCAGGTTTGATACCAGAGTGGGAAAAAAAGTTACCCTCAAATTATGACAGAGTAATTGCGGCTTTATTTGTTGATAAACAGAAGGAAGCTTCTCTTATCAAGGTAATCTTCTATGTCGATTACTTAACTAAAATTTTTTTCTAAGTAAACTTTTTGAAAACGAAACCAAAGACAAAATTGACATTGAAATAGTAGAAGTGTACAGATGATAGTCAAATTATCCAGAAAAAGGCGTTGACCAAATGACAACTATAAAACAGCAAGCTATCGATAATCTCATCAAAAAAATAGTAAGTATTGAGGAAGAGTACTTTGAAAACAAATTACCTCGTGTGCGTAAAGATAATTTTGTAGACTCTAATTACCAACTTAGCAACTATTTTCTGCAGATTCGAGCAAACTATTCTGATTCTTGCTCAATAAGTGAGAGTCTACAATTCAATGCTGAGTTCATAGAAGAGTTTGAAGTGCGCTATGAAGAAATGAAATCATTTTTACTTCGTCATGATATCAAAGTAGACGTTGCTAATGACGATTACCAAGAATTTGAATTGTTTGTTTTGGAACATGCTGATCCAGTTGAAGGATGGATAGAGGAAGAGTTACACCTGAATCCTTTCTGGTGTTCGATAATGGTGGATTTTGCTATCTATGTCGGACAAACGAAAATTGCTAATAACATCACAACAGACCTTCGTTGGTCTGCTGGAGACATGAGAGGTCATGTTGGAGGTAATCAAATCCAGCTTGGTCGAGAAATTTTGTCTTCTGGTACCCCTCTCTTAGAAAGATTCCTCCGATGGGGTGATGAAGTTATCAAAGAAATGCACTGGAAAGAACGCTATGTCCCTTTGAGTTTTTCTGTTGATTTGGCAACCCGAGAGTGGTCCGAAGATAACAACATCGATAGGATACTAACCCGAAGAGTGAGAACAATCTACCCTAAAGATTTTGTTTCAGATTACACACCTTCGGAGTTCGCAGGACATTATCGATATTTGGCTGATTATATACCGGAAGTGACCAAAGAGCTGTTGAAGTCTTTCCTTGAGAAGAAGGACTCGCGTATAGATGAAATTACACGCTTCCTAAAAGCTAACCATGTAACAGTAGACCCTTATGATCTGAACATGGTTGATTTAGAGCTATTTCTGGTGAAGAACATTCAGTTCGATACAGCTTTAGAAAAACAAGATTTTCTGATGAACGATTTTTGGCTGTCTGTGATGCTTGACATTGCGTTGATGGTAGGAGACCACCAAATTGAACGAGATGACACAGGAAAAGCTAAATGGTTATTATCCAAAAAGACACCTCCAGTTTTAGTACTTAAACACAGACGCACAGCAACTAACTTATTTTTTCATTGTGTTTTATATGGTGACCATATAGCTGGAACTAAACATATTGTAGACCGACCAGGATATGCACATAGTTTGAGCTATTTCTTAGCTTCCCAGGAATTCCAAAACAAAGGTCAAAATTGGTACACCAATTTTTGGTCCGAAAGCTACATTAGCTGGTATCGACCATCTGATTACAAAGATGATGTATCCGTTTATAGCCCAGCTGCTCAACCTTTGCACGAACTAAAAGCAAAAGTAGATGCTGCCACTTTAGAATCTAGTAACTGGAAGAGAACTGAATGAAAGACCAATATGGACGGTCAAGGATGAAAACAAGTAAAATCAAGTCTAAAATGTTTATTCATTCACATCCTCAGCCTTATGCTCGATTTCTTGCTGATGACTCAATTTTAGTTGAGGTGGATTCCGAAACAGTAACAACTAAGGAATTATAATGATTAAAGTTTCAGTTTTACCAGAAAACAAATATGTTGTTTTTGAATTGAGTTATACAAGTTCGCCTCTTTTGCCTCAAGTGGGATATATAATGCCTCGATTGCACGGTTTAGTTATTGAGACGGCTTCCGAAGAAGAACTAAATTGGGGAGAAACTGGAGAAAGCGTAATTATCACTATTGAGAAAGTGGATAGCATAGCTCGTGCTAATTTAGGAGGTAATCCATTTACCATAAATGATACTACTCATCATTTTTTTGATGGTCAATTTGTTTTACATAATGATGATCCAAATCATCCTTATGTAGAGCTGACTTTAGTTTCAATGGAACTTGACGAAGAAGACAACACCCGAATTGATGTCAACCCAGAAGCCAAGTTTATCCTGGTTAGGATAGGAGCAAACGAGAAGCGGGACAAAATTGACATAGAATTTGTGGAAGTTTGTTATTGAGGCTGATATAACTGTTATGCCTATTTTTATCAAAGCAGACCCTTCAGATTCAATTCTTGAAATTATCTTCAGATCATCTCACGATGTTCCTCCCGTGTACTTAATGGCTCAGATGCTGACCAGTGGGAGTGGAAACTCCACTTATGGTATTTTAGTGTCGACTAAGCCAGATGAGGAAACTGTTAATGTCGAAATTTCAGAAACAACAAGGTATAACTACGACAAAAACATCACTGAGTACGTAGAAAAAGGTTTTACTCTTCTATCTGAGTCTATTATTGCCAATGCAGATAAGAATAGCAATGGACACAAGATGTACGTTGTTGGCGAAGAAAAATATGCTCCCGACTGGGAGATAGATTTACCATCTGACTACGATAGAGTCATTGTAGCTGCTTTAGTCGACAAACAGTTCGAAGCAGAGTACATAGTTGTCGTTTACTACCTGGATTATTTTGGTTCGCAACAATGAACATATTCGACATTCAATGGGACTCAGCACCCAGCAGCAGTACCACTACAAGGATTGGCGGGTTTCCTCCAGGTTTTGAAACAGGTTTTCGTCAATGGCCTCATTATCAAGTTGATGGTGTCGAATATTCACTACTGTTCTTAGGTCAGCTGCTTCTCCCTGATGGGCGAATGCTTGAACTGTTTTCAAATCTGTATACAGATGACGAAGAAACTGACTACTTAGCTAACTATACTTTAGAGCCGACTGGTGAAGCAACAGTAGCTCATTTCCCTGGCGAAGATTGGCCAGAATGGGTGACTATCAAAGAAATTGCCAAAGATGAGATGAGACTTGTTTCGGCTTCAGCAGTTGCTCCAGCTGTGTGGCCTGATGAACCAGTATGGATGACTGATAACCATGCCATACCAGACTTCGCTAACACCTTCCTGTTTCAAATCCCAGAACACCCAGGAGGGTTAGACATTTTGCAAAGCACCAACGCTTATGTGTATTGGGATAAAAAGAACACTGCCGTCATATTCAACGAGATGTACTACTAAGGAATATTCATAATGGGCATAATCGAGTTTTTAGCAAATAACGGTCAAACTTTCCACCATCCAGATGACAGAGATGGGTTACCTTGTCAAAATCAAGACATGTTGACTTCTTTGCAACAGCTTGCTGAGATAACACTTCAAGAGGATTACCTCAGTAGAGATTACAGATTAGCTTTGTCTTTTCAATTGATGCCAGCCTACGTACAGAATAAGGCTGAAAACTTTGATGAGCTAATATCCGTTTACCAATATTATGCAACTTTTTAAATGTATCCAAAAACTCATCAAAGGATAGGTGCTAATCTAAAGCTGGTCAATTTGCCGCTTCTTGAAAAATTTCCTAATTTGGTTGCTTACTACATAGAATACGAAAGAGGTCCAATCGATGTTGAGCCATGGGTTCCTCGTTATTTAGAGTTCTCTACACTTGAGTTTTTTGAGCATATCCAAAATCAATTACTGCCCCAGGCAAGTCCAGAGTTCATTTTGGCAGACCCTGTTTTAGAGCAGTTGTCTTCACTCGTTCCTTTACTGGAAACAGAAGGGTTATTGTCGCTGTTTTACATGGAAGAAGCTCAGGCTGCAAGCTATGGTCGTCGTTTGTATGATTCTACAAACGGTAGAATCATACAAACTGGTGAGTACAATAAGAAACTCGAACCTGCAAAAATTCTTAGTAGGAAGAGAAGAGATTACTTCATCATCACTCATGACTATTATGAATTCACTGTGACCATTATTAATGGCTCTCGGAAAGAAATGCTTCGGTATGTAGCAGAACGTAACTTTAAGCAGGATATGTACTGGATAGTACCAACCAACTTTGATTATATTTTAGCAATCTCCACGGATGGCGAAATGTACCTAAAATTATCATAAATCGTAATATTTCTCTTAGAACCCGATAACTTTTTTATGATTAGAGACTTCATGAGAGACATAGAAAAGTACAAGGTGTTAGATGATGAATATATCATGACTTTCTATGATGAGCATTTAGCTTTTGAACAACTTTTAGAAAATTCACTTCCTCTGACAGATGATGAAGTTGTTTACATATTAGAGCAATCTCAGACCGTAACTGACGCCTATGATAGCTGGGTCTGCATCATAGACGCCCTGGAGTCAAATCCCAAATCACTTACTCTTGATGGATTTTTACTACTCGACATGAACAAATTCAGCTCCTCTTGGTTTGATAGTTTTAGATACGAAGTCTATAATACTGTTACCCACATAAAATCATCACCAAATCTACCTTCTGATATCAGCTTTAAGACCGACCCAGACGAATTCATACAAGCAGCTCTTCAACAAAATCTTTCTCGTCAGGAGTTTTTGTTTCTCATTGAAGTAGCAGGAAGAGAACAGATTCGAGAATCAACAAAAGAGCTGCTTAGGGAAGCGTCTGATTCTCTTCATAAAGTAAGCCCCCTCACAGAGGCAGGGTTTGGGGAATATGAAAAAGGCTTTGACAATATTGGCTGTGCAGCCATCTTAAATGATAACAATATTTGAACAACAGGTATTTTGAATTCAAACTAAAATGTCATTCATGGTGGACAACAGTGATTTGACTACCAGCCCGAACAATTCCTGCTTGAGAACGAATACCGGCATTATTGAAGACGGAATACAGATTTGCTGCGAGCACCACGCCTACTGGTAGTTCTGGGTAATGGAGAATGAGAACAGCTGCTGCTGGAGATTGATTATTCATTAAACGATATGTGCTGATAAAGTCAGCAATGATGGTTTCTAGACCTTGAATAGTATCAGGTCCTACTTCAAAACCTTTTTCCAGAACTTGAAGGTTACCTCCATGTGCTGTAAGGTTTTCACTTTCAATGAATACCACAACCAAGTAAGGTTCATTTTCATCAGCCACAGTGTTATCAGCAAGCTGTAACAAATTTCCTACTGTGTCATTATCAAAAGTCAAACCACTCTGAGTTTGCTCAGCCTTCATCTGTGAAGGCAAATCAGCAATCAAAGCAAACATGTGCTTATGCTCAGGGTTACGCAAAGAAGACTCCACGCCTTCCCAGATATCACTCTCAGAAATAAGCCTATGAACCTGAAGTTGAAGAACAAGGTTGCTCATCTGTGTTTGCACTAAAGAGTCAATCATGCCAACAGCTTGCCTGACATCGATGGGTGCTTGAGCTGTCATGATGGTGTCAATGACTTTTTCTTCCTCAGCTGAAAACTTAGGACTTGTGTTCTCTTCTTCTTTTTTCTTCTTACCAAACCAACCCATGATGCTCTTTCTCTACTCTTCTTATCATACCTTCAGCCTTCAACGTAAAAGTGACTCAAGTGTTCAGTAGACGCTGTTTAGCTTGATGGTATTCACCATTACTGATGGCGCCAGATTTGTGTAACTCGCTCAAACGTTCCAACTCTTCAATGAGGCTACGTCCTGTAGCAACTGGACCTGTGACAGGTGCCGGCTCCTGTGGGGCTACTGGAGGTCGTAGGAAAGCGTCAAGGGTAACTGGCTCAGAAGTGAACTCCTGGGCTGGCTTAGGGAATCCTGAGGTCCGTGGGAAGGTGTTATGAGGCTGTGCAGGCATGTCTGCTACAGGTGGGAACGTGATAGTAGGAACTTCAGGCACAATGGGTTCTGCAACTGGTGGTTGCTGGGCAACATTGTTGCCTAAAGCCAGTTCGCGTTGACGCTCCCATGCAGCATACCTGGAACCAATACGACCACGGATGAGTTTCACAATGTGTTCAGATGAGAAACGACCAGATTTGGTGACTTCAAAGTCCATACCCTCACCATGGAATTCAATCTTGGAGAACAACAACCCTGTTGTAATCTCCACACTGCGGATGTCTCCGTAACCCATTCCTTGGGAGTTTTTGAAAATCCAGCCGTCTTTGATGACAAGCACACGTTCGTCAGTGGCAACCAGCAGAGCTCGCCCGCCTGTTTCACCGAAGCTGCAAGGAGCTAAGTCATGAACAATCTCCCCGTCATGCAGGTAATTCACCAGCCGGCGTTTCTCACGGTTGGCTCCTAAAAAGGTAATTCCACGACCACGTAACGCTTCAGTAATGTCAGCTCTCATGCATGAACTTATCGGCTCTGCTACAATGGAAGAAACCGACACAGAAAGCCCCCGAACATGCCCCTCCTTAACATCCTTGACCTTCCTATCCTGAACCCTGACCGTGGAACCTGGGATAACAAACCGACTATCAACCTTCGCCAGTATTTTCAGCTTCTCACCATTAGCGTGTGGGAAGAAGGCGAAAATTTCAGCGGTAAACGACCTTTCGGTAACAGCGACTGGCAGAGTGATGTGTGTGAAGTCCTTGAAGCTGCAGGATACTCTGTAGACAACTACTGGGATGCCACTGTACTCATTACTGAAGCACTAAAGAACGAAGCAGGACTGTAACCGAAATCCTGCATACAAATAAGTGAAGCCCCGAACTACAACTTAGTTCAGGGCTTCACTTATTTAGTGTTGAAGCGAAATTACTTGGTGTCGATTGTCAAGTCATCAGCAAAAAAGAGAATGGTTCCTGCTGCTGTTCCTGATTTTTCTCCAACAACAGAAATTGTTGTTGTGTTGGCTGTGAACTGAGATGCAGGGATTTGAATCCACTGACCTGTTTTACCAACTGTTGAAACAGAACCGATGATTTTGGTGTCATGAATGATGTTGATTTTCTGGATACTTGAATCATAAGCGTATACCCAAACGCTTGCAGTGTAAACTGTGCCTTTCACCAATGGAGTGTTTTGAGTGAAACCATAGTTTGTCGCATTGTCAGAGTTTGAGCTAACACGAGCTGCTTTTGTTCCGTTGTAAGCTTTCAAAGTGTTGTTAGAGACAGTTGATTGAGAAGCATATGCAGCTGGAGCTGCTGTACCTTCAAAGTCATAAACAGCAAAATGGCTTGGTGTAGTAGGTTCTGGTGTGGTAGGAGTAGTTCCTCCTCCAGTTCCACCAGAGCTTGAACCAGGTGCTGTGCCAACAGGGGTTGTGCCGTTATCAATTACAGGGTTCACACCTACAATACCATTAGCATCAGCGACACAAGGGTAAGAACCGGTGAAAACTTTAGCCTGCTTGTTGCTGTTCAAAGAATAGTAAGTCTTGCCTGAACCAGACTTGGAATATGCACGGTAGTCTTGACCATCAGCTGTTGGAACAGTGCAGTAGTTTGCATTGCTTACCAGCAAGTTGTTTGAAGCTAACTCTGCAGAGTTAGCAAAGCTGTTTTTCTTGCCCCCAACAAGGTCCTGGCTCGGGTCAGCACTTAGACCGAAGAATGCATTCTGTGCAGAATGAACAGAATCAAGCTGCTGTTTAGCAGCGTTATCCTGAGCCCATGGAATAACGGCAAAAACAGTAGCAGCGATAACACCACCAATCAAACCTATGACGATGATACCCACCATAATGGAGGCAAGGTCAATAGCAGCTTTAGAAGACTGCAGTGTAGAACGTAAGTTATTCATATGATATTCCAGGGGATAGGAGTGGCGAAATTTGTGGTTAACACTATACTTATCGGCATTTTTACTGTTTAAGCTATTGGATAATTGGCACTCAAAATAGGGACAAATGTTCCTAACCCACTTATCAAAAACCTACTTTTATTTGAATTTTGGTAAAGCTATCTTCCATCCTAAAACTTTGATACACTGGGACAGTGAATAAATTAGACGAACGTATCGCACTCACCTCGATCCTGGTTGCCGAAAAACATGACCTCTCAGCATGGACAGAAATCCGCTTTGATGAACCAACCAACAAATACATTGTCGTCCTCACATCCCAGTTCAAAGGACAAATCGAAGAAGAAGTAACCTTCCAGCTCAACACACTGGAAGAGCTTGCTGTTCTCTGGGCCACTGCTGAAGAATACGACCACATTTACAAAGCCACAGGCGCTGACCCTGAATGGTCCCCTTCAGGTGCTGAAGTCTTGATGGATGCCACAGTGGCACGTCTGCACAAAACAGACAAACATCTGCCAAACGGGTTCATCTCCTACAAAAACTGGACAGCACCCACAGCAGAAGACCTTCCTGTTCTGAGTGACCTCATCCAAGAAACAGGCCAGTTTGTACTGGAAGCAATCAAAGTTGCGTCAGCTTTCGAAGATTGGTTCGGTTTCATCACCTACCATGTCATCGACAGCAAATTTGACCACAAAGCAGGCTGGTGGGTTTCGGTTGAACCAAAACTTGCTATCCAACTGCCGGCCAATTCAACATTCCGTTTCGGCTGCAGTGATGACATCATCCTCACTCCAGAAAACCTACCAGAGCTGAAAGAAACCATCTCTGAGGTTCTGTTCCGCCTCCCTGAAACAGATGATGACAATGAAGACCGTGACCCTGAACACTGGGCAAGAGTAATCTTCGCATGCCGTCAACGACCTAATGAAATGCTGCAAAGCTGGGAGTCTGACCGAATCCCAGCTGAGCTAATGGACCTGTTTGAAACACTTCCTCCATACGTTAACCGTAATAACCTGTAACACCAATAGAGAGCGGCACCTGCAGTGCAAAAAACCTGCAGGTGCCGCTCTCTATTATGTATACCTACTGAATTACTTCTTCTTGTTCTTCTGCCCGAACAGGAACTTGACCATCAGCTCATTCTTCGCCTCTTCCTGAGTGCGGCCATAACCTTCATGCTGGTTGATGTTCGAAGCCCGAGCAAACCACTTCTTGTCCTTAGACAGGTAACGGCTGGCGAACAACGGAAGAGGGTACACCTCAAACTCAGTCACCTCCCACAGCTCATCAAGAGTCGTCTGACGCACGTAATCATCGTTATCCACCCCGATGTACACGCTCTTGTCACGAGTGACGCTCATCTCAGACTGCTGAGGAAGCAGAGGGTCAAACAGCACACCCTTGTACTTGAACACCCGCCCAACACGGTCCACAACCTTCTCACCCACCGTGAATCGCTCATCCACCGGCTCATCAGTGTCAATAGGTGCAGGAACCTCAGGAATGTCCGCAACAGTGAACTCAGTACGAGTGAAACCATCCTTGTCCAGGAACATCTCACCAGCCGAGTGGTCAAACAAAGCCTTCACGAGAACCTTAGCAGCCTCATACTCATCCGAAGGAAGCTCAATCTTGTCATCAGAATTACGCTCGTCATACACGTAACCGTAATGCTCCTTCTCATCAGGGTCGAAGTCGCTGTCATCCTCCAGCCACAGCACATCCTCCAGCTTCTCCTTGAAGAACTTCTGCAGAATGTCATCCACGTAGAAATGGATTTTCTTCAACCGGTCATCCTCATACACGAACGTGTTGATGGGAACAATACCCTCCTGGTCCATGTGAGCCAGGAAGAAAAGATTGCCAGTAAGCATGAAACACTCTCTCAATAATGTAAACCGTGGAAACGAATAACCTCACCCTACCAGTAAAAACGGCAGAAAGCAAGGGCGGTAACAGCTTGCATTCTGCACCCAACAATGGTAGACTGAACACATACGAAGCAACACCCTTTAATCTTCTGGAGAGAAAAACATAATGGCAACCACTTCAACCCCCACCGCTGAGCAGCTCCTCACCAAGGCTAAGGTCAGCCTCCTCCTCGCTGGCGGTGTAGACAACTGGGACTGGTACGGTGAGTCCCTTGAGAACTACGAGGAGTCGTCCGACCCTTACGAGGATGATGCTAACTTCCTCAACGCTCTCGAAATTGGTGGCGTGGACAACTGGGAATGGTACGGCGAGTCCCTCACTGGTCTCAGCGAGTACGAAGAGTACCTTGATGGTCTTGACGACATTGCTACTGCTGTTGACTTCGACACTTGGAAGGCAACCATCCTTCCTGGCATCGAAGCTGAGCAGACTGCTGCAGCTAACCTCGCCGCTGCTGAGAAAGCCGCTGCTGTGATTGTGGCCGCTGCTCAGGCTGACCTTGAGAAGCACCGTCCCAAGGGTGACACGGAGCTTCAGGTGCTTGCCCGCATCGTTGAGCTTTTCGGTGAAGAGGACGCTGACCGCATCTTCCGTCTTGCCAAGGACAACGGTCTCTGGCACTACAAGACGTGGGACAAGGACTTCTCGAAGGCTACTTCCGCTATCAAGAAGGGTGTTGAGAACCCGATTGAGGTTGCCCGTGCTGAGCTGTTCCGCATCACGACGAAGAACGGCAAGATGGACAAGTTCCTCAAGTCCCTCGTGTAACATTCCCTGAACATAAGAAAGAGCAGCTGTGCCTACAACTGGGTACAGCTGCTCTTTCGTTAACCCAAAACACACGTCAACCTTCTTCACTGATTTGGCTTTGATAAATTTATCAAGATGTCAGAAACGGTTGATAAATTTATCAACTTCGAACACAAATTCGAACAGCAGACCCTTTTAGGGCTTTAAAACACTACAAAATGAACAAATTTACTAACAAAAATCGTCTTTCCTAGACGACAAAAAACTTTCCAAAATACTTAAAACTTCGAGCTACGCCAAAACAGGCCAACAA
>Ga0308158_10001020_pt1 | contig 33623 bp, 54 predicted proteins | sample PhyBR2_FD_201038 | JGI IMG/M metagenome (GOLD analysis project Ga0308158, IMG submission 201038) | Phyllosphere microbial communities from UC Gill Tract Community Farm, Albany, California, United States - DLSLB.R2 | ecosystem: Host-associated > Plants > Phyllosphere > Unclassified | place: USA... | reverse complement strand
TCTATATGGGCGACGCGCTCGAGGTGATCGAGCGGCTGCCCGATGCCAGCCTCGACCGGCTCTACCTCCTCCACCCCGATCCCTGGCGCAAGGCGCGCCACGCCAAGCGGCGCATGGTCAATCACGGCCCGCTCGACACGATCGCCGCCAAGCTGAAGCCCGGCGCCGAATTCCGGCTCGGCACCGACGATCCGACCTATTGCCGCTGGTCGATGATGATCATGGACCAGCGCCGCGACTTCACCTGGCAGGCGCGCACCCCGCAGGACTTCCTGACCCGCCCCGACGACTGGCCCGAGACGCGCTACGAGCGGAAAGCCCGGCGCCAGGGCCATGAGGTCTGGTATTTCAGGTATGTTCGACGGTAATCCGTGACGTTCGGCATCCGTTCACGCCTCTCCCTCCTAGTGCGACATCCCGCCGTTCCCTTGACGTTCCCGCCACTTCCCGCCACGGTGCTTGCTAGGTGATTGCCAGGGAGGCAGCATATGGCGACGGGCAACGTGAACAAGCGCACTGTCGATGCGCTCAAGGCAGGGCCCGCGGTCAACTTCCTATGGGATGATGACGTGAAGGGGTTCGGCGTGAAGATCACGCCAGCCGCTGCCGTCTCGTACATCTACCAATACCGAATGGGCGGCCGCGAGGCGAAGACGCGACGTTATTCGATCGGTGCACATGGATCGCCCTGGACGCCGACGACGGCGCGCACTGAAGCCAAGCGGCTGGGGCTGCTGGTTGCGCAGGGCATCGACCCCGGCGAAGCGGATCAGAAGCGCAGGTCGGATGCCGTCAACCTCGCCTTCAAGGCATACGGCCAACGCTTCTACGAGAGCTGCAAGGGCGGTGGCTGGCGGAATATGGTCGAGCGGACGCTCCGCATTCATGTCGTACCTGTGCTTGGAGATAAGTCGCTTCCGACCATCACGCGCGCCGATGTCGTTGCGGTGTTTGACGGTATGCCCGCCGAGCAGCAGGCCAGCCGCCGGAACGTATTCGCGATCATGCGGCGCTTGTTTCGCTGGGCCATAGGGCGTGGAGACATCACCACTTCGCCTATGCAGGGCATGGAGACGCCGCCGGCGGTCAAGGCTCGAGACCGCCACCTCTCCGACGCAGAACTGCGTCGCGTGTGGACCGCGGCTCCTGGGTGCCATCACTGCTTCGGACCGATCGTCCGCCTGCTGATTGCGACAGGCCAGCGCCGGGAGGAAGTAACCGGCATGGAATGGAGCGAGCTCGACCGCGGCGGCGCGATGTGGCGCATCCCAGGCGAGCGCACGAAAAACGGCGAGCCACACACCGTCCCCCTGAACACGTTGGCGGTTGAGGCAATCGATAAGCTGGCCAAGGGCGACAAGTGGCCCCGCCGCGGTCTCGTCTTCAAGACGTCAAGCGGCGGCCCTTTCAGTGCTCATGCTGCGGGCAAGCGCAAGATCGACGCGCTGCTGGCTTCCGAGGACGACGACGATATTCCAGGTTGGAGGCTGCACGATTTGCGCAGGACGTTGGCTACGGGCTTTCAACGCCTTGGCGTGCGGTTCGAGGTGACCGAGGCGGTGTTGAACCACCTATCTGGCGCTCGCTCGGGCGTCGCCGGTGTGTATCAACGGCACCACTGGACCGACGAGAAGCGGGCGGCGCTTGAGGCGTGGTCGACACACATCGCGGGGATCCTCGTCGCCGAACCAATTTCAAACAACGTTGTAAAGATGCGCGCCAATGGAGTCCGCGATGCCGCTTGAAACGCATTCCGAAGCCGACATCACCACCGGTAATCGCACTTCCCCGACAGCGGATTTATACCATGAAATATGGGAGAGCCTATGGCCGCGCAATCCAACAGGATGGATGTTTATGGGGCGCGCGGTTCATTCCGTCGGCGCAAAACTGTTTCCGTCCTGGAAGAAATACACCCCTTACGGCTTACTACCGGACGTTTGCATAGGCACTGCGCTCGACAACGTCCTCGTGTGCGAAGATGAGCAGGAACGATATGCGAACTGGCTGATAAATAGGAGGGGCGACGACCCAACCTACATCTTTCGAACAAATAGCCCATTTGATTATCTCGATCATGGTCTCGAATTGGAAACGGTCAACGCTCAAGAGTGGGAGCTTGCCTGCGACTTGTCGCAAGAGGAGTGGTCGATAGGCTTGGGTAATCAGCGAATGTTTCGTGAGGTGCAGCTTCGCATTGTTCAAGAAGCAGAGGCCGGTAACCTGATCATTGGATCGCGTCCAATCGTCGGTGGGGAGCCGAAGCCGCATTCTCGAGACTGGTGGTTCACCGATCACTACGAAAACCGATTCAGGTCACTAACAATCGACCCAAATAACCCGTTCTCTCATGACACGCCCGACCGATCGGTTGCGCATCACTTATTTATTGATGCAGAAGGTCTAGCCGCCCTGGTCGGACAACTCGAGCGGGCAGATGACCGGGCGCCAGCGGTGGACGGATTCGGTGACCCTTCACCTTACCTTCGCTTAATGATCGACGTGCAGAACCAGTTGGGGATCGGCTCTGGACCAGAACCTAAAAAAGCAAGCGTCTTATATGAGATACAGAGCCGTTGGGCGGCCTATGGCCTGCCGGCGTCTGACAAGCTGATGGGCGCGATGGCTACACTGTTACGAAGCCCGGAAAGCCAAGCCGGGCGAGGCAGGAAGCCCATCGAACTTGAGCATGGGAGTAAGGGGTAACCCCATAAATCGTCCGATAGGGTTCAAGCCTTTCCCCGACTGACCGCCCGGAATATCTGTCTAATTCCCTGTCCTGCCCCGGCGTTCCCGACCGGGCAGGAGAACTAAAATGCAGAAGCTGCTTGATACATTGGAGGCCGCTCCGTTGATCGGCGTAGCCCCCAAGACCCTATGCAATTGGCGGGTCGCGGGCGTCGGTCCGGCACACATCCGCGCCGGCGGCCGGATCGGCTACGACATTGCGGACATCGAGGCTTGGAAGAGCGCTCGCCGCGTTGGTTCGACCTCACAGCCGATCGCCGCGTGAACGGCTATGCCAACAGCAGCAACGACAAGCGGTCGTAAAACGCGAAAAGCCGGCGCGCCAACGCCGGCTCTCACAAAATTCATCAGCAGCAACGCAGTAACAGATAGCAGAGATCTCCTTCGGTTTCAATTCCTGACGACGCGTCTCGGCTTGAATCCGGTTCGCGCTCTGCTGGTGTGCGCTCTCGCATGGGAGGCACCCCGTGGATAAGTTTCAAGCTCATATGGCCATCGTGTCGAACGTCAGAGCGATGGCTCAGGAAATGCCCGCGACCTGGCTGAGCGAGTCGAGTTGGGCGGATGCGGTTCAGGAACTCACCGGCGTCATATACGATCTCAAGGGCGCTCTCGACCCACGCCAGCTGGCGGTCCTTATGTCGGCAAGCGCTATGGCTTTCCGTCAGGCACAAGCCGCCCAGCTCGCAGGTGACGAGGGTAAGCCGTTCGACAACCCACGCAGCGCTGCGTTCGCGATTCTGAAGTCAGGTGTGAAACTCTCTCGCAAGGCGGGGTCTTTCCTCGGCCAGTGCGTCGTCGATCCGACACCGCTCACCGAGAAGCAGCGGGATTGGCTGTGCACGATTCTCACCCGTTCCGAACTCCCCGCTCTGACCGATGGAGGCGTCGTATGAACCGGTGTCACCAAGGCACGAGCTCGTCAGCATACGCCTCGATACGGTCAGCGATGGCCCAACTTGAGCGCGTCGTGATGGCGGCTCTCGACGAGTATCCGAACGGCCTCACGGTCGACGAGGTGTGCGCGCTAGCCGAATATCCGCGGTACAGCCTGCAACCCCGTTTCACGGCACTGAAGGACCGTCGCGTTATCCGCGACACTGGTTTGCGGCGCCCGAACGTCTCGGGCCGCAACGCTATCGTCTGGCGTGCCTGCCATCACGATCGTCGGGAGCCGCAGTCATGAGCGGCCTCGTTCTCTCCATCGCCGATCGCCAGCCGCATGAGGTGCAGTGTCGAGCGGTCGCAGCCGTAACCCTTCAACGGCAGCGGGTGCGCGAGCTTGTGCAGAACGTGAAGCGGGAAGGTGTCGTAGTCGGTGTTGAACGCCGCGAGGGCTACGCTAGCCTCGACGCATGGTATCGGGCGCAGCCGGTTAAGAAAGGTCGGTTAGGCCCTAACCTACGCTTATCGAACGCGGAGAAGTTGCTTTACGGGCTTCCGGCCTCGGCGCGGTTGATGGAGATCCGCAACTGGGGACACGAGGTTGACCACTGGTCAATCGCCGTGTTCCCAATCCTTCACGGGTTCGTTGTCGGCGTGCAGGCACCTTTCGCTGGCGGTGGTGTCGGGGTGACATGGCGTAGGTCTTGTAGAGCGTCGGACTATGCCCTTCGCCTGTCCGCCGAACACGATTTTCCCATTCGGGAGCGCTACGTATGATCCGGCGCATCGATAGCGCGGCGTTTGCGGCAATCACGCAAAATGTCCAAGACCGTTTCCCGGTGTCAGGAGTCGCGACCAAGGCGGGTGTCAAACTTTCGCGCGCCGGTCGGGAATGGAAGGGCTGCTGCCCATTCCATGACGACAACTCGCCGTCCTTCACGATCTACGGCGACGATCGCCGGTTCCAGTGCTTTGGGTGCAATGCTCAAGGCGATGTGATCGACTTCGTAATGCGCGCTTACAACGTGAAGATGCGCGAGGCGATCGGCATGCTCGACGGCGGCGCATTGCGTGAGCTTGAACAGCAGCGTGCACCAGCCAAGCCGAAAACCGACATTCGACCGATCGCGCAGCGCATCGTCAAAGGTTCGGTGCCGATCGAAGGGACGCCAGCCGCCCTCTACCTTCGCTCGCGTGGCATCACGATCGACCCGCCGCATACGTTGCGGTTCGCTCGTCTTGCCCCGCCCCAGATCGAGGGGAACGGTATTCTGGCGGCGAACGGGCCGGGGCTGCTGCCGACGCTTGTTGCGATCGTGACGGACACAGCCGGCGAACTCGTTGCTCTGCAACGCACCTACCTAACCGAGGATGGGCGTAAGGCTGCGACGAAAGCAACCGACACCGACCGCAAGCCAAAGGTGAAATACAGCCTAGGCAACGTCATTGGCGGCTCCATTCAGCTTGGGCCACCATCGGCGAGCATCATCGTTTGCGAGGGTCTCGAAGACGGTCTGACATTGGCGCAGGGCTTGGGCCGCTCGGTCTGGGTCGCGGCAGGCACATCGATGATGCCTGCAATGATTTTCCCCGACGTCGTTCGCTCGATCGTCATTGGGGCCGATGGGGATGACCCCGGCGAGGCTGCTGCCAACAAAGCAGCAGCAGCATTCGCCAAGGCAGGAAAGAGGGTTCGGATTATGCGACCCTCCCCGGGTTTTAAAGACCACAACCAGGAATTGATGGAGTCTCGCACGTGACCGCCATCTCCCTAGCCGACCGCTTCCGGGACGCGACGCCGTTCGACTCGTCAGGTGAAGAGAGCCGTGACATTCGTCCGACCGTAACCATTCAAGCAGGACAATTGCACAACATGGCAACGCAAGCCGAGCGGGCTCTAATTCTCGCGGGAACACCCTTTTATGTTCGTGGCGGTTTAATCGTCCGCCCCGTGCTGGACAAATTGCCGAGTTCGTTGGGTGATTTGGTAAATGCCGCTCGCCTATTGCCTGTACAAGAAGGAGCAATGATCGATCACTTGTCGCGCTCCGCCGCTTGGCAAAGATTCGACGGGCGGAAAGGCTTGCATGTCCCTGCGGATCCTCCTCCTGGTGTTGCCACGACGATCCTCGCCCGTGACGGTGAATGGCAATTCCCGCGCCTTTCAGGTGTCATCACAACACCGACAATGCGCCCGGACGGAACGATATTATCGGAGGCGGGCTATGATGCGCAAACCCATCTCCTGTTACTTGATCCACCTACCCTCCCGTCGATTCCGGAAAAGCCAACGAAGGCTGACGCCGCCGCGGCTTTGACGAAGCTGGACGCCCTCCTCAAGGATTTTCCGTTCGTTGACAGCGCCAGCAGGTCCGTCGCTCTCTCAGCGCTGATTACCCCCGTGGTACGTGGTGCAATGGCGGTCGCGCCGATGCATGTGATCAACGCTCGGGCCCCCGGAACAGGCAAGAGCTATGTCGTCGACATCGTCTCGGCAATCAGCGGTGGCGAACGCGCGCCAGTAATTTCGGTAGGCCGTAAGGAGGAGGAGACCGAAAAGCGGCTCCATGCGGCCATCATCGAGGGCCACCCTCTGATCGCGATCGACAACGTGAACGGCGAACTTGGAGGCGACGCCCTCTGTCAGTTAGTCGAACGACCTATTGTCTCCGTCCGGCCCCTAGGTGTCACGAAGCTGATCAAGGTCGAAAGCCGCGCGTGTTGCTTTGCGACGGGCAACAACATTCAGCTAGTCGGCGATATGACAAGGCGAGTGCTGATGTGCTCGCTCGATGCGAACGTCGAGCGGCCTGAACTTCGTAAGTTCAGCGGCAATCCATTCGCCACCGTGATTGCCGATCGTGCCGGATATATCGCTGCCGTCCTCGTCATCGTCCGGGCTTACGCTGTAGCGGGCTACCCCGGGGCGCTCACACCCCTCGCGTCGTTCGAGGCATGGAGTCGTCTCGTGCGATCCGCGCTTGTCTGGCTGGGGTGCTCGGATCCCGTCGAGACAATGGAGAAGGCCCGCGACGAAGACCCGGTGACCAGCGCGCTTACGGTCCTCTTCATCGCTTGGCACGGCATCATGGGGAGTGAGGCCAAACCGGTAGGTGAAGTGATTGCCACAGCTGAGTTGCCGGAACCGTTTGGCAACGTGGCGCGTGCGGCTTTCCGGCAAGCACTTGCTGACATTGCTACTGACAAGTCCGGCAAGATCAGCAGCGCATCTCTCGGCAAATATCTGGGCCGGTACGCTGGCAGGATCGTGAGTGGGTTCAAGCTGGTCAGCTTCAAAGATGCCCACACCAAGCAGTATTGGTGGAAGGTCGAACGGGTAGAATGACGCGGGTGTTGCGGGTGTTGCGGGTGTTGTTTTCAGTCCTACGCGGGCGATTTGCAGCGACACTTTCTAGGGGGAGTGGAGAATGACACCCGCACCCCCCGCATCACCCGCAAGTGGCCTTCGCGAAGGCAATAGCTTTACGCCACAAACGGATAGGAAGAATTACGAATGACCGACCCGCGAAACCAGCGCGAATATACGCGAGGCAGGCCTTTTACGCCGGGAAACCCTGGCAAGCCCAAGGGCGCACGCAGCCGGGCCACGCTGGCAGCGGAGGCGCTCCTGGACGGCGAGGCTGAGAAGTTGACTCGTACAGCCATCGACAAGGCGCTCGAGGGCGACAGCGTGGCCCTGCGTCTCTGTCTCGAACGACTGGTGCCACCCCGCAAGGACTCTCCGATCACGCTCGAGCTGCCGCCAATTACGACCGCGGGTGATGTTGTCAGCGCATCCGCTGCGGTCCTGAGCGCTGTCGGTGCAGGCGAGATCAGCCCTGATGAAGCCGGCCGCGTCATGGCCCTCCTGACGGCTCACAAGAACATCGTCGAGACAGGCGATCTAGAACGCCGCATCGCGGCGCTGGAGGTGAAGTGATGATCCGTTCACTGGACCGCAGGCTGGGCAGCATCGAACGGGCCCAACCCGCCACGCTACCGCTCTCGCTTCGGCGGTGGCTTGGCGAACCACTAACGAACGAGCAGCACCAAGTTGCCGAGACCGAAGTGAAAGCTGCCAGCGGTTTCGTTGGGCCGCCTGATTATCGCCGGATGGATACTGACATGCTCGACTGGCTTTCCATGCGGGGAGATCACCATGCGTCTTGATGCGCGTATCGCCCGCCTCGAAGCTACCGGACCTGGACAGCTCCTCTCAACCGCCGATCGGGACACGGCCTCTGCGCGATACGCCGACGCACATGCCTCCATGGTCGGGTCCTTCCCAAACGCCCTGACCCCATCAGCCTACCGCACGGCGCTCGAAACCACCCGCGACCCTAAGCACCAGCGCGTCTTCGCCTGCTGGATGCCGGGCGATGAAGACCTTTGAAAGGAACTGTAATGACGATGATTAACCTCACCCGCCGCATGACGAAACTCGAAAGCGAAGCGCCCGGCCAAGATGCAATGGTGCGCGTCCTGTTCAAAAAGGATGGCGAGCCGGACCCCGTCGCTGAACCGCCGCTTCTGCCGTCGGAACGAGCAATTATCGTGAACTTCGTGCCGCCGCTTGGGAACGTCGAGAGATAGCACGTCTGAAATTCGGTTGCAGAACTGCACGCCATCACTGGCATAGCGTTTGCGGCGTTCACCTGAGAAAATCGACGCCTGTCAGCGGATCCGGGCCGTAAAGAACCGCACCCTTGCAGATGGCGATAGACAGCCAGTTGCACGTCATGTCGTCGTCAGCCACACAGCAGCCCGTTTCCCGCTCCACATCGCTGTCGCCGTGTACGTAGTACTTGTGGACGGTATTCTGACACCCTCACGTGAGAGCGTGCGCTTGCAGACAAATTATGTGTACGGTGCAAATTACTTACGGTGCGCTATGCAGCCAGCTTTGCGAGGCACACGGTGCAATGCCGGGATCACATTCGATCCATAGGCGGGCTGATTCACTCTCATGGAGCTGAAAAAGGCGGATATGCGCGCGCCTTGATCGCTCGCACCGCGCCTCGTTAATCCGCTGCAGCTCCTGCTGGCATCGTATTTCATGATATGCCCAAGCGTATTTAGCTTCCTCGATCATTATACTGCCCCTCCGCACTACGCGATATTCTGGGGACAAAGTTGCCAAAAAATGAAGGAACCGGAGTGTCTTAAAAAACGTGTAATCAAAACAGGTCTTTTAGGCTGCTAATGAATGTCCAGCGGTAGACGCCGACCGACACGGCCAGGGAAAATCATTATTGACGTGGTTGTTCGTCGAAACGCTTTGCTCAGATTGATAAATCAAAAATAGGTGTGCAAATTGCGGTGTCGTTTCTGCCACTGCGCAGAACGAACGTTCGCTGCTCGACTTTTGGCAAGGTGAAGCTAATTTACGTATTAGTCGTTTATGCGCTGTCGCGGCGGTGATTTGGCTGCGGCCGGCCTGTCTCGTACTCCTGAACCAGGCGGGGCGGGCCGTTATTCCCATTGGGGATCTGGTTGCCGATTCCACTCTGCCGCGTGTAAGCAAATGCGTTACAGGGCGGCTTTGGTAGAAATATCAGCGCGTTTGATGCCAAACTACCATCGACGTAGCTTCTGCAAGTGCCATACGATCGGGCATGAGCAATAAGCAGCGCCAGACGAAGGAAGATCTCAGAAAAGGGATCGAGGAACTGATAGCGCTGGCAGATCGATTGGAGCTTCCGCTAGTCGGCGCGATGTTAGACGGCGCGCTTAGCGTCGTTCCCACTGACCTTCACCACTGAGTAGGACCCAACAGCGTTAACCGCGATGTCTGTTGCCGCCAATCAAATGGAATACCGCTACATATTTGGATGGCCGTAAGAGATAAAGCGCAGGACGGCCGCTGTGTATTTGGATTTTTCGCTTATCGCGTCTGCCATGACTGGGGAAGCCATGACCACTGAGGGGCTGGATACCATCGTCAGCGTCAGTACCTACCGCAGGTACGTCAAGATGACTACAAGCGCTGGGACGGTACTCCTGACCCCAGCCCAGGCGTCGCGGCTTAGCGACCTATTGGAACATGCAGCAAGAGAAGCGCAAATCGAGAGCGTCGAGGATGTGATCGACCATAACACGCTGTGGGTCTAGGTCGAGGAGCGGTGGCAATGCCGTATTGCTCTGACGTGACGTTGACCGGCAGCATTCTGCAGTCGTTGTCCGAGCTTGGGAACGTCTTGGCCCGTTGTGAGCGCCGCGATGGTGGGAGAGCAATAGGGCCAAGTACGGCGTTAGATAATATCGGACAGGTGATAAGCGCCCCGCGTGTCCGTGTAACTGACACACGCGGGGCGCCGAGGTACTCTATACTGGAAGCGAAGGCTTCGAGCTTTCCAATACCGCCGCAACGTAAACTATAGGTAAAGCATCCCACCCGCTCCGTGTGACACCGCATGCGCCGCAGGTGGGATGCCGAGCATCTACCGTCTTGGGTCGGCTTGCTCTGTACCTAAAGTCACAGCGAATCGGGCAGCGGGCAAGAGCCCTAGCCCAGCGTGAGTCTCGGATAGGTACAGTGCGCCGTCGTCACTCGCGCTTGAATGCTTGGAGGCAAAAATAAAGGGCCACCGAAGCGACCCTGAAAGTTTTAAGGAGAGGATGCCTGAAAGGCATTTCAAAGATGCTTAATTCGCCACTGGATGGCGATTGCAAAACGCGCCTTGGTGCATGCATGTTTTGCAATCGCTGAGTGATCGCGGGGCCTTGCATGACGATCAGCTATCTGCCCGGCCCTAGCGTCCAGAACGTCATCGTCTGGCTTTGACGCCATTCATATCAGTGGCTTACAAGCCCCCGAGCAATGGGGAGCACGTAGATATGCAGGGCCGTAAGCAACCAGGGATGGATCTAAGCCCGATGGAGCATTTCGCGATCGACAACACCGTCCACGACGGAAGCGACTGGGTCCTAGCACCTACCGTGACGGACCGTCTTCTCGAGCGGATGGCTAGCAAAGGTCTCATTGAGCTCAAGCGGGACTATTGGCGGCTTACCGCCCTCGGCTATGCCTGTTCTACCCACGCGGGAATCCTGTACGACTGATCTTGAAGCTGGGCCTGGCCTTAATAGGCTTCTCTCGGCGTGCGGCCGATCTGAAAAGCGATGCGGATGCCAAGCCATTGCAGCTCGAAAAACCGGACCTCGCCATCTGCGGGGGTTTTGCTTGGGAGCAGCGACGCCATGCACTTCACGCCGATCTTGCCCCAATCATGCCGAGGCTCGACCATGACGATAATGCTCGCTTTCCCCGATAACGGATTCCACAGCCTCGCAAGATCGCTAGGTGTGCTATTTAAATAATGGATTCGTAGTTAATTTGATTTAAACCGGATGAATTTGCGATTAGGAAATGGACTTTCGGCATAAGCGCTATTGTCGAAAGACAAACGGCTTTTCACAAGTGGGGGTTAACATGCGCTACTGGCATATCAGCAAGCCCATCAAGGGCTAATATCAAGATTATATAAAACCATTGCTCTCTTACACCATTTGCGAGGGTATGGCGCAATGTGTAACTGTAGGAGTGGTAAGCCCTACAAAGGCTGAATTTTAAAATGCCCGGCTTTCTGAGCTGGGCATTTTTTTGGCCGTGATCCGTTCATATTGGCGGCGGGGATGATAGGTAGGCTCAAAGACTGGGCTCGCGCCTTGAAGCGCGATGTCATTGCACTGTGACTTGCTGCCCGCGATTCGCAGATACCGTGGTATGCAAAAGCCCTGGCTGCGGCAGTCGCTGCCTATCCGCTTTCGCAGTTCGCCATGTTATCGGCCCGCCTGCGAGAGCAAGCGGCGCACGTCGCCTAGTCAGGCATGGTCAGCCAAAAAAGTTGCCCTTACTGAAAAGGGATGCGAAAGTGGCAGGCATGATAACCCCTGCCACTTGTCGCGCCGCGCGCGGCCTCGTCAGCCTTACCCAGGCCGCCCTAGCTACTGCGGCTAACGTTGGGCGCTCGACCGTCAAAAATTATGAGGCGGGGGCCTATGTGCCAGTGCCGAACAATCTTGCCGCAATTCAGCGGGCATTAGAGGCGGCCGGAGCCGTGTTTATCCAAAGTGATAGCATTTCCTCGCGTGGTGGCCCCGGTGTTCGTCTAAACCACTAGGCCTTCTATCCTGTCGCGATCGACCGTAACGCCGCCGTTCGTTTCACCCCCTGATTAACCCTCTGAGCCCGGCGCTTTATCTAGCGTGCGGACTTCATTTGTTCTTCCTCTTGTAGCACAAGTATGGTATCCAGATACCCGTAGCGGAGGGTGTCATGGCCGGTGTTCACAGTGAATTGATGCGAGTGCGGGTGAACCCCGCTCTACGGGCGCGAGCTGCGGCCCGGGCGCAAACTGAAGGCATGAGTCTGTCGGAACTCGTGCGCGCCGCGATCCGCCGCGAGCTTAATTCCTGATGGGCCTGTTTACCGAATTGTCGAAGGCCTGGCGGGATGACGGAAACGACAACCCGTTCCGGCATTATGCCGACCAGATTGAGGCCCAACGCGGTGTCCTCGCGGATCGACTGACAATCGACTGGCTGGCTTCCGCCATTTGCGATCGCACTGAGCTTTCCTTCGAGGAAGCGGCGCAACTCGTCGTCGGCGTCGCTGCGGGCGGCGGTCCCGACCTTCGCACCAGCAAGGGCATGGCCTGCGCCTCGGTACTCCTCGGTGTGCCTGGCGCTCCGATCCAACCTGCATTGCATTGAGGAGTTAGAGCGGTGGGTATTTTCTCGGTATTGAGCGGCATCGTCGGCGGCAACTCGATGAAGAAGGCCAGCCAAAAGGCCATGCAAGCGCAGGTCGACGCGGCCAATCGCGGGATCGACATTCAGGCCAAGCAGTACGAAACGACGCGCAACGATTACATGCCGTACACACAGGCCGGCGTGAAGGCGATCGAGGGTTACGGCAACCTGCTCGGCACGAACGGCACAGACGCGCAGGCAACCGCGGTGCAGGGTCTCGAGGCCTCGCCCTTTTTCCGGCAGAACCTCAGCGACGCGAACGAGAACCTGCTGCAAACCGCGTCAGCTACGGGCGGCGTTCGCGGTGGTAACACTGCCGGCGCGATCGGGGAGCTGTCGCCGCAGTTGCTCCAGCAGTATTATCAGCAGGCTATGGCGGGTTTCGGCAATCTCGCGCAGCTCGGCCTCGGTGCGACTGGCTCCGTCGCCAATGCGGGCGCCACGAACGCAAACGCCGCCACCGCTTTGAACAGTCAAATCGGGGGTTTCCAAGCCGGTAACTTCCTTACGAAGGGCGGCATTAACGCCCAGAATTGGGCGAACGCGGGCAAGTTCGCAGATGCCGCCGCTAAGGCTGCGATCCCTGGTGGCGGCGGTAGCCTTTCCAACGCGCTGAAGAGTATCTTTTGATGGAACTGGCCGATTACGCTCAGGCGCTCGCAGCCGCTCAACGCCTCGTCCCCAACTGGCGCGAGGGCGATATGCAGGAGGCTCAGCTTGCAACCGCGAGGATGCAGCCGCAGTTGATGCAGGCGCAGGCAAACCAAATCCAAACGCAGACGCAGCTAGCCGGGCAGGAAGCCGCGTACAAAGATCAGCGTCGCACGCTGTTCCAGTCCGCGGTCTCGTCGCTCGGCACCAAGCCTACGCCCGAAAAGCTCTACCGTGTCGGCGTCGACTTCCCGGAGTTTGCCGGACCGATCAACGATATTGCGAAGAACGTCAGCTTTGAGCAACGCTCGTCGATGGTTCGCCAGTGGGCACCGCTTCAGTCGCTTATCCAGAACGGCAAAATTGATAGCGCGATCAGCGAGCTAGACCGCCACAGCAAGGCGGCACAGGAGGCGGGCCAGCCTGAGGACGAGCACACGACAGAGCTGCGCGCCATGCTGTCCTCTGGTGATCCCTCGCAGATCAAGACGGCGAACGCGATCCTGTACGGTCTCATATCGGCCGTGAACCCGGATACGGCAGCGGCGAACATCGGCAAGCGTCTCGACTCGGGCACGCACGTCGTCTCCGCTGGTGGCGCGCTCGTCGCGGACGATGGGACGGAGCTTTACAGCCGCGCCCCTGCGGAGGCGAACGCGCTTGAGGTCCCGATGTATGACGCGGACGGCAAGCGTATCGGGACGCAGCTCGTGGCGAATGGCGGGCGTAGTGGTGCCTCGTCCGGCGCCGTTCCTGGTGCGGCTCCAGGCAGCGGAGACATCAGCCGCCTTATCAACACTGACGCGGGCGGCGGCTATGTGCCTGCGGAGGTTAAAACTCTCGGGCAGTTCGTCGGCTTCGGTCGCACGCTGAACGCTCGCGGGGCTAAGTCCAGCTCGGCCGGGACGTACCAGATCAACGGCACGACGATGGCGGAGTTTGCGCCTAAGGCGCTCGGCGCTGGCTGGAAAGATCAGCCGTTCAACGCCGACAGTCAAGAGCGTGTCGGTGAGGCTATCTTCAATTGGGCGAAGACACAGAACAACCCCGCCGCCGCTCTCCGTGGTCGGTGGGTGTCGTTGAGCCCGCAGCAGGCCGCGCAGGCGGTGCAAGGTACGTGGCAGCAGGCGCGCGGCATGATTGCACAGGGCGAGACCGGGGGCGGCGCTGGTGCGAGCGCTGCGGCCGGTTCTGGCACTCCTGGCTACCTTGGGCCGGTGGCTGGTGCCGGCTCGAGCGCATCCGGCGATCCGACTTTGACCGGCGACGCCTATCTGGCGAGCGTGCCAGTTCATGAGCGCGCGAAGATCAAGGCGATTGCTGAAGGTCGGGTTGCCGCCCCGCGTCCTGGTACGCGGTTCGGTGAAGCGATCCTAAGCAAGGTCGCACAGTATGATCCGACGTTCGACGCTGCTAACTCGCAATCCCGCCTCAGGACGCGCGTTGACTTCACCTCGGGCAAGTCTTCGCAGGCGGTTAACGCGCTGAACACGGCGATGGGGCATCTGCTGCACCTCGATACGCAGGCAAAAAATCTCGGCAACTTCAGCACGCTCCCGGGCCTGCTGAACCCGATTTACAACAAGGGCCGCCAGATGGGCGGCGATACCAAGCTGCCGGCGTTCCAGCAGACCAAGCAGGCCGCATCTTCTGAAATGCGAAAGGTGTTTGCCGGCTCGGCTGGCGGCAACCTGAAGGAGCTGGAAGAGTGGCAATCGTCACTGGATAGCTCGCAGTCCTACGAACAGTTGCACGCCGCGATCAGGAACGGCGTGGAGTTGATGGGTTCGCGCCTCAATGCGCTCCAGGATCAGTACCAAACTGGTATGGGGCGGAGCGATCAGCCTATGCAGCTAATCAAGCCAGGTGTCCTTGCCGCCACGCGCAAGCGGTTCGGTGTCGACCTTAGCGGGCATGATGGCTCGTCCGGTGCCCCCGCCGCTCGATCGCAGCCCTCGACGCCTAGCCGGTTTCGCATTCTGAAGGTCCGCCCGAAATGAACAGCTCCCAGACGATGATTTACACGGTCGAGCACGATGGCAAGATCTTCGACATCGAGGGGCCGGCAGGCGCGACGCCTGAAGAGCTGCAATCCTTCGTCGGGCAGTCTGGCGGTGGTGCTGCTGGTGCGCCTGCTGGCGGGCCTGACGCAGCCACGCAAGCCACGACCGCAACTGGCGGCGGTGAGGTTCAGTTCGACGACGACCCCGACCGGGTGATGAGCCGCATGTCGCCCGAGAACGAGGCGGCATACACCCGCTTGCAGCAGAACGGCACGCTCGAGCAGATCCAGGCCTTCGAACATAAAATCGGATTCAGCACTGACCCGCGGGCGCTCGCTAACTTCGTGGCGAACCGCGACAAGGCGAAGGCCAGTGGCGGGCGGATCGATTACGGGGTGTCTTACGCTCGAAAGAAGGCCCCCGACCTCGGCGCCGGCGCTGCGTTCCAGAACGGTGTCAGCCAAGGTGCGTCGCTTGGCATGAGCGACGAATTGCACGGGCTGGTGAATGGGATTAGTTCGGCTGCTCGCGGTGAGGGCTTCTCTGACGCCTACAACCAGACAGTCGACGAGGACCGGGCTCAGCTCGGATCGGATGAGGAAAATCACTGGCTTGCGTCGCTTTCTGGTAATCTCGCTGGTGGTCTTGCTCTCCCCCTGGGTCTCGAGCGTGCTGGCCTCACTCAGTCGACGCGCGCTATCGGTCTTGCGGCGCGAGATACAGCTATCGCTGAAGGTGCTACGGCTTCGGCCGCAGATCGCATTGCGGCTCGAGCGGTCGCGCATCGCCTCGCAGCAGAGGGCGCTGCTTATGGGGGCGCTTACGGCGCGGGGGCATCGGAAGGCGGACCCAGCGAACGACTGCTAGGCGGCGCGGCTGGCGCGGCTGGCGGCGCTATCGCTGGCGGTGTCATCTTCCCAGCCCTGTCGCGCGCTGCGGGTGGTGTGCGTCGGGGGGTGAACGCTGCGGCCGGGTACGCATCGCGAGCGCTCGGCGCCGTCACGGAAAGCGGCGCACGGGACCAGGCGGGCAACCTCCTGCGGTCTGCGTCTCTGCGCCCGATCGAAGACGTGTTGGCTGACATATCGAGCCGCGAAGCACAGGTTAGCGGCGCTCAGCCGACGTTGGCGGAAGCGGCGAACGATCCGGGCCTAGCCGGTTTCCAGCGCGGTTTCGCCAATACTGATCCGCGCGCGGGTGCAACGGTCGGGGAGCGCAATGCAAGCAACGCCCTGGCCCGCACGCGCTACGCCTCCGACGTCCTCGGTGACGGCTCTCCGCAGGCCGTTCAGGACTATGCCGCGTCACAGCTTGCCAGTGGTGAAGCCGCGACGGTCGCACAGCAGGCAGAGCGCCGTGCGGCCGCTGAGGCTCGTATCGCTGATGAACGCCGTGCGGCGGGTGCGGAGTCCGGCGAGGCGGCTGCAAACTTTGCCAGTTCGCGGGACGCCATCGGCCCGGTTGCCGATCGATCCGCGACGGGTTCGGCCGCGCGCGATCAATTCGAAGGGGCGTATGAAGCAGCCAAGCAGCGGTCGCGCGACGCGTATGCCGCTCCCGCCTTGCAAGATCCGCAACCCATCGAGATTCCTGCCAGCGTGTTCGCGAAAGACATGCGAGCCGCGATGGACGATCACTATGGCGATGCCGGCGGCGAAATACCTGAGATCGTCCGATCCATCATCGACGACGCTGCTGCCCCGAATGCCACGACCCGGACGCTTACGAACATCGACCGCCGTCTCGCTGACTTCGCGGGCAAGTCGTCGATGGCAGGCAGCCGGTCAGACGCAGCATTTGCGACGCGGCTGCGTGGGATCTTAGGGAACTTCGCCGACCGGGCTGCGCCTCAGGAGTACCGTGATGCGCTTCGGAACGCGAAGGCCGTCCGCGCTGAGCAAGGGCGCATCTTTGAAACGGGCGATGCATCGAAGGCATTTTCGCGGGACCGATACGGCAACCCAACCGTCGGAGATACGACGGTTCCATCTCGGATCGTTCGACCTGGCGCTTCTGGAGGTGACACCGCAGACGGACTGATTGCCGCGATCGGTCCTGGGGCTGCGGAAACGCTCGTGCGGCAGGAGCTGCGGCGCGCGGTCGAGGAAGCCGGCGTGCAGACGGAAGCGCAGGCGCGCACACTTGCAACCCGGTTCGGTGAAGTCGCCAAGCGGTTCCCCGGTGTCGAGGCGGATCTAGCGGCGGTGCGCTCCAACGCGCGGCGGCTCGATGTCGCACGGTCGGCGGAAGCTGACGCGGGGCGCTCGTCGATCACGGCGGATGAAAATGCCTCGATCAAGGAGCGGGCCGCGTTCCATGATGCGATATTGAAAACGCCGCTCGGCGACATCGCAGACGCGAAGGTTGATCCCTCGTCGTTCATCGCTGGCCTGTTGCGGCGGTCGGACGATGGCCGGCAGCTTCGTTATCTCTCCAGGCAGGTCGCGGGCGACGCCGACGCGCTAGGGGGTCTGCGTCGCGCTCTCGGCGACTTTATCGAGACAACCGGCGCGGGACCGAATTTCACGCAGGCGGGGGACCGCGTGCCGTCGATCGCCAAGACGCGCAAGGCGGTCGAAACCGTCGTGAGCCGCTCAGGTGAGGCGCTGACGACGCAACAGAAAGTCGCGTTGCGCAAAATCTCGCACGAGTTGAAAAGCGCTAACTTCGCGGCGACGGCTGGGCGTCCGACCGGCTCCGATACCGCTATGAACACGGCGCTGGCCCGAATGATTAACGCGGTGCCGACTGGTGGGACCGTCGCGCCCGTCAAAACGATCCTCAGTAAGATCGTCTCGGCCATGTCGAATGAGGACCACGTGAAGCAGCTTCTGACGCAAGCGACCCTCGAGCCTGACTTTGCCGCGGTCCTGCTGAAGCGTCCGACCGCCAAAAACCTGCTCGACGTGCAACGGCGGTACGCAGGTCGCAAGGGGACCATCTTCGCGGGGCAGGCTGCTACGCATGGTACGGCGCAGTATAGGACCGGCACGCGTTAAAGCGGCCCATGGCGGCCTTGTACGGTGCGGCCATCGTCGAATAGCGTCGTGAGCATGACGTCAGGCTTCGCGCGTCAGCTCGGTTGAGCCTCCGCCTCAGCTTCGCCCGGACCGTCTTCAGTCGGTGTCAACGCGTCAGTGTACGCTGCGGACTTGGTATCAATACCCGTATCGATTGAGGCATCTGCGGTTGCTCCGTCCAGCGCAGCTTCCAAGAACGCGGCCTGTTCAGCTGCAACGCCGGAGCCGGACGGCTGGTTCGCCAAGTCGGCGAAGTTCTGCGGCTCGGGCTTCGTGTTCGATAAATCGGACATCGGTCTCTCCTTAATCGTTGTGCGGGGCGCTACCGAGCCGCTCTACGTGAGCGACGACTTGCGCTTGGGTGCATTCTCGCCCTCTGTGCTTGGCGTACCCTTATTCAGAGTATCGCTCGGCCGGCGAGCGTCGCCTTCGTTTTGATGCTCGGTTGATAGGTTCGGCTGTTCAGTCGTGGTTGTGGGCTTGATGGGGTCGGACATTCTTGCTCTCCTCGACAAGGCAACCGGCAAAGTCCCGCCATGTTCCGCTGCTGCTACTACTGCGTCTCGTCGGACGCGACCGCACCCATCGTCATCGCCAGCAGCGACGCGCCGCGCTGTTCTTGATCGAGCGTCAACAGGCGGACCCAGTGCACGATGTGCTTGCCTGCCGCCTCAACGGCACGGTGCTGCATCTGCGTGGTCGTCAGATTAGTATCATTCTGTATCACCGACGCGATCGAAAGCGCGAAGAAGTCGATGATGTCGTCGGCGATCAGCTCCTGGTCGGCCGAGTTTGCCGCGAGGTACTGCATCACGATGGGCATGATCTCCTGGAAAAGATCGATCTTGGCTTGGTCGTCTACCTTCATGATGTCCGCGGGCATGCTGGCGTCCTCCGTTCGTGACATGTATTGCGCGGCCCCGGGAATCGAAAGGCGCAGTCGATTGGTCGCGCCAGTATCGGAGCAGTCATGAACCACCCGCGAGAATGGTTTCAGCCCAAAGTCGTGGGCATCGGCTGGACACCGCGAACCTGGGAGGGTTGGGCTATCATTGTGTCTGTGATCGCGGTCGGCGCGCTTGTCGGTCGGGTGAACCTTTAATGTGTAATCGCGCCCGGTTCGATGGCGAGCCGGAAACCATCACCGAACGCTTCGGTGCGGACTGGCTTGCCGAGAAGCCGATGGATAACCGGTTCGACCCGAAGGAGCTGCGTCCGTTCGGTCGCGCGTATGTAGTGCGCAACGAAGGTGATCACCGCGGGCTCGACGTGATGGAATGGGACGTCCTGGCGGGGCAGGCGAAGCAGGCCGGCCGCAAGGTTGCGCAGACCAACGTCCGCACCCTGCATCTGCCGCAATGGCGGTCGCTGGTCACTGATCCGGCCAACCGCTGCCTGATCCCGCTGACGGAATTTTGTGAGTGGGCTCGTGAGCCGACCGACCTCGGCGATGGCAAGAAGCCGATTAAGGGAGAGATGTGGTTCGGAGTGACTGACCAGCCCGTTTTCGCGATCGCCGGATTCTGGCGGCAGGTTGGCGATCAGCGCTATTTTGCGATGGTCACCTGCGACGCGAACGAACTGGTGGCGCCAATACACCCGAAAGCGATGATCACGATCCTGCGGCCGGACGATCACGAGCGGTGGTTGACCGGCAGGTATGACGACGTTCTATCGTTGCAGCGGCCATATCCGGCCGACCGGATGACGGTACGGGGCCCGGTGTTCCCGACGCGCATGGTAACGCCTCGGCTGATCTAAGCACGGTCACCTTGCTCCGGCTCAGGTTTTGGCCAGACCAGGTTGGGCCGGATCAACTTTGACATCCGTGTCGCTGGGTTCGAAGCGGATCGTCCAACGGGGATACCCCTCCGGCGAAACTTCGATGTCAGGCAGGCCGACCGGATCGGTTCCGGTTTCCACCCATCCGGCACCGTGGCACCGGTCGCATGCCATTCGCTTGCACCGGAAACTGACGAGATCGATCTCGGTATTCCACTGCCCCCGGCCCTTGCAGACCGGGCACATGGCATCCAGACTGCCATTACGCGGTTGAAGGGGCACGACGTCGAACGCGTGGGGGCTGTCGGGTCCATCGCAGAAAACGATGTTGCTGGCATGGCTCATGGCCGCTTTCTCGTTCTGAACCCCGGCGAACGCAAGACCTTCAGCACCGACGGCACTATCTTGCACGGACCGTCGGCACCTCAGCAATATTCGTTGTCCACGCCGGCGAGCGCATCTCCGACCGCATCTTCCATTCACGCTTGAACCCCTGCGACGCGGTCACGGCCGTCCATGTGCCGAACTTACCATTGATCGCGTCGAGTGCCCCCATCAGTCGGTCGCGCTTTGCCGTATCCTCCTCAAACAGCGTGCGTGGTCGATCGTCCTCGGGCAGCAGATCATCGAGCATGATGCCCGCCTTCGTGTAGGCGTAACCATCGCGCCACGCCTTCTCAGCGCCGCGCCTAGCCGCCGCGATCAGCTCGAGGCTGTCGTTCGTCATGGGATGCAGCGTCACCATCCGCGACGCGCCGTACTGGGGCCGGTCAGGCTTATGCTTGTTGGTGTGGAAGAACGTCGTCAGGCGCGCCGCAACCAACCCGTGCGATCGCAACTTCTCCCCGGCGCGCAGTGCGTATTGCGACAGCGCGCCCATCATCCGCTCGAAGTCGCAGATCGGCGTCCCGAATGACCGGGTGACGGCCATGCCCTTCCGCCGCGGCTCGACCGCTTCGACCGCATTGGACGGGACTCCGCGTAGCTCAGCCACTAGCCGCTCGAGAACGACTGTTCCGACAGCACGCGCCTGCTTCATCGGCATGTCACGAAGCGCCCCGGCGGTATGGATACCAAGATCAGTCAGCTTGCGTGCCGTTGCACCGCCGACGCCCCACACGTCGGCCACCGCGAAGGCGTGCATGACATCGCGCCGCACGTCATGGTCACGCAGATCGGCCACGCCAGCGAACCGCTGATCTTTCTTGGCCGCGGCGTTGGCCAGCTTCGCCAACGTCTTCGTTTCTGCGATGCCGACGCACGTGGGTATCGTCGTCCATTGCTGCACTTGGGCACGCATCGCGTGGGCATGGGCCACGAGATCGCGGCCCTCGAACCCTGCCAGATCAAGGAACGTCTCATCGATCGAGTAAATCTCGAAGTCGCGTGCGAAGGCCTCGCAGGCGGCGATCACCCGGCGCTGCATATCCCCGTAAAGCGCATAATTCGACGACCGCACCTGGATGCCGTGCTGTTTCACCTTGTCGCGCAAGTGGTGGATCGGATCGCCCATTTTGATACCGAGCGCCTTCGCTTCCGCGGATCGGGCAATGGCGCAACCGTCATTATTCGACAGGACGATGACCGGGACCCCGACGAGGCTGGCGTCGAAGGCACGCTCGCAGGAGACGTAATAGTTATTGCAGTCGATCAGGGCGATCGGTGTGCTCATGGCATTTTGCGCGCGACGCCGACAACGGTGCCCCATATCTCTACGTGCTCGTCAACCAGGATGTCAGCGAACCCTTCGGCTTCGGGGACGAGCCAGTGACGGCCGTCGACAAAACGCAAGCGTTTCAAGGTTCGGTCGCCATGCACCAACGCGACGACGATCGCACCGACCTTCGGTTGCTTGGCCCGGTTCACGACGATCAGATCGCCATCGTTGATCCCGGCACCGGACATGGACCTACCATCAACCCGCATGATGTAGCTTGCCGCAGGATGCTCGACGAGCCAGGCGCCCAGATCGATCGGTTCTTGCATGTCGTCTTGAGCAGGCGACGGAAACCCTGCCTGCGTGTGGACGAGGAAGAATGGAACCTCGCACGGGACCAGTTCGAACGGGACGTCGTGAAGCCGTAGGGCATCGTCGCGACGGTTCAGCGGGACGACGACCGGGCGGACTGGGTTGGTCGAGGGCATGACCTAGAGGATCGCAGCGAAGATGAGTTGGTCGTGCCGAGCGGTTAGCACGGACCGTGCGTCCTGAGCAGCGCCGACGGCTTGCCGGTACTCCACGGTCCCGAACCGTTCGGCCTCGTCGAAGCTGAACGGGGCAGGGTCCACAGCCGGATAGACGTTGTCGTATATCGCGCGGGCAGCCGCTCTCAGCCGCAGATCCTGCTGCATTTCGTTGCTCCATGAATGTCGAGTCGCCGCGAGCGGCATGCCCATAGCTAGTCGCGAACCGGATTGATTCGCAAGAACATTGCAGGAACATCTATCCGGTGCGATGAGCGGTCCGACGATTCGAAGGACACGATCATGACCAATTACGATGACGACCAGCAGGAACCCAAGCCGCCGTTCGGCAAGTGGCTGCTGTCGCAGCGGGACCGCGGCGACTGGGTGGACGGGATCGCCGACGCGGCGCGTGCCGATCGGACATTCCCGAAGAACGGCGACCCCGAGGCGGTGCGGGCGCATCTGCGCAAGCAACAGGCCGACGGCGATGCGTTCGCAGCGATTGACGACGCCGAAAGCGACTGGATGGCCGTTTAGTCGTGCTGGTCGTGATCCTTGCCCTTTCGGCAGCGACATCAACGACGCCATTCTCCTGCACGGTGACCCGCGTTCACGACGGCGACGGACCACTGTGGTGCTCGAACGGCATCAAGGTTCGCATCGCGGGGGTGCAGGCGCCGGACTTCAAAAGCGCGTCACCTTGTCGGGCAGCGGATCCGCGGCGGGTGAACTACCGCTGCGACAACGCCGCCGCCAAGCGCAGCCAGCAGATCGTCGAGCGGCTCGTGCTGCGCAGGACGCTGCGATGCGAGGCGACGGGCAAGAGCTATAGTCGCGTTGTCGCTCGGTGCATGCTGCCCGACGGTCGATCGCTATCTTGCGCAGCGATCGCGTCCGGCGCCGCGGTTCGTTGGGACCGTTATTGGCGGCAGTATCGCATGGGCGACTGCCGCTAGAAAGCGTTGCCGTTGCCGTTGCCGTTGCCGGTAAATCATTAAGGCGCTCGACGTATGCGGCTCCTCGGAGGGTACGTAGAATGAATGACCGCGTTGTGAGAGCGATCAAGATCGACTTGGATGGTGAGGCTTCAGTTGTACACGTCTCACCGGAGACCTGGTTCGACGGCAGCCCAATTGATATGGTGATGTTCGATGACGCGAACGACATCGTCGTTGATGACTTTGGCCTTTTCAACGCCGTTCTGGTGACCGCCACGATCGGGAATTTACGACGGCTCCCGCTGCCCGCCTATGTTGTCGGCGCGGACGGGGAGGATACGGTGGATACGACGCTAGACGTCGCGGACGTCCAAAGGGCCGTTAGCGACATCACTGTCGTTCGAGGGTTTGTCGGCGGCGTCCTATCGAGGTAACGACGCCGCCTGATAGACCCTCGACGCGGCCCGTGGTGGCCGATCACGGACCAAAAGCTACTGCAGTGCCCGCCTGCGTTTGCATGTGATGGTTAGCGATCGCGGCGTGACCAAGTCCCGTCGCGGTGCCCAGCTTTAACACCCGTTCGCGCTTTTCAAGATCCGCTTCGCGAGCGTCTGCACAGGCTTGCTGTTGCCGGAGCAGGTCGAAGCCGTGTTCGATCAATCGCTCGTTGGCGCGCGTTGCCGCCTGCGCTTCCAATGCCTCCTTCACCAGCGCGACGGCAGCCTCTCTTGCTGAGACAGCTTCGCGGCCCTCTTCCGTCACGCGCTTCTGCACCACGGCCAGGTTATTCCACCCATCGCGCAACGTGACGAATGCATGTTCAACGGCCAATTGCCGTTCGGCGAGTTCCTGCCGCTCAATCTGCACAGCGGCATGCGCGGCATCAATCTCGGACATTCGCTCACCATAGGGCTTGTGCTTGTTTTCGCTCTTCTCCTTCCCCCGGGAGAGGCCGAACGGTGCCATCGCATGAGCATATGCCGTCTGGTCCTGTGCCCACTTTCCTGTTGCGGCGAGTACCTCACCCGCAAGGGTCCACTCGCGTCCCCTCTGCCGATCCGGCGCGTGCTTTATTGCTAGGACGACCGCATGAACGTGGGGCGTATATTCGTCGCAATGCACGACGACCGATACCAGCCGGTGCCTGCCAAAACGCTCGGTCAGGAAGGGGACCTGCGCCGCCTTCCACTTCTCTAGGCGGTCAGCCCGGTCGCTTGCAGATCCCGCCACGAAAAACTCGTGACTGGCGGAAAGGACAACTTCCCGAGCGATAACCCCCTCGCGGCGCCGATTGTCTGGGTCGATACCGTGATCCAGCAACCGCTGACGAGCATCAGCCACGATCCGAGGAGAGCCAAGCAGGTATTCGGGGGGCGGAGCATTATCGACGATGTGCGCCAACGGCGTCCCGCGCCCATTGTGGATCTCGACGCTGCGCATCTGTTCCCACGTCTTGATGAACCCGTTTTTGACGTCCCAAGAGATGGTGGAATACATCTTCATCGCCGAACTCCTTCGCATCGAAGTTTCGGCGATCGTCGCCCGAGTCTCAAGATTTATCAGCATCCCACAGATGCATTTCCGCATCCGGAAAACTCTAGGGATTAAGCGCAAAACCCTAGCCTAGTAGGGAATTGGATAGCGGAGGCAGGTCGAAGCGGTAGCGGGAAGGAAAAATGATAAGAAGAAGGTCAGGCTAGACGCACACCAGCGCGTCCTGAAGCCGATGCCTCACCGTCACCGATCAGGATGACCCCGGCATCATTTAAGGTTTTCGCGATTTTCGCGACCGACCCCGCAGCGACGGTTTGTCCGCCTTCAAACCGGTTGACGGTCATGACACCAAGGCCGGCAGCGCTCGCCAACTCGCCCATCGACCACCCCAGCAAGGCTCTGCCTGCGCGGCACTGTTCGACGGTGAGATCCATTTCCTCCCCCTAGCACTTGGAGGAGATCGGGCAACAACGGGCTATTGCAGTCACTGCCGGGAAGTGGTAGAAAATATACCAGTGCGGCCGAGCGCGGAGATTGAGCCCTCCAAACTCGGCCTAACCACCACCGTTCTAGGAGAACGATAATGGCTACAAACACCTTACCTGTACCCTTGCGTCCGGCCAACCCCGCCATCGCGGCTGGCCCATCCGGCCTCAGTAAAAACACAGCACGCGCTGTCGACATGGCTCGCCTCCACCTCCGCGGCCGCAACCCTGGTGCCTATGCCCGCGCCCTCGCCGGTGAACACCGTGCGGCCAACACCCGGCAGCAGCGCGCGATCGAGGCGGTGATCGCCTCCGACGCATGCGAACGCCTGTTCACCCGGCACCCGGCGAACGGCTGCCTCATGGCGCGGGAGGGTTGATCCGATGGCCACACAGACAACCCGCCGCGCGCTGATCGGCGCCGCAGGTCTCACCGCAGTCGCCGCCGTTGCCCCCGCAATCGCAGTCGTCAGCACACCCACAGCATCCACCGCCAAATGGGATAGGCTTGCACTCGCTTTCCTCAAGGCCGACGCACACATGAAGGCGGTCGGGGACGAGCACACAGCAGCATATGACCGGTATGCCGTCGCGCGTAAGGCTCTAGGTTCTCGCCCAACGAGGCTCGATCAGTGGGAAATTGGCGCATATCCCAAGCCCATCGAGCAGATGACTATTGCCGAGATCAAGGCAACGCCGGTCGAAGAGGCGCCCAAATACGCGGCATTCAAGATTGCCGATGCTGACTGGAGGGCGAGGGAGGCCGCGCTAGAAACCGAAGTCACCGGCGACGTTGAAGAACGGTGGAACGACGCCGTGAGCGCCCAGGATCGCGCAGCCTACGCGCTCTTTATCGAGCCCTCCCCCAACGGCGCCGCGCTACGCTTTAAGCTGGATGTGGCCGAGGTCGCTTACAAGGGTTGCGACTTGGCCGACAACGTCAGCGCGGCCATCTTCGCGGACGTGCGCCGCCTCCTGAACAAGGGGGCGTGAGCATGGCTAACACCGCACGCCAAACGATCCTGCACATTGGCACGACGACAGTAGCCTATATGGCGGGCGCGGCATTCGTGACAGGCGGCATGGCGCTCGTTTCGCATGCCGAGGGCGCGGACATGACGGGGGTCGCTCGCTTCCCGCAGCATCGCGTCACCGGCGCTTTTGCCGATTACGCAAAGAAGCCCGCGTTCTTCGGATCCCAGTACGACGAGGCGATCATTCACGTTCGATCGTGCCGTGCGAAGCGCAACGCCAGCACCCCCGAGTATCGCGCCTATCACGTCGCGCAAATCATGCTCGATTGGTGGGAGAGCGAGTTAGCCCGGATCGTCGCTGGCTGCGCGCAAGGGGGACACTGACATGGCCCACGCAATCAACCGTGGCGGTATCGTCACAGTAGCCCTGGCAGTCATCACCGCGATCGAGCCTTGGTATGACTGGGGCAAGATCGGCGTGGAGCGCATGGAGTCGCTACGCGCCGGCAAGACCGCCACAGATGGCAAGGTGCGGTTTTTTGAACTGCAATGGCTCGGAATCCACCTCGCATTTCAGATCGGCCGCACGCCGGAGAAGAAGGGATCATGCTGATGACCACCATCACCGACCCGCACCGCACTTGGTTGGACGATCGCAACCAGATTCAAGCTACGATCAACCAAGACACCACTCTGACTGACGAACAGACGAACGACCTCCTCGCCGTCATGATCGGGATCGAGAAACGCATCAACGAAACACCAGCGCGCACGTCCGACGGGCTCGTAACCAAAATGGTTCTTGCCCTTCAGGTGACTGCAGAGGGGCATGAACTTTCTGAGGATTCGGCGGCGGCATTGATCCGCGAGGCGCAATGCCTGCTGGACATCGGCAGCCTCGCCGGCGCGTCCGACGAGATCCAGATGCGGAGGGCGGCATGACTCAGCTGGCACAAACCGCAGGTCCGACCTCGACCACGTTCAATCCCGCCCGCTGGCTGCACTCCCTCGTGCAAATCGGCGGCGGCTATGCCTTGGCGTCGGACAAGCGCTTGTGGCTCGTCGTCGCAGACTGTCCGGCCGACGAGCTGACCGACGTCATGGCGCAGGTCGTTGGGTATCCGGATCGACAGGATGCGGTGCGGCTCACGATCGAGCGGCGGCAGAACGGGGAGCTGGTATGATGCGCATGCCAGTCGCCACAGCCGCCGGGCTGACGTCGTCCAACCGTCCTTGGCGCCGGCGTGCGCCCCGCCCGGCATGGACGAGGCAGAACACCAGAGCGCCGGTCAGCATCATGCTCGCGGCGATCCCGTCGCTACCGCGCGCCGAGCTCGCGCAACTTACTATGCGAATGATCGACCGCATGGACGACATCGACGGCGATCCGGACCTCGAACACCTCCGCGATGATGACGAGGACGGCCACGATCACGAACGGGAGCAAGCATACGAATAACACCGCACTCTGGCCGGCGGCATCGCCCCGGCCCCTTCAGCACCAGCCCGTCGCCCGCAGAACCCGGTCGACGGGTATGGCGCGTGTGCATCGGTTCCAGGAAAGCCTCGACCTGTCCGCCGAATACGGGTCCGACTGGTGGATTCCGATCTATCGCCGCGCCTTCCCGACGCTCATGTCCGCAGTGGCGGTATCGGACGACGGCTGGGCGCAGCGCGGCGGGATCGATCGGCTGCTGACCCTCGCCTGCGGGCGGACGTTCACGGTCGACGAGAAGATCAGAACGCAGGACTGGCCGGACGTGTTGCTCGAGCGCTGGTCGGACGAGACGCGCCGATCGCCGGGGTGGGTGCAGAAGCCGTTGGCATGTGACTTTATCGCGTACGCCTACGCGCCCGCTGCGACATGCGTTCTGTTGCCTGTCCCTGCGCTGCAGCGCGCGTGGCGTCAGCACGGCCGGCAGTGGATCGGGCTGTACGGGACGCGGCGGGCGGCGAACCAGGGGTATACATCGGTCAGCGTACCGGTGCCGCGTGGGGTGCTGATGCAGGCCATCGTAGAGGCTATGTTCGTATCATAGCAGCTTTGCATTTGTTAGAATCACCCTTCCAAGCATTCTTGTCTGGCTCGTCAGCGAAAAGATGCTACTCTTGGTTAGTCTACATTCATTCGTTAGTTGAGGCTGTAAGCTTACCAATCGACCAGCCGTCGATGGTCGAGAACTTAAACCTCATATATGTCCCATTTGATGGCATACCCACACGGCCGGGCAGAAATGTTCGAGCATCCTTAAGATGAACATAATCATACCCCGCCTCGTCGTACGGTTTGGTTTTTCGTTCATCATATGTTTTTTGGGTATCAACCAGAACGTCGTTGATTGATCGCCCAATAGTCCCCTCCGCCAGCCCGGAGAATGGCTTCGCTAACTCAAAGGCGAACTCGCTCCCTGAACACAGATCGCCGGATACGGCCAAGCCGTTCACATATAGCGTCACTGCAAACGGGAAACCCTGCTCACCATAGTCGTGGAATGTTTCCAGCAGTGGATCTCGATTCGGCTCCAAAGCTTGCGGAGCAGCTGGAGCCGGGTCCTCAGTCGAAGGGTGAACGACAACGTTCGCAACGGTATCAAGGTGATCGGTAGCCATATGACCCCATTCGTTGGTTAGCGTGCGACGTGAGTGCGAGCCGCCTGCAAGGCGTCTCACTCCTTTCGGCAGCTCGCCTTTTGCCCGAATGAGCGAGTTCGCGCACCTATTTTCCTAGGCGGCTTGCGTTTCGTGGAGGCTCAGGCATTCTGATGGCAAGCGCGCGTTTTGCGACGGGGTGGTGGGACGCGCGCGTTGTAAAAATGACACGTTGCCACCATTTTCTGAGGGATGGTGGAGGTTCGAAAGGATTGCGAGCTGATCTTGACCGCTGCCGCACCGGTGCCTAGCGCCGCGCAGACATTAGGGTGATTCGAAGATGCAAATCCATATGATTCTAGGCTTAAACGGCCCTGACAGCATCGATGCTCTTCACGCGAATGTGCAGCGTGTTTACCCGGACCGTCATCTACGGCTTCCCGGGAAGCCGGCGTGGTTGGTGGCAGACGATGCGCTTGCTCGTCACATTTCCGAGAAGGTAGGTATCGATTCTGGCGCGGGGATCGCTGGATTGGTAACGACAATCGCGAACTACTATGGTCGAGCCAATCCCGACATCTGGGATTGGATGAAAGTGATGTACGAACGGCAACAGCCGATAGCGGGGGAGAGCGCACTTAATGCGGTTGCCTTGGGCGCAAAGCCAGTCCGAGAGCCAACCGCAGCTGCCAGCTGAGGGGACTCATTCGACCACTACTACCAGCACTGCACTTGTCCCTGTGGAGGTTGTCCCAGGGGATCGCGCGGACGTGCGCCCACCTTACCCTCCACCGCAGTTTGCCCGGCAGTCTGATCCAGCTGACATAGAGCGGCTTATCGCTGTGCGCGAACGTGTTACCCGGCTCGAAACTCAGTTCGACGGGCTCGCGAAAACTTCCAAGGAGCACGGGGATAGTATTGGGGAGGTTGAGGGCTTTCACAAAGGTGTCAAGATAGGCGCATGGATACTCGGCGGGCTCGGTGGAGTTCTCATCGCGGTAGTAGCTATTATTTGGGCGATATTTTCTGATGACATTCGGGTCATTCGGAAAATGTCAGCTGAGTACAGTTATTGCCAAGACCATCGAGGCGATAAGGATGGCGCCGATTGTATCGTTAGTCCTCAAAAATCCGCTAGCGTCGTCGGAAAAACGACCAAGGGCGGCACGCCTTAAGTTTGCGATTACCACGGGACACGTTTCAGTCTCCTGGCGTGACACCTGCAAACTGGATTGAGGCATGGCCGTCACCGCTCCGCGCCCTACTGATAGCCACCTTCATTCTCGCGCTCTTCGGCGGCCTCCTCTTGGACCTTCCCCATTTTCGCTGCTTGTTCGGCCTCAGGCACGTCGTCGGTTTTCGGATCGTCGATCATGATCATCTCCTCGCCCGTCCCACGCGCAACGCAGCTTTCGGGTGCAGCAGATCGTTACCCCGTGGGGCGTTCGTAATGCCGGACGCGATACTGGAGACGACAATGCGATTCGTTCAGATTGAGACCCTGCCTTCGGGCAAGGCGCTAGTGGACATGGATAAGCTCACCCACGCAGTACCCCAAGGCGAGGGATCACGCTTGTTTCTTGGAGCTCAGCACATCGACGTGCCGCATTCGCTGTCCGAGCTTGAGAACGTCCTGGCCGGCCGGGAGCGCACCGATGATGGCGAGAGCAGCCGGGCGGGGTTCGCCGTCCGGTAGCAACGAACGGATCAGCGCGCCGAGGCATCTGCTTTCGCTGTCTCGGCTTCAAGCCGATCCGCCATCTCCTCCATCGCCTCGCCCTCCTTGTCGGTCGCCTTCGGCTCGGGCGGCGCCAGTGCGTCAAGGCGCACTGCATCCGCTTCGAAACGGCGTGCATCTGCAGCAGCGCGAGCGGATGCTTTAGCGGCTTGGTCAGGGGTGACGCCGATCTTGTTCAGCGCCTCGGCGCGTTGCGGGATTGGAAGGGCGGGATCGAAGACGATCACTGTCGCGCCGCTCCGGCCTAACGCAGCCCGAACTCTCGCTCCCAGGGCAGAAGGCAAAGCCACGAACACCCGCGATCCGACAAGACCGCCAGCCGGCGCCGCCTGCACCGCCTCAGTTAGCACGCGTGCCAAAGCTTCGGGAGCGGATGGACTCGCAAAAGCAAGATTGCTCTTTGTGTCCCAGCCCGTGAACACTCCGCGGATGTCTTTTACCTGCTGGGCAAATTCGGGGGCACCGAGCCCAGGAAGGATCCATACCGGATCAAATCCCATTTGTGGGCTTGCCGGAGCGAGGCGCCGGACTGCTTGATAAAGATACCGGCTCCAATCAGCGTCCTTGTTGCCCGACGGCGGTACGAGGGGAGCGATCATCTGCGCGCGCCAAGTCGCCTCTTGGGCCTTCGAACGAGCCGCCATAGGCGCGGCAGCTGCCACCGCTTGAGTCCATGCCGGGCCCGCGAGCTTCTCAACCGCCCCTGTAGCGAGATCGATCCTCACATCGACATAGCCGCGCGGCACGCCGATTGATCCGCGGCTGCTAGGCACGACGACCTTTAGCACCACTTGCCTGCCATCGCGCGAAAGCTCGTGCTCGCCCCCCCACCACATCGAACTCACGCTCGCTGGCAGCGCTCGGACGTAATCTTCGGGCAGAATGTCGGTCAGCTTCATCGCCCGCACCATCGACCCATCGCTGCGGTAGATCACGACAACGTTGTCGCCAAAGCCGACCGAATGCCAGTTGTCGAAGGTGACGATGTGTCCGCCACCGTTTGCGACCAGCGCGTGCACGGGCGCGACCTCATTTACGAGAGGGACCTCCCACACTTTGGTCCACGTCTGGCCGGATCGTCGCTCTAGTATTCCGAGCGCACGAGGTTCGCCGCCGCGGCGCTGGCCTGCGGGCTCTTTGCCGTCGACCTTGTCAGTGAAGTAGGCGAGCTGGTTCTCAAGATCGCGCGGGACCACGGTCAAGCGCATGGCCTTATCAGGCGAAAGGTAGCTCGTTCGGGTAGCCGGTATCCAACTATCCGCAAACGCCGGCGAGGCGGCTACCACCGCTACAGCACCGACTAGGTTAACCAGCCGTCTCATTTCGTTGCCTCCCCAATAACTGAGGCAGCGTGGCGCAGCGATCAGGCGCTGTCGAGGCGGCGAATGGGTTCAAAGTTCAGGGCCATCATGAGCCTAAACCATGCTCGGTGTCGCGCTTGGTCCTGATGCAGGCGATCGTTGAGGCGGTGTTCGTGAGTTGAAGGCCGACGGGCGTATTCGTTCGCGCCGACGAGAGCGTCCAGACTGGCGCATATTACTTTACGTCGTCCGCTCGGCATGCGACCCTTTCAAATCGCACATGTCACAGGTGAACCAGCAGAGCGCTAAGCGTAAAGGGGTTCCTGGCTTTGTCGTCGTCATCGGCGGCATCGTTGGGCTGAACGTGCTTGCGTCGTATAGCATGGCTGCTGCCGGCATTGTCGCTGCCTCGACCGTCTTATTAGCTGCCGGTTTCTTCCTTGCCGCTGTCTTGCGGAAACATTGAACCCTGCCGTTCCGGCGTAGGCGCATGGACCGCCTCTACCTCGATGACGTTGCGGTCGACGATTTGCCAAACGCCGTCGGTGAGACGCTCGCGGGTTTCGAGAACAATGTCCATTTCAATGCCGCCCCGCATTGGAACTCCAACTTGGCCGCGAACTGTCCGGTCGAGAAATTCCTTGTCCTTCACCGTAGCCCCGAACTCACCTTGAGCGGTGGCGAACTTCCATCGCCTATTCCCCGTATCAAGAACCGGGCTGACGAGGGTGACGTGAAGCGAACCTGTTGTGGTTCGGTCAAGCTCGCTGGTTACGTTTTCTTCCCGGCCTGAAAACGCGGCAAACCTTGAATGTGGGACCAACAGCGGCGGGCGAACCTTCTCGATGTTGACCCCTGCGGCGGTAATCGATGTGTCACGATCGAGCGCTCTGAACGCTGCCTGGCGCTCCTTCTCCGCTACTTGATTCGCAAGCACGCGGCTGATGGCGGAGGACTGCTCGTCACGTTCTGCGGGCGTAGCTTCAGGAAGGTATTTGTCGAGGATGGGCCTCCACTGCTCGCCTCGTATCCGCTCAAGCGGCGGCTGTACAAACCAAACGATAGAGGCGGCGGCTAACTGGTAGAGGCTTTTACGTTTCGCGTATTCGGCCTGCACGCGCAGATATGTGTTTTGCCAATAACTTCCCTCGGTGCTGGGGCGGAGGGCAACCTGAAAATCCAGCGTCGGATCCAGCAGAAATGCGATCTCTCTGACGCCCTGCACGAAGGCGATTGTCGCCTGCGAAACCACGATGGCGTCGGGATAGTCGCCTTGCCGATGATCGAGGTAAAGTCGCAGAGGAACGCCATCAAGTGGCTCGACAGATTTTGTCATCATCTGAGCATCTTTGCGGAGACTTTTCGTAGAGTCGAGTCGCGCTCGCGAAACTGGCCCGCCCGCGATCGGCAATGAGGTGAAACGCCGTTCGGACAGACGGCGTTTACCGGAACGCAAACGTTCGCGATCACATTTCCTGCATGACCAACCCAATCTCTCACCCGCCGATCCGCGCAGTCAGTCACGTAGACGCCGGCGCCGCCCTCGACCGCTTACTCGTCATCGCCCAAGGGGACACCGGCGGTGCAAACCGTGTTGCCAACTTCTTGCTGGCGTGGTGGGATGGCGCGGAAGGCAAGTTCTGTCTCATCGACATCTGCAACGTCGATCGCGAAACCGCCGAGGATATGCTGACTATCCTCGGATACCTCTCGCAGAACAACGTAACCTACGCGACCGCGTGGGACCGTGGCGACGCGATGGAGAAGCTTGCCGAATCGCGACGAGAATAGCCCCGAGTTAAGTTCCAGCGACAGGCAAGGCGGTCGCTACTACCATCGAGATTACATACCGTGCTTACCAGGTGATTGTCGAGTTGACCTTGGCAGTACCATAAGCCCCAATATCATTAGATATATCAGGCACTTGCGGCGGCCGGATACCTAAAATCTGGTATTTCCGCTATATCCGCGACTAGCGCCCGCCGCTGCGCCGCCACCAGCCGGCCAGCGCGCGACCCGCAATTGCGGGCAGCCCGGGCCTGAGCAACAGCCAGTCGCGGATCGGTGCGCCCTC
>Ga0308158_10001019_pt1 | contig 33646 bp, 25 predicted proteins | sample PhyBR2_FD_201038 | JGI IMG/M metagenome (GOLD analysis project Ga0308158, IMG submission 201038) | Phyllosphere microbial communities from UC Gill Tract Community Farm, Albany, California, United States - DLSLB.R2 | ecosystem: Host-associated > Plants > Phyllosphere > Unclassified | place: USA... | reverse complement strand
GTTTTGGTCATGACTTGTATGTACCATATGACCTCACGAACGGTGGATATTCGCTGCTCTATACTTATAATTTCCAAGGGCAGCCGCAAGTGGGATATAGCGTGCTTGATGGTGCTGTCTATAAAAATGCTGACATTACCTATGGTGCCATGCAGGTATTTACCATCAGTGCGGTGCCAGAGCCGGCAACCTATGGCTTGTTGCTTTCAGGGCTGGCGTTGTTAGGGTGGCGTGCTCAGCGTAAAAGCATGAAAGCGCAACCTGCCATGTAATGCAGGTCCGCATGAGGATGGTCCCCCCGACTGGAATCGAACCAGTATCCCACGCTTAGGAGGCATGTGCACTATCCATTGTGCTACGGGGAGGACGCCCGCCTCGCCGGTTGTGGCGAAGCGAGCGCAATTATAGCCGACAGTTGGCAAGATATGCCTATGCATGCATGACTATCGGTACAATGCGTGTTTCTTTCATCCCAATCGGCGGCTGTTTTGCGTACCTGGCGGTAGGCAGGCGACGGCGCCCGAGCACTTTTACTCATTATGGCTGTCATTTCTCTCTCATCGGCGCAACTGGCGTTCGGTCACGTCGCGCTGCTCGATCACGCGGAATTCTCACTGGAAACGTCGGAGCGGGTCGGCCTGATCGGCCGCAACGGCACCGGCAAATCGTCCCTGCTCAAGGTTATTTCGGGCAAGTTCAAGCTCGACGATGGCCTGCTGGTCATGCAGCAAAACATCAATATTGCGTATGTCGAGCAGGAACCGCAATTCGATCCCGAAATGTCGGTGTTCGATGCGGTCGCTTCCGGCATGGGCGAGTCGCAGGCCTGGCTCAAGGAATACGATGCGCTGACCGGCCAGTTCGGCCAGGGCAATGACGAAGAACTGATGGAGCGCATGCATGACATCCAGGTCAAGCTCGATGCGGCCGATGCGTGGAGCCTGCCCAACAAGGTGGAAACCGTGCTGGACCGTCTGAACCTGACCGGCGACATGCTGATGAAGACGCTGTCTGGCGGTATGCAAAAGCGCGTGGCGCTGGCGCGCGCGCTGGTGTCGGCGCCCGATGTGCTACTGCTCGATGAGCCGACCAACCATCTGGACTTTTCCTCCATCATGTGGCTTGAAGGCCTGCTGCGCGACTTCCGTGGCAGCGTGCTGTTCATTACCCATGACCGCTCCTTCCTCGACAATGTATCCACGCGGATTATTGAGCTTGACCGTGGACGCTTGCTGTCCTATCCGGGCAACTTCACCACCTACCAGGCCCGCAAGGCCGAGCAGCTGGAAAACGAAGAAGTGGAAAACGCCAAGTTCGACAAATTCCTGGCGCAGGAAGAAGTCTGGATACGCAAGGGCGTCAAGGCGCGCCGCGTGCGTGACGAAGGCCGCGTGCGCCGTCTCGAAGCGTTGCGCCTGCAGCGCAGCGCCCGCCGTGAACAGCAGGGCCAGGTCAAGCTGGAAGTCGGTTCGAGCGAACGCTCGGGCAAGATCGTGGCCGAGCTGGAAAATGTCAGCAAGCGCTTTGGCGACCGTGTGATCATCGACAACTTCACCGGCACCATCCTGCGCGGCGACAAGGTCGGCCTGATCGGCGCCAACGGCGCCGGCAAAACCACCCTGCTCAAGATGATCCTGGGCGAACTGGCGCCCGATACCGGCTCGGCCAAGCTCGGCACCAAGTTGCAAGTGGCGTACTTCGACCAGATGCGCACCCAGCTTAATGAAGAAGCGAGCCTGATCGAAACGATTTCGCCGGGCAGCGACTGGGTGGAAGTGAACGGCCAGCGCAAGCACTCGATGAGCTACCTCAACGATTTCCTGTTCTCGCCCGAGCGTGCACGCTCGCCGGTCAAGACCCTGTCCGGTGGCGAGCGCAACCGCCTGCTGCTGGCACGCCTGTTTGCCAAGCCGGCCAACTGCCTGGTGCTCGATGAGCCGACCAACGACCTCGATATCGATACCCTGGAGCTGCTGGAAGAATTGCTGGAAGACTACAAGGGCACCGTGTTCCTGGTCAGCCATGACCGCACCTTCCTCGATAACGTCGTCACGCAGGTGATCGTGGCCGAAGGCGCCGGCAAGTGGCGCGAATTCGTCGGCGGCTATACCGACTGGGAGCGCGTGCGCAGCGTACCGGTAGCAACCGCGCCAGCGGGCAAGCCGGCCGCCAAGGCCGAGCCTGCTGCTGCGCCTGCCGCCAAGCAGAAAAAGCTCAGCTACAAGGAGCAGCGCGAGCTCGACGAGCTGCCCAAGCTGATTGCCAAGCTCGAAGACGAGCAGGCAGTGCTGGCAGCCGAGCTGTCGCATCCGGACTTCTACAAGAAGACGCCGGCCGAAGGCAAGCGCCTCAACGCCCGCGTGGCCGAGATTGAAAATGAATTGCTCGAAGCGCTGGAAAAGTGGGAGCAGATCGAGGCACGCGGCAACGCTTGATTGTTTTGACCACACCTGTTGTAATTAAGTAAGGATTACTTGCCACGGAAACCGTGTGCCTTGATATAATTATATAATTACTTTTTATACATCGGGGGATGTGTGTTTGTTATTGAATTCGGACATGCAATGAGCGGCTGCTTCCCCCGTTCACAACTTTCTTGCGCCGGCGATCATGTTTGATCGTGTTGCCTTGCCGCGGGTAGCGCCTTTCCTGGCCTACCTTTTCTTTATCTTTATTGCGGATATGCTCGCTCGTCTCGGCCTGGCTGCAGACGATCTGCGCTGGCTCTACCCTATCAAGATCGGAGTCGTGCTGGCAATGCTCTGGTACTGGCGCCGCAGTTATACCGAGCTATCGTCCATATCGCTTCGCCTAACGGCTATGGCGGCCTCCGCCATAGCCGGCATTGTTGTTTTTTTGCTGTGGATCAATCTTGATGCCGAGTGGATGAGCATAGGCCGCTCTGACGGCTTCGATCCAAGCCGTGAGGGGCAGCTTGAATGGGTGCTGGTAGTGCTGCGCATTGCTGGCGCTGCTCTGGTGGTACCGGTGATGGAAGAGCTGTTCTGGCGCTCATTTTTATTGCGCTGGATCGATCAATCCGAATTTTTGAAGGTCGAGCCACGCCGCGTCAGCGTGAAAGCGTTAGTCATCAGTGCCGTGCTGTTTGGTTTTGAGCATAATTTATGGTTCGCAGGCATCGTTGCAGGGCTTGCTTACAGTGTATTGTATATGCGTAGCCAATCGCTATGGTCTTCGATTATTGCGCATGGGGTGACCAATGGCGTACTGGGGATCTGGATCGTATCTGGTGGGCATTGGACTTACTGGTAAGATTGTTAATTAGATATTTGACACCTCAAAGAAAATAAGACCCATGCCGAATTCCTTGCAAAATGACATAGCCTGTCGCAGCCATGCGGCAGACAGCGTGATGCGCCGTGCTCGCATACAGCCTGCACTACGCGCTGCATGCGTGATGATATTGGGCTGCCTGGGCAGTTCCAGTGCATCGGCGGCCTTGAGCGATACCATATTCCCTTTTCTGGCAACGTCCTATGCCTACGACGATAACCTGTTGCGACTTGACGACGTGACGCCAGGCTACACCGGGCCGCGCTCTGACACGTCGCGCCAGATACAGGCCGGTTTTCTGTTCAATCGCCCCGTCGGACGGCAGATATTCAGTGGTCAGGCAAAGTGGTCAAGGGTATCGTTCCAGCACTTTAATGATCTCGATTACAACGGCAAGGATTTTTTGTTCGACTGGGAATGGCATCTGGGAAGTCACTTTGATGGCCATGCCGGTGCGCTGTATTCGCAGACACTGACGCCGTTCAGCGATTTTCAAACTACCGACACTGATCGCAATTTGCGCACTCGCCAACGAACCTACGTCGATGGCGGATGGCTGTTTCATCCCAGCTGGCGCCTGCGCGCGGGTCTTAGCCGCGAGCGCTATTCTTATGATCTATTGCGCTTGCGCTCGGCTGACCGCGTGGAAGATATCGGCGAACTTGGTCTCGATTACCTGGCGTCCAGCGGCAGCAAAATCGGCGTGCAGCTGCGCCATCTGAAGGGTGATTACCCGAATCGCCTGGGCAATACTTCGTTCAGTCTGGGCGACGGTTATACCCAGGAAGAAGTCAAAGCCAACCTCTACTGGCGCTACAGTGCAACGACGCAAGTGCAACTGCTTGCTGGTTGGGTTCGGCGCTCTTACGCAGACTTCGAAGGCCGCGATTCCAGTGGTACCAACGGTCGCCTGGACGTTTATTGGGCGCCACTGGGCAAGGTACGCTTTACCGGCAGCCTGTGGCATGAGTTCGGTGCTGTTGAAAGCGCCCTGGTGTCGAGCAGCCTGAATAACGGCGCCAGTGTTACCGCAACGTGGGATATGACCTCCAAAGTGCGCATGGATGCTGAGGTGCGGCGACTGAAGCGCGATTTTTCCGCTGCTAACGGCTTCATCGCTTCCGGCGATATCAGCGATTCGACGCGTACCGAGTCGCTGGGGCTGACATATGCGCCCAAGCCTTCCATTCAACTGAGCCTGAACGCATTTCGTGACAGGCGTCACGGTGCCCCCCTCATCAATACCGGCAGCTATCGCGCCAAAGGTGCGTCGGTTAGCGCCAGTGTGCAGTTCTGAAGATTGCTATGACGGTCAACGATATTCCTTTGATTTCTTTTTTTCAGCGTATTCTGGATCCTGTGATTATCATGGGAGTGCTGTATCTGCTCTCGATCATCTCAGGCACGCCATTTACCGGCTACTCGCTGGTGCTGATGATTCTCGCTTTCTTTATTTCATCGTCAGTTTTCCAGTACGTCGATCCTTATCGTACCTGGCGTAGCGGTCGCATGCTTGCCTACGCCCGCGATATTGTCGTGGGATGGGTTATTACTGCGTTGATACTGATATTTCTGGGCGCGGCGACGGGCCTGGCATTTCACTATGATCGCGACGTGGTACTGGCCTGGTTCGTGCTCACGCCTTTTATTTTGCTGGCTTGCCATCTGGCAGCGCGGCGCATGATCGTGGAGCCAGGCCGTGATCATGAGGTGCGTTCGGTCGTGATTATCGGCGCCAATGACGCCAGTCTGAAATTTGCAGCAATGGTGGAGCGCAACGCCAACTTGTTCATGAGCGTGCGAGGTTATTTTGACGACCGTACAGATGACCGCAGGCCGCCGAACATGCGTGAACCGATGCTGGGCAAGATGAGCGATATTGCCGCCTACGTCCGCGACAATAATATCAAAATGATATTTATCAGTCAGCCGATTTCGGCGCAGCCACGCATCAGAAAGATGCTCGATGAGCTGCAAGATACTACGGCATCAGTGTATTTTTTACCTGACATTTACATCTTCGACCTGATGCAGGCACGGTTTGACAATCTGGCAGGCATGCCTGTCATTGCCATACGCGAATCGCCTTTTACCGGTTTTAACAGCCTGGTCAAACGCGGCAGCGACGTTATATTAGGTCTGCTGATTCAAATTTTGTTGCTGCCGCTGATGCTGGTGATCGCCATCGCAGTCAAGACGACGTCGAAAGGTCCGGTCATTTTTCGCCAGCGGCGCTACGGACTGTATGGCGAGGAAATTATTGTCTATAAGTTTCGTTCGATGACAGTGAGCGAGGATGGCGCCATAGTCACGCAGGCCAAGAAGAACGATCAGCGCGTCACGCGCGTGGGCGGTTTCCTGCGCCGAAGTTCTCTCGACGAACTGCCGCAGTTTATCAACGTTTTGCAGGGTCGCATGAGTATCGTCGGCCCCCGGCCACACGCGGTTGCTCACAATGAGCAATACCGCAAGTTGATCAAAGGCTACATGCTGCGTCACAAAGTCAAGCCAGGCATTACTGGCTGGGCCCAGGTGAATGGCTTGCGTGGTGAAACCGAGACGCTCGATAAAATGGAAGCGCGCATTCGCTATGATCTCGATTATTTGAGGAACTGGTCGCTCTGGCTGGATCTCTGGATCATCATTCGCACTGTGAAAGTTGTGCTAAAACGCGACAATGCACATTGAACGGGCAGGTGCCGAGGACGGCACGCCACACTCGGCGCTACTGTATTTTTCACTGGGTTTTTACACGTTAGAATAAAGTGCGGATATTTCCGGCAAGCCAGGTGTTCTGCCCGATCGGTGGACTCAGACGGTAATCACATTTGCCGCCACGCCTCTTCGTTGAGCACGCTTCGTCAGTTTTTCTCGCCAAGATCTTGCCGTTGCGTTCGATTTGGTCGCCATGCATCGTTGATGCCAGTGGAAACAGTTGTTTTATAGACTGCTTAATAGTTTTTTAAGCAAATATTTTCCTCGGTAGTGAATCTGCTGTGTATTATGTTTAATATATTGACAATCACTAGTGCGGCACCCATAATTTCCAAGTGAAGTCTGCCATTTTGACAATGTTTTGTTGCCATGTGAGTTATCATTGGAGTCACAGTGCGCAGGCATTCTTTCCCGAACCGAAGGAGTAATTTTGAACCAACCACAAGTAGCAACTTCCCCCTCTCATTACCTCCCTTCGGGTATACGCCTTCTTTGCGCAAGCCTGGTCCTGCTCTCGGCTGCCGGATTGTCGGCATGCGGTGAAAAGGAAAAGAAGCCGGGTCAGACGCTTGCCAGTGTGAATGGTGAGGAAATTACCGTCATGCAGCTTAATGAAGAGCTGCAGCGCGCGAATGTGGCGCCAGGACAACAAAAGGACGCCAGCAAGCAATTGCTTGAATCCTTGATTGATCGCCAGTTGTTGCAAAATGCGGCGGCCAAAGACAAGACGGATCGTGATCCGAAAGTTGTGCAGGCCATCGAAAGGGCAAAATCGCTGCTGATCGCCCAAGCCTACATGCAAAAGCGCGTAGGCACAGTGGCACGCCCGACACAGCAGGAGATTTCAGAGTATTTTCAGAAGAATCCGCAGTTTTTTGCTGAGCGCAAGCAGTTCGACATGCGTCAGCTGCTCATTGCCACGGCCGACATGACCGATCCGCTCAAGAACGCGATGGACTCGGCAAAAAGCCTCGATGAGGTGGCTGCCTGGCTCGATACGAACAAGGTCAAGTACGCACGGGCTCAGCTGTCACGCACCAGCGCAGATCTTGCTCCCGAGCTGAGCTCGAAGCTGATAGCGATGTCCAAAGGGCAGCTGTTCATTATCCGTGAAGGTGATCGCACTTTGCTGATCGCCCTGGCGGAAGTGCGCGACAGTCCTGTGACGCTTGCCCAGGCTGCACCGCAAATCGAGCAGTTCCTGTTTAACAAGAAGAACAAGGATGCGGCAGATGCTGAATTGAAGCGTCTGCGCACCAGTGCCAAGATCGAATACATGAACAAGGCCGATGCGCCGGCGAGCCCAGCTGCACCGGCACAAGCTGCGTCGGCTGCACCACCAGCAGCTGCAGCGCCGGCTGCCGCGCCAGCGAACAGTTCGTCGGAAGCGAATGACCGCGGTGTTGCAGGTTTGAAATAAGTATTAGCAATTATTGTCCACTTTATTATGGAATGAACGAATCATGAAACGACTTGTCATGTTGTGTATCGCCATGCTGCTGAGCTTTAGTGCAGGCCTGAGCAATGCTGCTGATGTGCAATTGGGCGCGGGCGATGTACTTAAAATTTCTGTTTATGGCAGTGCAGATCTGTCGCTTGAAACGCGTGTTAGCGAAGCCGGCGAAATTACCTTTCCACTGGTTGGCAATGTGGTTCTTGGCGGTTTGTCCGTTGCTGCTGCGGAAAAGAAACTGGGCGGGCTGCTGGAAAAAGGCGGCTACTTGCGCAAGGCCCAGGTCAATATTATCGTCACTTCGCTGCAAAGCCAGCAGGTGTCGGTGCTGGGACAGGTCAATCGTCCCGGGCGCTACCCCATTGAAGGCAAGCGTAGCGTGATGGATATGCTGGCCATGGCTGGCGGTGTCAGCGCAGAGGGCGGCGACACGCTCAACTTGATCCGCAAGCGCGACGGCAAGACTACTCGTGAAGTGATCGATGTGGTCGAGATGGTGCGCAGTGCTGACTTTAATCGCGATCTCGATGTCAGCGGCAACGACGTGATTTTTGTTGAGCGTGCACCACGCTTTTACATTTACGGAGAAGTTCAGCGGCCGGGGCCTTTCCGCCTGGAACGTTCGATGACCGTGTTGCAGGGCCTGTCGGCAGGGGGCGGTCTGACGCAGCGCGGTACCGAACGCGGTATCCGTATCAAACGTCGCGATGCCGAGGGCAAGCTGCAAATTATCGAAGCTAAACACGATGACCTGCTGCAAACCGATGATGTTGTCTACGTGAAGGAAAGCCTGTTCTGACTTCGGATGGGTTGTACCCCATTCTCATTATTTCAGTGTTGAAGGCTCCAAAATGAATTTTTCTCAATTTTTGCTTATATTGCAGGCGCGTAAAAAGATCATCTTTCTAACCTTGATCTTGACCGTGATCGCGACGCTATCGATCAGCTTGCTATTACCGAAATCTTACAAGGCCACCAGTTCTCTCGTGATGAACTACAAAGGCGTTGATCCGGTCACGGGACTGGCGATGCCTGGCCAGTTGCTGCCTGGATACATGGCGACCCAAATCGACATTATCAGCAGCAAGAATGTTGCACTGCGTGTCGTCGATCATCTGGGCCTGGCCAATAGTCCGGCGGTAATCGAGCAATTCAACTCGGCCACTGAAGGTAAAGGGACAGTGCGTGACTGGCTTGCCGATCTGTTGTTGAAGAAACTGGAAATCGTGCCGTCGCGCGAGAGCAGTGTGGTCGATATTAGTTTCAAGGGGTCGGATCCTCAGTTCGTGGCAAGTGTCGCCAATGCTTTCGCGGACGAATACCAGAAAGTAAGCATTCAGCTTAAAGTCGAGCCCATGAAAAAGGCTGCCAGTTACTTTGACGAGCAGACCAAGATGCTGCGCGACAATGTCGAGAAAGCACAAAGCCGTCTTTCCAAGTATCAGCAGGAAAACGGTATTGTGAGTGTTGACAATAGGCTCGATGTCGAGTCTAACCGTCTCAACGATTTGTCGGCACAACTGGTCATGGCGCAGGGCCAGCTGATGGAGGCTAATTCACGCCAGCGCATGGCGCAAGGTGGTAACGGTGGCGAGTCGCCAGATGTTGCGTCGAATCCGCTGATCCAGAGCCTGAAAATGGGTGTGGGTAATGCTGAAGCCAAGCTGGCCGAGCTGGGCCAGCGCCTTGAGAAAAATCACCCGCAATATCAGAGCGCCAAGGCGGAAGTGGACAAGCTGCGTGCTGACTTGAGCGAGCAGTTGCGTATTGCGTCGAGCAGCGTTGGGAATGCAGCGCAGATCCAGCAGCAGCGTGAAGCAGCGGTGCGCACGGCATTGGCTGAGCAAAAGGCCAAGGTGCTTGAGCTGAACCGTACACGCGATGAAATGGGCGTGCTGCAAAAAGATGTGGAAAGTGCCCAGCGTGCTTTCGACGTCACCTCGCAGCGCTTTTCGCAAACGAGGATTGAAGGCCAGTCCGATCAGTCGGATATTGCCATTCTTAATCCTGCCGTGCCGCCTATCGAGCCGTCGAGCCCGCGTGTGTTGATGAACACCTTGCTGTCGATCATTTTGGGTACTTTCCTCGGCATTGGCCTTGGAATGCTGATGGAAATGCTTGATCGCCGCGTGCGCTCGGAGCATGACTTGGTCGATCTGCTGCAGGTGCCAGTGTTCGGTACCGTGGACTGGAAAGCTGAGCCGCGCCGCAACAGAGGGCTGAAGCGGATTCTGCCAGCTCGCCGCCTGAGCACCAATTAACAGATGGAACTGAAAAATGAACTTTCCTGCGCATCCACTTTCTAAGCCGTCGTCAATTAGGGGCGGCGACTCCAGCATCGGAGCCCTGTTATTAGCTTCGGGCAAAATTACTCCTGAAAATGCTGAACGCGTGCTGCGCATGCAGAAAGAACTTGGCATCCGCTTTGGCGAAGCTGCATTACGCCTCGGACTTATTACTGAAGCAGATATTCAGCAAGTACTTGCACGCCAGTTTGATTACCCTTATCTACAACCCGGTGAGGGCAAGTTTGCCAGCGAACTTGTGGCAGCCTACCAACCCTTCAGTGCGCAAATGGAGACGTTGCGCGCCGTGCGCAGTCAACTGATGCTGCGCTGGTTCGCCCGCGGGCGCAAGGCGCTGGTCATCGCCAGTGTGGATGGCGGCGATGGTGCAAGCCTGTTTGCAGCCAATCTGGCGGTGGTGTTCTCCCAGCTAGGAGAAAGTACGTTGCTGGTCGATGCCAATTTGCGCAAGCCGCGCCAGCACGAGGTTTTCGCACTTGAGGAGCGGCAGGGCTTATCCGATGTGCTTGCTGGCCGCGCGACGCCTGACGTCATCTCGGTGATCGATTCCTTTGTTGATCTGTCTGTGCTGGGTGCAGGCACCTTGCCGCCCAATCCGCAGGAGCTGTTGAGCCGCTCGGCTTTTGGGGTGCTTAACACCCAGCTTGAAGAGCGTTATGACGTGGTCTTGTACGACGTACCTTCCATTATGGCCGGCTCTGATGCGTTCGTCCTAGGGGCGCGCGTTGGCGCGGTGTTGCTGGTTGTGCGCAAGAACAAGACGCGCCTGGCCGATATTGACGCCATGCGCGAGCAGTTGCAGCGTAGTGGTTCGGAGGTGCTTGGTTCCGTTCTGGTTGACTACTGATGACTACGCTAGCTCAATCGCGGCCAGCCGCCTTGCTGGATTGGAAGCACATGCTGCGAGACTGGTGGCCGTTGCTGTTGGGCTTGCTTGTCATGTATGTTCCTACTTTCAAGGATCTGGCTTTTGGCTTGTGGTCGACCGAGAGCTATGCACATGGTCCGATTATCCTGCTGCTTGCCTTATGGCTGCTTGGCAGGCAATGGCCTGCCATGCTGGCAGCTGCCGCTGGCCAGCGCAGTTCGGCCGCAGGCTGGCCAGTGGCGATCGTGGCATTGCTTTGCTATGTGCTGGGCCGCTCGCAAGGAATGCAGGGCCTGGAACTGGGCTCGTTTATCGTGATGCTGGCGGCACTGGTCTTGCTGCTGTTCGGCGCACGCGCACTCAAGACGCAATGGTTTCCTTTCTTTTTCATGCTGTTCATGATTCCGCTGCCCGGCGCGATTGTCAGCGCCTTGACGATGCCGATGAAAATGGCCGTGTCATATGTCACCGAACACTTGCTGTTCTGGGCAGGCTATCCGATTGCGCGCAGCGGTGTGATACTGCAAATTGGTCAGTACCAGCTGCTCGTCGCTGATGCCTGCGCGGGCCTGCAGACTTTGCTGACATTGGAGTCGCTTGGCCTTTTCTACATGAACGTGGTGCGCCATACCTCGGTGTTTCGCAATGTGACGCTCGCTATTCTGATTATTCCCATTTCGTTTACCGCCAATGTGATACGCGTGGCTGTACTTACTTTGATTACCTATTATTTCGGCGATGCCGCAGGACAAGGTTTTCTGCACGGTTTCGCTGGCATGGTGCTGTTCATCAGCGCGCTGATACTCATCATTGCAATCGATTCCATGCTGCAGTGGTTCGTCAACATGCGCATGCGCCAGCACCAGGAGAAACTGGCATGAAAACTTCCCGTGTTTCCGTCTATCTTCTTGGCAGTTTAATGGTGCTTGCCTCGGCGATGGCTGCGTATGCCAAACCGACCATCCGCCTGTCCGAAACCAGGCCCATGCCGGTGCTCGAGCACATTGTTCCCACGCAGTTCGGTGGGTGGCGCGAGGAAAAAACTGCGGTCGGGGCCGTGATTGATCCGCAGATCCAGTCCGAACTCAAACGCATTTACACGCAGATATTGTCCCGGACATATATCAATGATCGTGGTGAACGCATCATGCTTTCCATCGCCTACGGAAAAGACCAGAGTGACACCACGCAGGTGCATTATCCGGAAATCTGTTACCCGGCACAGGGTTTTCAGATCAGTTCGGCGCGCGAGGAAGTGCTCAATACCCCGCAGGGCAATATTCCGCTGAAACGGCTTGAGGCGAATATGGACAATCAGCGTTACGAGCCGGTGACATACTGGACGACAGTTGGTGACGTCGTCGTAACGAACCGGACGGACAAGAAGATCGTTGAAATGCGCTACGGCTTCAAAGGTGAAGTGCCTGATGGCCTGCTGTTCCGCGTCTCGTCGATTGACCGCGATACCGCAGCAGCGTTCCGGCTGCAGGACGGCTTCATCAAGGCCATGCAGGCTGCGCTCGATCCTGCCAGCAAGCTGCGGCTGATGGGCTTACACGGTTAAAGCATCTGGCACGCGCCGTACCGGATGCTGCTTCACTTGAATAGAAAAACATGACTCTCGCAGCAAAAACACTCGGCGCAGTGAAAAGTAACTATGCAGGTACCCTGATACGCGTCGTTGCACAGTTTGGTGCGCAGGTCGTCATCATGCGCGAACTGGGGCCGCAACTGGTCGGTACCTTCGGTTATGCATTGCTTGCGTTCAGTTTGCTTGCCTTGATTATCGACCAGGGTTTCGGCTGGTCGTTGATGCACGGTGATTTTTCCGAAGCCGAGTTGCAGGTGGTGCTGTCACGCCTGATGCTCGGTTCCGTGCTGGGTATGCTGTTTGTATTTGGCATATCTTATCCGCTTGCTATCTGGCTTGATAATCCACTGGCAGGGACCTTGTTCCGCTATTCTGCCCCGTCCTACCTGATCATTGCCGTGTATGGCATTTCACAGGCGCGCTTGCGTGCCGAGTTGCGTTTTCGTGAAATTCAATATGCCACCACTGGTGCCTATCTGATCGCTTATCCGGTAATCGGGGTTGGGCTGGCGCTTGCTGGTGCGGGTGTATGGGCGTTGCTGGCAGCCTGGTATGCGCAGGCCATACTGCAGTTTGCCCTGAGTTTTTATTTCAGTCCCCACGTTGTGCGTTTTGGCAATCCGTTTCATTCCTGCAAATCCGGCCCCATGGGGCGCCAGGTTGCCAGCATCAACGTCCTCAATTGGGCGGTCGATAACGCCAGTGGCGTGTTTGCCGGAGCGCTGGGACCGCAGGCACTGGGTAACTTCAATGCTGCCTCCATGCTCTCGCGTACGCCGGCAATGCAACTGGCGCAAACGCTGCAGACCATCCTGTTTTCCACTGCTTCGGCGCTTGCTGGCGACCTGGTGCGTATTCGAAAACTGTATTTGAGTGCCGTGGCCTCGATTGCGATGCTCGTTGTGCCGGCGTATGCCTTTGCACTTACCCATGCCGATTTTCTTGTTCATCTGGTTTTTGGCGCAAAGTGGGGGCAAGCCTCTGCTGTTTTCGCAGCAATGACGCTCGGCATGGTCGCCCTGGCCGTCAGCACCTTGTCTGGCGCGGTGCTGACGGCAATCGGCGCGCAGCAGTCCGTGCTGCGTTCACAGGCATGCTGCTTGCTGCTGATGCTCGGCGGTTTGTATTTTGCCGTGCATATGGAGCTGGTCTATGTCGGTGTCGTGATCAGTGTGGCCTACAGCGTGCGGCTGCTGTTGCAAATGCATGCCATCGCGGCCGGTGTCGCACTGACGGGCGCCGACTTCGTGTCGGTACTGCGTGGCCCGCTGCTGCTAGGCGCGGTATGGTGTTTTCCTTTGTCATCGCTGCCTATACAGGCGCTGCCCGCGTTTTGGGCTGAAGCGATGGATTTGGCCGTCAAACTGATATTGTCCATGCTTGCATGCAAGCTGGTTCCAAGATTGATTTTTTGCCATGCGCTGCTTGATGTGCTGCGTCGTTTTGGTCCTGGCCGCCGCCTGACGGCGGTCATGGGAGTGTAGGGATTGATGAAGTTCATTAACATGAGAGTCAGGTAACGAGGCCATGGAACAACTTTTCACTTTTTTCCTGTTGCCCGCTGCTGCACTGGTGTTTGCCGTGCTCGCTATCGGGGGAGCGGTGTTTGTCGCCGGTGTCGCCCGGCGCTGGCGAGGCTGGGCGTTTGGGACTGTGTTGATGATGATGGTTGCGGCCAGTGTCACCAGTATCGTGCTGTCTTTCCGCCGCCTGACCCTGAGCGACCAGGGGCTGATGAATGTTGCCGAGGGTGACGGTGCTTCCGGTCTGCTGTCAAAACTGATACTGGCCGCCGTCATTGGCTGCTCGATTGCGCTGTGCCTGGCCTGGCTGTTTGACTGGAACCGGAAAATGCGCGGTTTTTCACGGTTTGCCAGCCGTGGCATGTTGCCGCCAAGTGATATCAGCTGGGCATTCATGATTTTTTATGTGGCATTCAGCCTGCTGCCTATCTTTTTTGGCAAGGTTTATTATGTCCACGTTTCATTGATTTATCCCTTCTTCATCTATCTGGCGCTTTACCTGTATATGGAGGTGTCGGAGGCCGACCCTGCGCTGATGGCCAAGTATTGTCTGGCCGTCATCGTGTTTGGCAGTCTGGTCGCTGCCGTGCTGACGCCAAGCTCTGCCTTTCAACCTGGCTACAATGGTTTGCTGCCGGGATTCAAATCCCGGTTGTGGGGAGTGACGGCGCATGCCAACTCCCTTGGTGCTGTCGCCTGTGCCTACTTTTTGATGGAATTGGCCGTGCCGGCCCGGCGGCGCTGGCTGCATCTGGTGTTTCTTGCAGTGGCATGGCTGACGATGATCATGAGCCAGTCCAAGACATCGATTCTGACAGCCATGCTTGGCGGTTCCCTGATGTTGTTGATGCAAGGGTGGGCTTACCTTAAAAACAAGGAGCGCGGCTACAACGAGAATGCCGGGCTGATCTTGGCAGCCATCTTGTTAGGGGGATGCATTTTCGTGCTGTTTATCGGCACCTGGGTCATGTTTTTTGATCTCAATCTGTTGTCGGTCCTGGAGCGCAAGCTCGATGCGCGTGCCGTCGGCGACCTGAGTACCGGTACCGGGCGGCTGTGGATCTGGACCGCTGCGATTAATGGCGGTATGGAGAATCCCTTGTTCGGACAGGGGGCCAGTTTCTGGAATCTGGAAAACCGCCTGCGTCTGGGCTTGAGTGGTGCAGTCACTGCACACAACCTGTATCTGCAGGTATTTAGCCGCTCCGGCTTTGTTGGCTTGATTACATTGCTGGTGTTTATGTTTATCCTGATTCGCTATGCAGTACGCGCATCGCGTCCCACGCGCGGCGCCAGCCTGGCCATGCTCGCAGTCATACTGGTGCGTTCCATGACCGAGGTACCCATTTCTCCCAATTCTGTATTGGGCGCCGAATTTTTTGCCACCATGGCGTATATTTACTTCATCATTGATCGTGGAGCGCGCCCGGTTGCTGCTCCGAAGCACGTCGCGCAAGCGACCCATGGGCAGTTTTATGGCACTCAGCGCGAGGGCAGCGCATGAAATTGTCTATCCTGATTAAAACTTATAACGAGGAAAGCAATATTGCACGCTGTCTCGATGCAGTGTTCAAGGCCATTGACGATATGGCGGAGCCGGTGGAAGTTATCGTTGCAGACGGCCTGTCTGGTGATGCGACGGTTGCATTGGCCAGTGCCTATCGCGTCAAGGTAGTGCAGTTGCTGAATGCCGCAGACCGTGGCTGCGGCAGTGGCGTTCAGCTCGGGTTCCAGCATGCGCTTGGGGAGTTCGTGTATCTGCTGGACGGCGACATGGAATTGCAAGGCGAGTTCCTGCGCGAAGCACTCTGCATGATGGAGGCCAATCCTGCGCTGGGGGGGGTGGCAGGTGCGCTGGCCGACAAGCAGATCATTAACTGGTTTGACAGAAACCGTGAGAAAAACAAGCCGTCTGCGCGCTCCGGAGAGGCCGAATGGCTGGCAGGTGGCGGGCTTTACCGGCGTGCCGCGCTTGACGATGCCGGCGGATTTGCCGGCAACCGCAATCTGAAAGCCTATGAAGAGGCTGAGCTGGGTTTGCGCCTTGCCAGTTGCGGATGGCGCATGGTGCGCATCGCCACTGTCGCAGTTCTTCACACGGGCCACGCCGATTCCACTTTTGGTCTGATCCGCCGGCAGTGGCGTAGCGGCCGCCTTGATGCCGGCGGTGTATTGCTGCGATCTGCGCTGGGGCGTCCATGGCTCAAACGCGTATTGCGCATGTGCCTGCACCCTCTTGCGGTGCTGCTGTTCTGGTCACTGTTTCTGGCATGCCTGCTGTTGACATCGAGCTATGTCATGCCACTGGCTTTGCTTGCCCTGGGGACTGCGGCGTGCCTGGCGCTGCTGGTCAAGAAGCGTAGTGTGATTGATAGCGCGCTGTCAGTGGTGTTATGGCATGTCTCGGCGGCCGGACTGGTGCGTGGTTTCGTGCGCGCGCGTCTGCATCCACCTGGTGCGCCGATACCGAGTCAGGTGTTGAATGACAGAACCGTACAACTTTCAGCCGATTGATTTATGCGTAATAAAGTAAAAAAAGAACTCTTTTATGCCGTACGCTCTCTGTTGCGTGATAATCCATTGAGCCGGCAAGTGCTGGCTCGCTTGCGAAGCCATGCCTTGCTGGATCAGCAAGGCATGGCGCTGCTGCAGTTGAAGTTGTTGCATGCCAGCTTGCAGCGTGCGATCAAGGTCCTGCCTTACTATGCACATATCGACAGCAAATTTTCTGTTGACGAGACCTTACAGGTTTTGCAGCGCGAGTTTCCTATTATTGACAAGCAGGTTCTGCTGGCGAATCGTCAAACACTGTACCCGAATGGCGGCAAGGCAAAGCCCTGGTTCAGCATTGGAAAAACCAGCGGGACCACAGGCACGCCATTGAGTGTTTTTCGCAGTCCCATGTCGGTGCTGTACGAAATGGCCTTCGTCAAGCGTCATTGGGAGTGGAATGGTTTCGTCGCCGGCATGCGCAGTGCTGTGCTGCGCGGTGACATGGTAGTGCCGCAGGCGCAAAGTGCACCGCCATTCTGGTTCTATAATCGCCATGACAGGCAGCTGCTGATTTCTTCGCGCCACCTCAAAGAGCAATATATGGCTGCCATTTGCGACCGGCTTGAAGCCTACGCACCAGCCATGCTGCAGGCCTATCCTTCAACAGCCTTTACCTTGGCCAGCTACTTGCAGCGCCAGCAGCGATATCTGTCCATTCCCCTTGTCTTTACCAGTTCCGAGCCGCTCTATGCGCATCAGCGACTATTGATTGAAGAGCGTTTCAATGCGCGCGTCAGCGATATGTACGGCATGGCAGAGCGTGTGGCGTTCGTCACTGCTTGTGAGCGCGGTTCGATGCATGTCAATGCGGATTACTCCCATGTTGAAATCGTCGATGAGCAAGGGCAGCCCACCACTGACTATGGCTATGTTGTCGGCACCACGCTAAACAACCTTGCCATGCCGCTGGTGCGTTATCGCCTGTCAGACCGAACCCGGTGGAAAGCTGGCCACTGCGCCTGCGGCCGGCCATTCGCGATGCTCGAAGAAATTACAGGTAAATATGAAGATGCCATTTACGGCAGTGATGGACAGCCAGTCAGTCCTTCCGTACTGACCTTTGCATTTAAAGGAATTGATCACATTATTAAATCGCAAGTGGCGCAGGTGGGAGAGGGACGCTGGCAAATTCGCGTGGTACCCGCACCAGGCTTCTCCGAAGTACAGCGATCAGCCTTGATTGATAATATACGCAATTTTGTCGATTCGGATATCATAGTCGAAATAACATTAACGTCTGATATCCCCAACACATCTGCTGCCAAGTTCCGATGGGTAGTTAATGAGCATGAAAAAAATAACTGAGTTGCGTATAATAAAAATTCCTGGCGTCAATATAGTCTGAGGCCGGTTCAAGCCATATACAGCATTAAATCAATATTTTTTTTTTTGCATGTTTGCATGGCGCTCCAAGGCCCAGTTATTTCATACCATACTTCACCCATCCTGCAAGATCCATCCGATCTTTGTCGCTGCCCGGAGGCTAAACCATGAAATTATTTCCATCGATGCTGCCGCTAGTGCTGGCATCTGCCACACTTTCGGTGGCATTGCCTGCGCATGCCGATTGGGTGCAATCTCCCGATCCGGTTGTGGTAGCACCTGCGCCAGCCAATTTGCAGACACAGGCACAGAATCCGCCTACCTTCACCTGGGCTCGCCACAGTTCCGGTCCCGCGTCCTATACCATCGAGGTCAAGTCATCCACCGGGACGGTAACCAGTTATACATCCAACCGCAACTGGCTATTGCCCAGCCAAAGCCTGCCGGTTGGTAGTTACACCTGGCGCGTGCGTCCTACCGCAACGCAGGAATGGTCCGATTATCGTGGCTTCATGATTTCGCAGAACTCGCAGCTGTTTATCGTTCCGGAAAATGCCGAACTACGTGCCCGCATCAGCAAGCAGGCGCGTCCTCGTGGCTTGCAGGGCTTGCCACTGTACAGTGCATGGAGCCCGGCCCTGAAAGCCGAGCGCAATGCGGCCATGGTTAAACTGCGTTCCGAGATCGACTGGGTGACGGTCAAGCCGGGGCCGGGCGTACAGGATTCGAACTGGAAGCTGGTGACTGGTCATTTGCTGACCGCTGCAAACGTTGCGCAGACCTCGGATATCCGTCAGATGGTGACAGCCAATGTACGCCAGCTTGAGGGCGCTTCGTTGCTGTATCGCCTGACAGGCGAGCAAAAGTATCTTACCGAAGCCATTTATCGCGGCGATATGCTTGCAGCACTCAACCCTTACGGTCCGACCAGCTATGTTAATCAGGATCAGGGTACGCGCATGATTGCGCTAGGCTTGATCAAATCTATCGATACTTTGGGCACTGCCATTGACGGTACGCGTCGTGCAGCGTGGCTCAATGTCGTGCGTTTGCGTACAAATGATATATATGCTGACCTGTCCGGCAGTAATGGCCGCATGGACCAGTACCCGTTTGACTCGCACGGCGGCACCAATCTGGGCTATCTCGCCCTGATCGCCACGTTGTCGCTTGGCGAGATTGCCGATGCCGATACCTGGTTTGACTTCTCTTTCCGCGCCTATGCTGCTGCATTCAGTGCCTGGAGCGGTCCGGAAGGAGGCTTTGCAAATGGCACGGCGTATGCGCAGTACACAGCTGACCTTGCCTTGCAAGTGTGGCAGCCTCTGGTACGCGCCACTGGTGTCAATATGTTTGTCAAGCCGTGGTCCGCGGGCTTTGTACGTTACTTCATGCATTTTGTACCGCCCGGAACGCCCCGGCATCTGTTTGGCGATGAGGCGGAAGTCGTGCCAAACCTTGCCATCATGAAGGCTTTTGTCGCGCACTACGCAACGCCGATCGCTGGCTGGTACTTCAATGCGCTCAAAGTGGATATGGATGCCCTGACGCTGTTACAGGCGCCTTACCCGCTGCCAGTTTCCTCGGTTGCCAGTCCGGCAGCGCCTGAAAGCTCGCGTCTTTACCCAAGTATTGGCTGGGTAGCAATGCACAGCAGCCTGGCTGACATGGAACGCACGTCCCTGTATTTCAAGTCCAGCCCTTATGGTTCGTACAATCATAGCCATGCTGAGCAAAACAGTTTCGTGCTGGTCAAGAACGGCGTCGCACTGCTTGGACCGTCGGGGTACTCTGATTACTATGGCTCACCGCTGGCCAACACCTGGTATCGCCAGACCCGCGCCCATAATGCCGTGACTTTCGATGGCGGCGTGGGCCAGGCTATTGATGGCTATACGCAGCAGGGCTACACCAAGACCAAGGCTTACGGCGGCAAGATTACCGCCTTTTCCACCACGGCGCCGATGGATTATGTGGCGGGAGATGCTACTGAAACATACGGTGGTGCATTGACGCAGGCGGTGCGCAAGATCTGGTATCTGCGCGATCAGAATGCGGCGGTCATTGTCGATAACCTCGCTTCGGCTACGCCACGCAAGTTTGAATGGAATCTCCATTCCTACGCGCCATTGCAGACGGGAAGTAATGGCCGCATAGTCGTCGCAAATAAAGGGCAGTCAGTCTGCCTGATTCCGGTCACGACATCGACGCCGATGTCCTTCGAGCCTCGCACCGGACCACCTCCGAAGGCCGGCACGGTCGAGGATCATGGTGCGTTTGTTAATAAAACGCCGCTTACCAAAGCCGAGTTCGTAGTGGTTCTGGATATAGGATGCAATAAGCTTGAGCCGGTATTTGATCCGGTGAGCCGTACCCTGAAGGTTGGTACGCATTCGGTGGTGCTGCCCAAATGACTACCTGCCGCGCAGCCGAATCAGTCCGTTTCGGAAAGTCCATTACTGGACTGGTTTAGACGCTGCCAACGGTGGTTTCAGCAAGTCTGGTCGCGCTGGTTTGGTGATTCGCTGAGACTGTCCTGAATGTGATTCGCTCCCGTCGCCTGCGACGGGAGCGTTTTTTTTGTCTTCAGTGCGCCCGAACCAGTGCATGTTATTTAATGATTTTTGGAAATTGATATTTTAATTTGGAAATTGTTTTTGTTTCCAAAGTTATTTTTAATATTTTGTCTAGACAAATTTTGAAAAATTCTCCGTTTGAAATGCTGCGCTGCGGTTGACTTTAGTAGCATTGAATGCAATCATTGTGTTGTTTTAACATTATTTTCTTGGTGGTCATATCGTAAGGCGACAATCCCTGTGCCATGCGCTGTGTCAGCACTGACCGCCAAAGCCTGACAAGGACGATAGATGACCAAGTTCGCATCAATATTTCAGCAGCCGTTGCGCAAGGGAAAAGCGTGAGTCAGCAACCGTTAGCGTTGATGCTTGGCACCGCTCCTGAAGGCAAGGGCGGTGTTGCTGCCGTGGTATGCGTCCTTCAGCAAGAGGGCTTTCTGCAACAGCAAGCAGTACGCTATGTGGTGACGCACGCCGAGATATCGGGCAAAGGCAAGCTGCTGCTGGCGGCGCGCGCGCTGCGCGAACTGGTTGCTGTCCGTGTCAAGGGTGGCAGGCCCATCGTTCATGCACATTGTTCGTCGCGCGCCAGCTTTTATCGCAAATCGGTCTTGCTGGCACTGGCACGTCTGATGGGCTGCAAGACCATCTTTCATCTACATGGGGGAGAGTTTCGCCAGTTCACCATGCAGGAGGTCGGTCCTTTGCGGCGTTGGTGGATACGCCATACGCTGGAAGCCAGCTCTGCCGTCATCGCGCTATCACCATCGTGGGCAGAGTTTCTCACGACCTTTGCCCCGCGTTCATCTGTCATGGTCGTGCCCAATTCGGTCCGCCTCGCTGATTTGTCGCTTGACGAAAAGGAAGAAGAAGGGCGCATTTTGTTCTTAGGCCGCATTGAAAAGAAAAAAGGCGTTTTTGAGTTGATTGAGGCCGTTGCCAGCCTGCGCGAGCGCCATCCTTCGATCTGTCTGGTGCTCGGTGGGGAAGGCGCATTAGGCGAGGCCCGCGCGCGCGCTGCAGAGCTGGGCATTGCTGACAGGCTGGAATTACCGGGATGGGTCGATGCCAGCCGCCGGACGCTGGAGATGCAGAGGGCATGCCTGTTTGCCCTGCCTTCGTATGGCGAAGGCCTTCCCATGTCCATGCTCGAAGCGATGTCTGCGCGCAAGGCGGTTGTCGTGACTGCCGTGGGCGGCATCCCCGAGGCGGTGGAGGATGGTGTCAACGGCCTGCTGGTGGCACCGCAGGACGTAACGGGGCTTGCTACTGCGCTTGACCGCTTGCTGTCTGATCGCCACTTGCGTGAGCAACTGGCTTCGGCGGGCCGTGCGACTGTCGAGCAGCGTTTCGCAACGAGCGTCATGCTCGACAGCTTGTCCAATTTGTATCAGTGCCTGAGCCGGAGTGGCCGATGAGCTTGGCCGCAGAGGTAGTCAAGTCCAAACCGGGTCGCCTTGGCTGGTTCTGGAACCGCTTGCGTTGCATGCCGCCTGGAGAACCGTTCTATCGTGTTCGCCAGCTGCTCGTTGCCCGCCTGCTGCGCCATGGGGTGCTGGGCACTGCGGCGCCATCTGCGCAACTGGGCAGCGGCGACAGTGGGGCGGCATTTACGCCGCCGCCCGGCGTTGCGCTGGCAGCCTATTTGCAGGAAGCCGATGCGATCGTGCGTGGCGATGTTGTGCTGTTTGCCGATAAACATTTCCATGTTGGCGCCATTCCCGACTGGAATACTGATCCCCTGACCGGCGTACATGGGCCCTCTGTCTTCAGTCTTGATATCGACATTACAGACCGTGATGTCGTTGGCGATATCAAGCATGTGTGGGAGCTCAACCGGCATTTGCACTTGGTACGCCTGGCACAGGCTTATGTATTGAGTGGCGAAAAATCTTACTGCACGGCATTGGTGGCGCAACTGGACGCGTGGCTGGAACAGTGTCCCGCCTTGACCGGACCAAACTGGACAAGCTCGCTTGAAGTGGGCATCCGGCTCATTAACTGGAGTCTGATCTGGAAAATCATGGCTGGCAACGATGCTGCACTGTTCGAGGGGCCGGCCGGGCAGCGGCGTCGCTCGGCCTGGCTGGACAGTATCTTTGCGCATTGCCAGTTTATCGAGCGCCACTTGTCCAGGCATTCTTCGGCCAACAATCATCTGATCGGCGAACTGGCAGGGCTGTATGTTGCGGCAAGTACCTGGCCGTACTGGCGTCAGAGCAGTATCTGGCAGAAGATGGCCGCGCGCGAACTGGAGCAGCAGGCAGTGCTCCAGCATTCTTCAGACGGCGTGAACCGTGAGCAGGCTTTTTCGTATCAGGTATTCGCAGCCGAGTTCCTGTTTCTTGCCGGTATTTGTGGCGCTGCCACAGCACGGCCGTTCAGCGCTGCATACTGGGCCATCCTGGCGCGCGCTACGCATTTCCTGCGCTCAGTGAGAGATGCAGGAGGGCATGTGCCGATGGTCGGCGATGCTGACGATGGTATCGTTTATCGGCTTGAGCCTGGCAGTGCGGGCGATCGGCCTGCCATGTTGCTGGCATTGGCCGATGCATTGTGGCAGCAGCTTCCAGTTGCCCGGCGTGGCGAAAGTGCCCAATGGCTGCTTGGAGGCGCTGTACTGCCGCAGCCACCTGCCCGATTGGCATGCGCAAACGACTGGCATTTTGCCGATGGCGGTTATCTGTTGTTCGGCACGGCTTTTGGCCAGCCCGATGAAATCAAAGGCATGCTCGACTGCGGACCGCTGGGTTATCTCGGTATTGCGGCGCATGGCCATGCCGACGCACTGGCCCTGACCTTGTCCGTGGCCGGCGAGGAGTGCCTGGTCGATGTCGGTACCTACTCCTATTGGCAGGAGCTAAAGTGGCGTGATTACTTCCGTGGTACTGCCGCCCATAACACCGTGCGTGTCGATGGCCTGGATCAGTCGGTCAGCGGCGGACGCTTCATGTGGCTGCGCAAGGCTGTAACGCGCGTGTCGGCCATGCCTGACAGCCCGGGACAATTTGCTTTCCGTGGCAGCCACGATGGTTATCTGCGTCTTACCGATCCCGTGCGCCATACCCGTAGTGTCCATTTCAATGAGACCTCGCGCCGTTTGCAGGTCACAGATAGCCTGGAAGCACGGCGCGCGCATCGCATGGAGCAGTTCTGGCATTTCGCCCCCGATTTGTCGGTTGTACTGGATGGAGAGGTGCTGGTGGTGCAGGGGCAGCGGTTCAGGCTTGAAGGACGGTTTGCCGGTACAGCGCTGCAATTGCAACTGAGTAGCGGGAGCGACGATCCGCCGCTGGGCTGGTACTCGCGCCATTATGAAAGCAAGGTGCCTTGCACTACTTTATGCGTCAGTAGCAACGGTGCCGATATCGCTGCAGAATTGACGATCACATTATTTTAGAATTTTTAACATTGAAAGAATTTTTGATGCCTACCTTATATCTGGTTGCTGGGGCGCGGCCCAATTTCATGAAAATTGCGCCGATTGTCCGCGCCCTCAGGGCCCACGGTGGAATCGGCTTCAAGATCATTCATACGGGGCAGCATTATGACCGTGAGATGAATGACATTTTTTTCGACGAACTGGGTATTCCGCAGCCTGACGTATTCATGGGGGCGGGCGGTGGCAGCCACGCGCAGCAGACGGCCAAGATCATGCTTGCCTTTGAGGAGCTTTGCCAGGCTGAGCGGCCAGATGCCGTACTGGTGGTAGGCGATGTCAATTCCACGCTGGCCTGCTCGATTGTGGCCAAGAAGCTTAATATTCGTGTCGCCCACGTCGAAGCGGGACTGCGCAGCGGCGACATGGCCATGCCCGAGGAAATCAACCGTCTGGTCACGGACAGTATCAGTGACTGGTTTTTCGTCACGGAACCGAGTGCCCAGGAGCATTTGCGTCGGGAAGGAAAGGCCGAGTCGGCTGTGCATTACGTCGGCCATGTGATGGTCGATAACGTGCTGTTCCAGGCAGCCAAGCTCGATGCTGCCGGGGCGGCTGTTGAAGGCGAAGGTGCTGATTACAAGGCAAGTCAGGTACAGGCTGGCAGCCGCTACGGCGTCGTTACGCTGCATCGCCCCAGCAATGTCGACAGCGCCGACATGATGCGCTCGATCGCTGGTGCGCTGCGTACCATCGCCGAGCAATTGCCGCTGATTTTCCCTGTGCATCCACGTACGCGTGCCAACCTCGAAAAATTTGGCATTGATCTGGGACCCCATATCAAGCTGGTCGGGCCACAGGGCTATATGGCTTTCCTCAATCTCTGGAAGGATGCCGCCATGGTGCTGACCGATAGCGGTGGTCTGCAGGAGGAAACAACCGCGCTTGGCGTACCTTGTCTGACTGTCCGTGAAAATACGGAGCGGCCGGTAACGGTCGAGGAAGGAAGTAACGTGCTTGTCGGCACCAACCCACAGCGTATTGTTGAAGAGGCGCACAAGATACTGCGCGGAGAAGGCAAGCTTGGCCGTCGTCCCTATTTATGGGATGGCAAGGCAGCCGAGCGTATCGTCGCTGTCCTGGCGGCACAGTTATCATGAGCGGCCGTATTACGATGATGGGCTGCGAGATCGACAATCTGTCGATGGAAGAGACCTTGCAGCGAGTGGAAGGTTTTGTCCAGTCGGGCCGCCCGCACCAGCATGTCGTGGTCAATGTCGATAAACTGGTCAAGGCAGAGCATGATGTTCAATTGCGCCGCATTATCAACGATTGTGCGCTGATCAATGCCGATGGCATGCCGGTCGTGTGGGCATCACGCCTGCTTGGCAAGCCGCTCAAGGAGCGCGTTGCCGGGGTTGACCTGTTTGAAGCGCTCATGCAGCGCAGCGCAGGCAAGGGCTGGCGTGTGTACCTGCTTGGTGCGCGCGAAGAGGTCGTCAGCGAAGTCAAACGTTTGTACGAATTGAAGTATCCCGGTCTGACAGTTGCCGGTTATCGCAATGGCTACTGGAGCAAGGAAGAAGAACCCGGTGTCGTCGATGAAATCACGGCGGCGCGCGCTGACTTATTGTTCGTCGCCATCAGTTCTCCCAAGAAGGAACATTTTTTGGGCAAATATCAGGGTTTGATGAAAGTGCCCTTTGCGATGGGCGTCGGTGGCACGTTTGACGTTGCCGTCGGCCGTGTAAAACGCGCTCCGCTGTGGATGCAAAAATCGGGGCTGGAATGGTTTTATCGTTTTCTGCAGGAGCCGCGCCGCATGTTCCGGCGTTATTTTATCGAGGACATGGCTTTTATTCGCCTGTTCCTGAAAGAGGCACTTCGTCCCAAAGGCCAGCGCTGATTGCTCAGTACCCCCTAAACTGATTGAAAGTTTTTTTATGACTACTATTGCCGTGATTGGTCTCGGTTATGTTGGTTTGCCACTGGTTGTCGAATTCGGCAAACAGGCGCGTACCATTGGTTTTGATATTGTCCAGAGCAAGGTTGACAGCTGCAATCGCGGTGTTGACCCTTCGCGCGAATTAAGTGATGAGCAGATGGCGGCGGCCTCTCATGCCGAGTACTCGTCAGATCCGGCCGTGCTGGCCGACGCCGATATCATTATTGTTGCCGTTCCTACGCCCGTTGATATTGCACACAGCCCTGATTTTGGCCCGTTGATCGGCGCCAGCAAAAGTGTTGGGCAACATATGAAAAAAGGCGCCATCGTGGTCTATGAGTCAACCGTCTATCCGGGGGCGACAGAAGAGATCTGCATCCCTGTGCTTGAGAAGGCCTCGGGCAAGCAATGGAAGCGCGACTTCTTTGTTGGCTATTCGCCGGAGCGCATCAATCCCGGTGACCGCAAGCATATGCTGACCAATGTGGTCAAGGTGGTCTCTGGCGATACCCCGCAAACGCTCGAAGCAGTCGCTGCAATGTACGAATCCATTGTTGAACCAGGCGTACACCGCTGTTCGAGCATCAAGGCGGCAGAAGCATGCAAGGTGATTGAAAACACCCAGCGTGATCTGAACATCGCCCTGATGAATGAACTGGCAATTATTTTTGACAAGATCGGCATCGACACCTCCGAGGTGTTGACGGCAGCCGGTACCAAATGGAATTTTCTCAGGTTCAGTCCTGGCCTGGTGGGAGGGCACTGCATAGGCGTGGACCCTTACTATCTGACGCACAAGGCCGAGACGCTGGGCTATCATCCACAGGTGATCCTGGCTGGCCGCCGCATCAACGACGGTATGGGCAAGTATATCGCGGAGCAGACCATCAAGAACATGATTGCTGCTGGCAGCTATATTAAAGGCGCCCGCGTCAATGTACTGGGACTGACGTTCAAGGAAGATTGTGCGGATTTGCGCAACTCCAAGGTGGGCGATGTCATCAACGAGCTCAAAACTTACGGCGTCGAAGTCTTTGTGCACGATCCGTATGCCGACCCCGAAGAAGCAATGCAGGAATATGGCGTACGCCTGTTTGCGTGGGATGAGCTGCCGCGTGCTGATGCCATCGTGGCAGCCGTGTCCCATCAGGCACTGACGAGCTTGCCGGTCGAAGACTTCCAGCAAAAGCTGATCAAGGGCGGCTGCTTTATCGACGTGAAAGCCTGTTTTGACGAGTCTGCGCTGCGCGCGCTGGGCCTGAAGGTCTGGCGCCTGTAACTTCATTCGCCGGCCTCGCCAGTTACCTGGCATGCGCAATCGTTAGGTCATGGCACGCTTGCGCTGCCGGTGTCCCCGTCTGGCAGCGTGCCGTAATCACGGCGGTGTCAGTGGCGCCTGGTTCATCACATCGGGCAGGCAGCAATTGCTGATAATCCTGCCGGGATTGCCAGCAACGATGGAGTAGGGTGGCACATCGCCGATCACGACTGTCCCTCCAGCAATGCGGCTGCCACGCCCGATGGTAATACCCCCTGTAATGATGGCATGGGGACCTACCCAAACCTCGTCCTCCAGCGTGGGATAGCCGGTCGTTCGTTGTTCTCCTGCGACAATCCGGTCACGGCGACCCAGTGTGACACCATGAAACAGCGTGACGTTACTGCCAATGATTGCACCAGGCGATATCACCGTTCCCCAGCCATGTGTCAGCGCAAAACCGGGGCCAACGCGTGTCTGCCATGAAAAATCTATCCCTGCGCCGCTTACGGCGAAACGATGTAAAATCTTGCAAAAAGGCAATGTATGTCGCCACGGAAAGCTGGCGCTGTGTGCAGCCTGACACAAGCGCATGGTGGCGATGGCACGAAACGGGCGGCTGGAGGCAAAACCCTTGAGCATCAGTTTCCATCCGCTACTGCCATAGAGTCTGTGCGTATCTGCCTGTAGTGCCGTCCAAATGCTCATGTCGCTCCTTTGTGTCTGCTGAACCCGATCTAAATATTGTCAATTATAGCTGGTGATGATATATAAGATATCAAAGATAAAACTTTTTACATGTTTTATATTGCCATAAAGAAATCTTTCATTAAAAAAACAATAACGTAATACATTGTTTTATGTTATTATTTTTTTCTTGGGATATATCATTTTCGTGGCTAGCAAATAGTCGCACTTACGCTTAGTGGAACTGTATGAAGAAAAGCCTTTTCATAAACGTGGCCGGTCTGGCCATGGCTGCAGCTGTATTGTCATCGAACGCTGTGGCGGCGGCGGTTGATATCAGTTCGGTGCCCAGCGCCGTGAAGCTCGTTGACGGCGGCTCGCTGACTTTTGGCGATAAATTCAAGAATAATCAGAAAAGCAATTTTTTCAATGATGTGTTCACCTTCGATGTCAAGCAACTCAGTGATTTCAGTGTTGTACTGACTTCACAAAGCACCAGTGCCCTCAATGGCTTGAATCTGACCAGTTTCGGTATGTATGGCAGCGCCAGCGGTGCGCAGATTATTGGCGGTACGCAGGAATTGACCGGTATTCGCGACAAATGGACGCTGTCGTTTGCCAGTCTTGCAGCAGGATCCTATTACTTGAAGGTCGGTGGAGATATTGTGTCCAATTCCGGTGCAACCTTCACGGCCAATGGCATGCTTACACCAGTGATTTCTGCGGTGCCCGAGCCTGGAACTTATGCGATGTTTATTGCTGGTATGGGCTTGATGGTGTTTTCTCTGCGCCGCCGCCAGCGTCGCTCCTGATTGCTTCAGCCGGCGTTCCCGGCTCACCTTCATGTGTTCCTGCATGGCTGGTCTGTGCAGATCATGCCAATTTTGATAAATAAAATGACTAAAATGTTGAAATCCCTGTTGACCGCTGTCTTGCTTGCCGCTGCCAGCTTCTCCGCCCACGCCGCGCCCGCCAACCTCAGTCACGCGCCTGTCGATCTGACGCAGGATCTGGTTGACTATTCCAGTAGCGATCTGTTCGGTTCCTTCACGCTTGCTGCAGGTCAGCAGGCGGGAAGCGGAAATAATTTTTTCAGTGACAAATTCAATTTTACCTTGACCGGCAGCACCGACTTGGTCGGACTGGCAACGTCGCTCAAACCCAGCGTCAACTCCGGCCTGACCCTGACTGGCTTCAGCCTGAACAATGCTAGCGGCGTTGTCTTTCGCGGGGCACTCGACTTGGTAAATTACACAGCGCAAGATCAAGCCTGGGTACTGTCAACGAATCAGACGCCGTTGTCTGCGGGCGCCTATTTTCTGCAGATCAACGGCTTTGTTGCTTCGCCCTCTGGCGGTAGCTATAGTGGAAATATTGCCGTGAGTGCTGTGCCTGAGCCAGAAACTTATGGCATGTACTTGCTTGGATTGGGCGTGGCCGGTCTGGTTTTGCGTCGCCGTAAGCCAGGGGCCTGAGCCGCTACCTTAACATCTGAAATGGAGGCCGAGGCCTCCATTTTTGTTTCTGATTGTTCGGCGCTATAATGAATCCGCTATATCTTGGTCTTTGTCCGACCATATCCTCTTTTTTATTCGGCTACCATTGGATATTTCAACGCGTCTCTTGATGGCTGTCGCTGCCGGCACCGTTTCTGTTGCACAGGCACAGCAGGTCGCTCCAGTATCAGGCGTGCGTCCTGAACAACTCGCTATCGTTGTCAATGATGCCGAGCCGAACAGTATTGAGATCGGTGAATATTATCGCCAGGCCCATGCAATTGCGCCGGGCAATATCATTCATGTTGATCTGCCTGATCGGCCGCGCAAGCTGACTGCAGAACAATTTTCCCGGCTCAAAGAACGTATTGATGCCCAGCTGAAGCCGGAAATCCAAGCGGTGCTGATGCTTTGGAGTGCGCCGTATGCAGTGGAATGCAACTCCATCACGGCCGCTTATACCCTGGGCTTTGATGCATCGCAATGCATCAAGACTTGCGACCCTGGTAAACCTGGCATTTACTTTAACAGTTCCGTGCAGCAGCCCATGACGGAGATGGGCATACGTTTGTCGATGCTGCTGCCAGTCGACTCCGTGGCTGGCGCCAAGGCTGTCATTGATCGCGGAGCCGTCAGTAGCTTTGCCCGCCCTGTCGCCAGTGCCTATTATCTGACCACCTCGGATCAGGCGCGCAACAGCCGTGCACCTTACTTTCCGGCAGCTGGCCTGGTGCCGCAACGCAAGCTGACTATCAGGCATCTGCGTGCCGATAGCCTGGAAGGCGCGCGTGACATCATGGTGTATCAAACCGGTGTTGCCCGTGTCGCCAAACTCGATACCCTGAAATTTTTACCCGGCGCGCTGGCCGATCATCTGACCTCGTTCGGCGGCGATCTGCAAGGCAGCGGGCAGATGAACAGTCAGCGGTGGCTCGATGCCGGGGCAACGGCCAGCTACGGCACGGTCAGCGAACCATGCAACTACTGGCAAAAGTTTCCTAATCCAGGTGTCCTGTTGCATCGGTATCTTTCCGGCATGACGGCGCTGGAGGCTTATTGGGGTAGTGTGGCGTGGCCTGCGCAGGGCTTGTTTATCGGCGATCCGCTGGCTGCGCCCTATGCTGCCTATCGTCGCTGACAAGGCAGCAGGAAGTCGATCCGCTGGAAAGCTGGCTGCATGAAAAAAGCGTATTGTTCATGTTGAACAATACGCTTTTTATTTGGTGGCGATGCTTTTTTGACTGCAATAAGCCTGGATTAATCCTTGCGGCGCTGTACACGCCGGCGAGCAATGAATGCCAGGCCAAGGCCGGCCAGCCACATGGCATAGGTCGCAGGCTCCGGCACTACTGCTACTGGCGGTGCTGTTGGCACGCCTATGCCGCTATTGCCGCTATCTATGCCTCCCGCAGCGCCGCCGCTACCTACGCCCGAGCCGCCTGCCGCCGGCGTGTCGCTGCTGCGTGCCGACGAGGTCATCAGTGGCAGATAGCTTTCGGCAGCGGGACGATTGTAGGCGCGCCCAGCACCGTTGTGCGCAGCAAAATCTTCGATCTCCCGGGTCTCTGACAATGAGACAAAATCGCGCGTACCCAACGCGTAGTCACCTGCCGCGCGCCCGAGGCGTGGGCGCATGGAGCCCGTGTTGTCGCCAGCGTAGGCAAGCTGGTTGGCCAGCCGATGGCCATTGCCGTCAAATTGCGGGCGGCGCAATGCCTGGCCCGATTCGTCACTGCCAAACTGCGGTGGTTCACTGCTGCCAGCGTTAATGCGTGCGCCAAAGCCGATAAAGCCGTCCACCAGACTGCACGCACTATACGTGCTGTCGAGATCGGCATCTTTGGCTTTGCCTGCGTTGGCAGCGCCGGTGGCCTGGCAGCGTTTTTCGTCGGACGCAGGCCGCTGTGCGGAATTTTGTGCCTGAGCGTGCACGGTGATGCTGGCCAGCAGCATGGTAGTGGCCAGTATGGAAAATGTTTTGGTAACGCCAGGTTTGAACATGATTGATCTCTGGAAAAAGCAGCTGAGGTAGCGCTAAAGACGCCGTTGAAACTGCGATTAATGCGTGCAGGAGAGGCCACCTTTGCGGGACTTGCCTGACACACATCTGAAGAACCAAGCGTGGGTAGGGCTGGCTCGAACAAGGTCTGATGCAATTTTCCGCTGTCTTGATTGCTTGGCGAGCGGTTAATTTATTTGCTTGAAATATATCATATTTTTCCGTGCAGCGTCATTTCTTCAAGGCGTCTCCTTTCAGTTGTTGCGTGCACGGTACGTCCAGCCGGTGTTACCTGCCCAACAGAGGGAACCGGATGTTCTCGACATCTTTCTGTGTATGGCCTGTGATCGGGTTAATTAAATGTCATCAGCGTGTCATCTTGTATGTATAGCATTCGAGTGGCAAATAAGGCATTATTTTTAACATCGCGCATTGCCTGTCATTGACTCGGCCGAACAGATGATGCGCTATTTCATGGACCGGATTCTCATGTCACTTCCTACTTCCTGGCGCACACCGCTGCGTCCGACCATCATTGCTTCCTTGCTCGCTGCCATGCTGGCTGGTGCTGTGCTGCCTGCCCACGCTGCCGCCGATATCGTCATCAGCCAGTACTACGGTGGTGGCGGCAATGGCGGTGCGCAATACCGCCACGATTTCATCGAAGTGTTCAACCGCGGTGCCAGCGCCGTCAACCTGGCCAACTGGAGCGTCCAGTATGCGTCTGCTGCAGGCGCCAACTGGGCCGTGACGGCCTTGCCGGCTGTCGAGTTGCAGCCTGGCCAGTACCTGCTGGTGCAGCAGGCACAGGGCGCTGGCGGCACGCAGGATCTGCCTGCGCCTGACGCTACCGGCAACACGGCCATGTCGGGTACCACCGGCAAGGTCCTGCTCAGCAACAGCCGCAGCGCCCAGAGCGGCAGCACACCAACCGGCCCGGCCGTGGTCGATCTGGTCGGCTTTGGCACCGCCAATGGCTATGAAGGCAGCGTGGCACCCGCACCATCGAATACGCTGGCGATCCTGCGCGCCAATGGCGGCTGCACCGATACCGATGACAACGGCAGCGACTTTGCCGCCGGCAGCGTGGCGCCGCGCAATACCGGCAGCGCGCTGCACGTGTGCGGCGGCCCGGTCGTGCACCGCATTATCCCCGTCTGCCCGGCCAGCCTGGCGCTGGCGGCAGGCAAGGGCGGTCAGACCGTGCTGCGCGCTGCCGACGTCGACGGCCGGGTTAATGCCGCTGCCCTGGCTGCGCCTGTGGTGGCCGGTATCAGCCTGGCCGGCTTCAGCGCGGCCGCCCTGGCCGGCGACAGCGCCAGCGTCAGTCTGGTCGTCGCGCCAGGCGTACCGGTGGGACGCTATCCGGTCGTGATCAATTTCAGCAATGACCAGCGGGAAAGCGCGTCGTGCACGGTCGAGGTAGCGGTGCAGGGCCTGGCCGAAGTCAGTCATACCATTGCGCAGATCCAGGGCAGCGGCCCGGCCAGTCCCTATGCCAATACCGTGCAGACCACCGAAGGCGTGGTCACGCTCAAGGTCGGCACCGGCTTTTTCATCCAGGATGCGGCTGGCGACGGCGACCCATCGACCTCGGACGGCATCTTTGTCTACACCGGTAATGCCGCCAGCGACGTGCAGCCGGGTGAACTGGTGCGCGTGACCGGCACGGTGTTCGAATATACGCCATCCGGCGCGAAGCGCTCCTATACAGAGTTCAAGGATGTCACGGCCATCATCACGCAAAGTGCCGGCCACAGCATCGTCCCGCTCAATCTGGCGCTGCCGCACGATGACCTGGGCTCGGTCGAAGGCATGCTGGTGCGCTTTGCCCAGCCGCTGACCGTGTCGCAAAACGCCTTCCTGGGCACGCGCGGCGAGCTGACGCTGTCGTCCGGCCGGCGCGAAGTGCCGACCAACCGCTATCGTCCCGGCTCGTCCGAAGCGCAGGCCTTGATCGATGCCAACGAGAAAAATGTGATCGTGCTTGACGACGGCATTTTCTTGGCACCGACGACCATTCCCTATCTGGGCCAGGACGGCACTGTGCGCAGCGGCGATACGGTGGCCGACCTGACCGGCGTGATCGACTTTGGCGCCATCGGTGGCGGTGGTGCGGCCTTCAAGCTGCAGCCAACCGTCACGCCGCAGTTCTCGCGTGATAACCCGCGTGCCGACAGCCCGCATCTGCCCGCCGGCAACGTCAAGGTCGCCAGCGCCAATGTACTCAATTTCTTTACCACCTTCACCAACGGCAATGATGTGTTTGGTCGCACGGGACAAGGCTGCACGGTGGGCTCATCGAGCAGCAAGTCGAACTGCCGCGGTGCCGACAACCTGCAGGAATTCACGCGCCAGCGCGACAAGATCGTCAATGAATTGAAGGCTATCGATGCCGACGTGGTGGGCCTGATGGAAATCCAGAACAACGGCGAGACGGCCGTGGGCTATCTGGTCGAGCAGCTCAATGCGGCTATCGGTGGCGTCACGTATGCGGTGGTGCCCAGGCCGGTGGCCACCGGTACAGACGCCATCCGCGTGGCAATGATCTACAAGCCGGCGCGGCTGGCGCTGGTCGGCGGCGCGCTGTCGGATGCGAACGCCATCAATAACCGGCCGCCGATGGCGCAGACCTTCCGCGCGCAGAATGGCGAGAAATTCTCGCTGATCGTCAACCACC